>Ga0206929_1218_pt1 | contig 12066 bp, 8 predicted proteins | sample Alteio_BWOrgHeat_19_FD_152929 | JGI IMG/M metagenome (GOLD analysis project Ga0206929, IMG submission 152929) | Enriched cells from forest soil in Barre Woods Harvard Forest LTER site, Petersham, Massachusetts, United States -... | ecosystem: Environmental > Terrestrial > Soil > Temperate forest > O...
CTGGAGCGCCATTTTCCTGGTCTTGCCTTTGCTGTTTGTAATTTCTATGGATGACATGGTACTATCAACCAAAATAAACCTTCCGGACTGGGATAAGAAAGAATTTCCATATCCGGTTTCGCGTTTTTGATGTTTTCCATTTTTGTATATAATAATTGCGGAGGCATCGTCCGCGTTTAACGGCAGGAAACTGCAGTTTTTATTTAATTGAAAAGCTTTCAAAGGGCCTTTATTCTGGCTGGCAGCAATTAAATATTTTCCATCACTGCTACGAAGCTTCACCAGCGCCTTGCCATTTTCGGGAATAAAAATCCCGCTTTGTAAAATACTGAGCGGCGTAAATTTTCCCCTGCCATCTCCTTTCAGAATTAAACCGTTCAAAGCATCGTATCGCCCGTAGGAAGGCACGGTACTAAAGTCATTGGTGTTCATACAGATGTCCAGATTACCGTCGCTATCAAAATCTTCGGTAATCATTCCATTGATTGCGGAGTACTGCGCCATATCGGGCAAAGGCTCCATCGTGAAAGTTCCATTTCCATTATTTCTTATGAACGAACTTTTTAAATTATTTGCCGAGTACTTAATAGAAGTTTCCATTTCCTGTGGCGTGAACAATTGATCAAAGGTCGCCTCACCAAATTTTTTATAAGTCAGAAACCTTTTTTTCAAAAAAGGCATTTGTGAAATCACATCGTCGCGCGCGTCGCTTACAAATTCTTTTTTTTCACCGCCCTGCTTGTCTTTTATAAATGAAGTGAGCATACATTGCTCAATTCCCTGATTGTAAAAATCCCTTGCATAGACAGATACTGGATATTTGTCACTCGCTTTATAAAAAGAATTTTCTCCCAGGTTGCTCACCACATAATCGATATCGCCGTCATTGTCAAAATCGCCGGCGGTGATACTGTTCCACCAGCCAACCTGGTTACCAATTTGAGTGGATGTCGTAACATCCCTGAATTGTCCATGATCGTTTTTCAAAAATTTTATGGGCATCCATTCTCCTGCCAGAATCAGGTCCTGCCAGCCATCATTATCAAAGTCGGTCCAGATGGCATCACAGACCATTCCGACATTCAGTAAGGGTGTCGCGACCCTGGAGGTTACATCGGTAAATATTATTTTACCATTTTTTGAGTCATTGCGATAAATGGCGCATGAAACCGGTCTGGGGTAATTCCATGGAAATACACGGCCGGCAATAAATAAATCCAGATCGCCATCATTGTCATAATCGATGGCACGAACGCAGGATTTGCTGGCAAAATTGCGTGGAAGCGTTGTTGTATTGAGTTTGAAATTCCCTTTACCATCATTGAGATATAATTTGTCCTCGTACCCCGGACTATTGGGAGCATATTCATAACCGCCTGTGGCTATATACAGATCCAGGTCACCGTCATTATCGGCATCAAACAAAACGAGACCCATATCATCCCAGTTCTTTTTATCCTGCCCCGGGAGAATATTCTTATTTATAAATGTGCCATCTTTTTGTTGTAATAGCAAGGTAGTGGGATTGGAGCCGGACCCGCCAATGAAGATGTCGTCGAGACCGTCATTATTTACATCACCCACCGCCATGGCAGGACCATAATCGGAAAATTTGTGGGGCAATAATTTTTGAATGCTGAAATCTATAAAATCCGTTTTCTTATGCTGATAATGTATTCTCGCTGAATCTGTGATGGGCACGAACCATGGACTGGCTGTTGAAGGATTTTTCCAGCTGTATGATTCTTTGGCGGTATTATAACTGACCGTTATGCGCTGATTCGTTTCAACATGTAGAAAAACCTGTTTTTTCCCATCCGGCCATTTCACGATCATGGAATCGATCCTGGATATTTTTCCCAAACCGAAATGCGCATCCATTTGCATGGTGGAGAGGTACCCGCGATAAGGCGTTTCCTCATACACCTGCTGCTTTCCATCATAATATAATTCGATCCACGTGCCGAGCCCATTCCGGTTCAATGAATCTCCTATTAATTTTACCGTGAGATAATTCGATGTATCCGGAGAGGTATTCCTGTAAACAAAAGCCTCATCATTGATATTATTTATGACGAGATCCAGTTTCCCGTCGTCGTTCAGGTCCGCATAGGCCGCACCGTTAGCGAAAGACGATGTTGTCAGGCCCCAGTTGTCTGTGACATCGGTAAATGTCGCGTTGCCTTTATTCTGAAAGGCGTAATGTTTCAGTTTAACCTGCGGTATTTTATCCAGCACTTCTTTTTTTGTGGTGTACCCGAATGATTTTTCGCGGAAAGCAATAAAATCATGGTCCGTCAGGTCTTTCGGAAAACCATTGGTAACAATGATATCGCGAAACCCGTCATTATCGAAATCCTGTACAAGCGGTGCCCAGCTCCAGTCCGTGGAGGAAATACCCGACCAGTAACCGACATCGCCGAATATCGGATCACCCGCAGAATCATTTTTTCCGATACGTGGCCCCATATTCAATTGAAGTGTATTACGCACGTATTGATATTGATAGCCGAAAGAATCATTGTTGCGATAATTTTGGTAATTGTATCCTGACATCAGCAATTTCTTCCTGTAATTATCTTCGGGGTCCATGTCCATTTCCACCACATCCGGAAGGCCATCGTTGTTGATGTCGATCACATCCTGACCCATTCCGTTGGCGGAAGTATGTTTGAAATAGGAAGCTGCTTTGTCGGTAAAAGTGCCATCATGGTTGTTGATGTACAGGAGATCATTCGAAAGAAAATCGTTGGCTACAAAAATATCTTTCCAGCCATCTTTGTTAAAATCGGCAATGGTTGCACTATGGCCGTATCCTTCGATCGTTACGCCTGCCTCTTTCGTAACATTCGTGAACACGGGATGATGTAGTGCCGGGCTCCAGTCATTACGATATAAACGACCGGTGCTGGGTGCAGAGCCGTCCTTTATTTTTGGACGATAGACAGAAGGGTTTCTGTCCACGTCCATTTCATTTACGGTGATGTACACGTCCAGGTCCCCGTCATTATCGTAATCAAAAAAAGTTGCCATGGTCGAATAGGAATCATCATTCAGACCATATTCTTTTGCCATCTCCTTAAAAACAGGGATGCCTTCTTTATTTACGCCCTGGTTTATATACAGCAGGTTTTGTCTTTTCTCCGCTTCCGGTAATATGGTGGCGCAAACATATATATCCAGCAGGCCGTCGTTATTGATATCAACCACGGCAACACCACGGCACCATTGCCCGTTTCCATTTACCTGCGCGATATCAGTAACGTCTTCAAATTTAAAATCCCCTTTGTTTAAATACAGTTTGTTGGGAACCTGGTTGCCGGTAAAATAAATATCCGGCAGGCCGTCATTATTAAAATCACCGATACCCACACCTCCTCCATTATACATATTGGGGAGATCGAACGGATTGATGGTATCGTTCTCAATGATATGATTGTTGAAATGTATATTGGAATGATCAGAAGAAACGGACTCGAATAAAGGCTTTTTTCTATTACAGGAAAGGATCAGAAAACACGAGAAGATAAAAACAAACGCAGCCTGAATTTTCATTTAAAACCTTTACGCAGGCAAATGTCATGCCCTAACAAATCTACAAAAAAAATATGGCCATGTTTGTAAATGGCATAGTTTTGCGTACTATTAAAACTAAAAAAAACATCATGAAAAAATTATTGTTGATAGCGGCCATTGCCAGTTTTACTTTCGCCTGTAATGATGGCTCCAAGTCATCAACCACTACCACCGATACGGCTGCTGTCGCGCCTGCCGCAACACCTGCTGCTGATTCTTCTGCTATGTCGGGCTCACAAGGAATGAAAGATGGCCTGATGACATTAAAAGATGGCAAAATGCAGGTTTTGAAAGGCGGCAGTTGGGTAGCAATGGATTCTGCCGTAACCTGCACCAACGGTCGTAAGGTGTCTGTGAATGGAGAAGTATCCAAGGGAGATAAGAAAAGAAAATTAGAAGAAGGGTGGAAGATTGATAAAGACGGGCAGATTACTGATAAAGATGGCAAAATGGTTGATACCAGCGGTTGGGATTAATATAGCATAATTCAAAAATAAAAAAGACCATGATATCCATGGTCTTTTTTATTTTATAACGGTGTAGTTACCTACGTAGATTTTTGAATTATTATGAAAGGTTTGCCAGGAATGCCAGAATTCGTTGTAGGATTGAACCGGTAAAAGCTTTTTGCCCTTTAACAATCCGGAAATGCATAAACCGTCCATATTCCAGGTTGAATTTGTTTTTTCATCAACCAGCAAATCATTGTTACCCGCGATTTGAAAACTAAGTACGGAATCGTTTACCCTGCGATCATACACATGAAAAGAAGTTGAATCTTTTTCAATGGTTAACAGAATCGGCAATTTGTCCACCGAATCCTGGATAATTCTTTTCTGCACGAGTTCATTCCAGTCATATGCCTTGGAAGAAAAATTATTCTTCACGCCAACAATCCATGATTTGGGTTCCCAGGATTCTGTATCTCTTCTCACGAGGCTGCTCAGCATTGTTCCCCTGTCGTAATCCTCCAGCTTGAAATAATTATTCATAAATATCGTATCCGGTTTCATCACAAGCGATTCCGGATGCTCCCTGAGCCATGCGTCCCAGGTCAGTTGCGTTGACGGAAATTCTTTTAACTGATATCCTTTCAACGGGCCTGCAATGGCCGTTCCAGTTGCCTGCTGCCACCAGCTTTTGGTTGTAACATCTTCAAATACTGCATTGAAATGATCCATACCAACCAGGCGGAAAGATTCCAGCTTTCCATTAACGATCGGACTGTATACTCGTCCTGACCGGCACACTGTACAGTAAGTGATCAACACCGGCGTTTTTCCAATGGTGTCCATCACCTGGTGATGATATCCGATCAATTGTATGGGATAAGCTTTTGCCTTACCATCGATCACCACGCCAATGATCAGTTTTGATTTTTCCATGGCGCTGTTGGAAGCAACGGTGAACGACTTATTTACCGGCTGATGAAAAATATTTTCCGCCTGCAACCGAAAGTTGAAAAAGAAAAACACGAAGGCATAACATATCACAACCATTGATAAAAATACTTTTTCCCAGGTTCTGCCATTTTTAAAAGCGACGATCAGTGCAAAACATATGAGAAACAATGCAAGGATCCGGATCCATACAATGGACTGATCCAGCCAGTATGCAAAGGAAACGGTATTGTTAACCTGGCTGCCCGGAAAAGGCATTACAAAATAAACGCGTAATATTTCGGCAGAGAACAGGAAAAAGAGCGCCATGAAAAGAATCAGGCGTTTTATATAAAAGGGGATTTTCTCGGAAAATGCAAAAGCAGGCTTTAGCGTAATGGCAGCAGCAATTCGTTTCACAGTCGTTTGGCTAATTGGCAGGTAAGTTAATGCAAATCGACAAAGAAACCAAGGAGGCCAGGGCTGCCGGAGTGGCGATAGCGGTGCCAGACTTCTCAAAAATACCCGAATAAGATTATCAAATACCTTAATGTGATCGGGAAAACGTAATAGTTGGGTAAACGAGGCTGGGATGTTAATTGAATTCTTCGACCTGCCTTATCGTAAAGCAGGATAATTCGCATAGAGCTCTTCGACCAGTTCCTTTCGATATCCCGGCGTATGGCTGTAAAGAATGATCGCTTCACTGGCCTGCACCAATTCATTATTGACAACCTTGCAGGCCACGAGTTTTTCGGTGTTCTGCCAGATAGACGGATCATAATCAAACGCTTCCTCATAGAAATGCGATGCTGCCCTTAAATCACCCAATTTCATCAGAACATTTCCTCTCAAATAATTCAGGAAGGGATCTATATGGACCAGGGTGTCCAGTTTGTCGATCGCTCTGCTGTAATCCCGGTAGTTTTTAGTTTCGGCATATTCTTTCATCGTGAGCAGAAAAGGCGTAGGGTCATCAGGGAATAAGGAGATATAATGGTCCACTGATTTCCTGAAAAATTTTTCGCTGAGGTGTTCGCAGGCCTGCATATACAAAAGCGAGAGGTGCTTGTCGTTCTGGTTTCGTTCGTCGAATTTCTCGAAAGCCGACCTGGCTGCGCTATAGTTTTTTTCACTTAGTGCATTTTCGAATGTGATTTGATATTTGCTCTTCGAAGTCAGCGGGGAAGGAGCATCCGTCATTCCGGTATCCGGTACCATGTATGAAAACAATTTGGCATAGGATTCTCCGAGCTGATACGAAAAAATATCAGCTGCCCTGAGAGAATCCTTCACTTTTATAATGGTAATATCCTGGTAGTTTAGTCCGCCATCACCGAAGGCCCTGAACAGAAGATGCATTTCTTCATTCCTCACAAAACCGCGGACCAGCTTGTAGCTTCCGTTTTTCGTAATTTCCAGCGTGCTGTTGCCAATATTGAATATACCAAAGCCATGGGCGATCCGGGTGAGCGTATCCAGATTGTTGACGAATGGGCTATTCGATTCGGTTCTTTTTATGAATTCAGGAAAATAGATCAGCTGGTTAAGCATTTCCGGGTCTCCTTTGCCCATAGACAATTCCAGCCGAATCGATAAATTTTCGGCTTCTGCAGTGGTTACGGGCGTATTTTGAGCAGACAGCGTTTGAAACTGAGTGGCGCCAGCCGTCAGGAAGGCCAGGCCAAGGATTTTAAGGTTTAGATGCATCCGTTTAGGTTAAGGACGTTTTCATTATCAGAAACGCCCGCAACGGAAGAAAATTATTGCCTAAGGACAACAATTTTCAATATCAGAATACTCTCACCGGAAGAAATTATTGCGTATGGACAAAAAAAATTTTTAAGGGAGCTTTCTGTGGCAACAATCCATTGAAACCTACTGCATTACTGAGAGGGTGCGGATTTCCGGAGTTTAAGTAAACGTCAAGTGATGACACGGTTATGGATTAATCCATGGTATTGGACCAGAGCAGTAATTTGTTATATTCGAATCCCATGTATTATATAGTATTCGGTTTTTTTTATGTGCTTTCACTCCTGCCGATGCGTGTATTGTATTTCATTTCGGATGGTATATATCTGTTGGTTTATTATGTATTTGGTTACCGGAAAAAAGTAGTGATGAAAAATCTCGAAACAGCTTTCCCGGAAAAATCGAATGCAGAGCGTGTTAAAATAGCCAGGGCATTTTATCACAACCTTCTCGATTCCTTTATAGAAACCATTAAATTAGTAAGCGCTTCCAGTCGCTTTCTCGAGAAAAGGGTAACTGCTAACTGGGAAGTGCTTGAGCCCTTGTTTAAAAGCGGTAAAAGCTGCCAGCTTCACCTCGGACATACATTTAACTGGGAATGGGGGCATCATGTGTTGGGCAATCATACAAAATATCAGGTGCTCGTAGTGTACATGCCTTTAAGCAATGCTGTGTTAGAAAGAGTGATGTATCATCTGCGCGTGCGACACGGAAATAAATTTATTGCTGCAGGCAATATGAGTAAATCCATGGAAATATATAAGGACACCCAATATCTTCTGGGCCTGGTTGCTGACCAGAGTCCGGGCAACGTCAGCAATGCTTACTGGACGGATTTTTTTGGCATGCCCACCGGCTTCGTGTCTGGTCCGGAAAAAGGAGCAAGAGCAGGTAATTTACCGGTCCTGTTTACTTCAATTGTAAAACCTAAACGTGGCTACTATCGGGCCTTTTTGGAAGTTGCGTGTGAAGACCCCTCTGCATTGAAAGAAGGAGAATTGACTTTGCGATATGCCCGTTACATGGAAAAAGTAATTCGTCTGAATCCCGAAATGTGGTTATGGAGCCATCGGAGATGGAAACACGGTTGGGATCCGGCATATTCAAAGAATTGGATCGGAGACCAATTACCCGTTATTACGCCCCACCCAAACCGTTAGTGGTCGCCTGCATAGGCGCAAAAAAATGGTAATGGCCAGGCCTTTGCGACATGGTAGGATAGTTGCATAGAATAATGTATGGATAAACTACAACAGCTCGAATTAATGGATAAGATACAACGGGAACTGAAAGATCTTGAACAAAGTCAGACTGCCGTACTGAAAAAGATCTCTCAGATTGCTGCACATAATATTACCCTGAGTGTGGAACTTTTAGATAAGAAACTTCCCGATATCCAGGAATCCATCGACGCGAATGTGGTGTCTATATCCGAAATGTCAGAAGCTTTCGAAGCCTATCGAAACAAGTTTTTCAGCGATAATAAAATGGGCGCACAACTGGACCCTACTGCCTGAGGGTTGTATTCTTTTTTTACCTTTTACTGTAATTAGCCGGCATATCTCTGTATTGCAGCTTACAACTTTGCTCAAAAAATGATGTAACTTAATCTTCATTTTAATTAAGCATGCTATGAGACTGTATAACCAGATTTCGGGGCAAAATATTCAACGCATAGAAGCTTAATTTTTTCAAAACCACCTCTCAGCAGAATAGTTAAAAACCACTACTTCCGTGTAGCGAACGACAGGGGCTTAGCGGTTCTAAAAACTTAGTTCGTGAATTTTAATACATTCATGGTATGAAAACAATTCTTGCTCCTGTTGATTTCTCTGACGCAGCGGCGAACTCGGTTGCATTTGCGGCAGAACTTTCTAAGAGATCATCTGCCCGGCTCGTGATAGTCAATATACTGCAAAAGGGTGAGAATGAAAATGACACCGAGATTAAACTGAAATCTTTAAAGTCAGGTATAAAAAAATCCTTTGATATAGATTGCGAAACGTCTTTTGCACACGGGAGTCTGATTACCGCGCTGAAAAAAATAATATCGGTTCAGCAGCCCGATCTGATCGTGATGGGCACAAAGGGAGCAAGCGGGCTGAAGAAACTGTTAATCGGTAGCAATACAGTAAAAGTAATATCTAAAACCCTGTTGCCGGTGCTGGTCATTCCGGAAGTAGCGCGATTTAAAAATTTTTTTAAGAAGGGGCGGAACAGGATCGTTTTGGCTACTGATCTTGATTCATTGGAAAATGAAGCTGCACTTGACATACTCAAGGAAATTGCCTTGTTGATCATTGAACCGAAATTAAGGGTATTAAGTGTCAGATCGAGAAATGCAGATCTGACCGATGTTAAAAGAAAGGAGCGTGATTTTCTCCTTTCTGTTTTCAAGCCTGAGATTGAAAGTGAACGCGTGACAATCTTTAGCAAAACCGTGATCGGCGGTATAAATTTTTATCTTAGCCAGAGAAATACTGACACCGGCTTATTAGCGATGATTGCCCGGGATTCCGGTCGTCTTATTCAAAAACATTATACAAGGGAAATGGCGTCGCATACTCACTTGCCGCTGCTGGTTTTACATGATACAAAAAATTAATAGATCCCTTCTGAAGTTCCTCAGCCGAATATCATAAAGGAATTTTTTGTTCTTCGTAAGACTGAATATCATTATGCAGAATCAGAGTGATTCACCTTCTTTCTTTTTGACTGGTTTGATTAAACGATATCCCAGTTGTCTTAACCAGTCGGCTTCATTATAGAATACCCTGCTTTTTGAAATTTTACCGTTTTCAATTTTATAAACGGAATTAACCCAAATATTTATCGGCCCTCTTCCATCTTTGTATTTTATCGAGCAATAGGCCCAGTTTGAGACCCATTCTCCGGGTTCGGCCCCATTGTTTTCACTAATATCTGATGCAATATCCTGAAAACGGTTATACTTAATTGATGCATAATAATGATCAAAATTATATTTCCAGTTTTCAAGAATTTCCGTTTTACCCAAAGAATCACCGATGGAGGGACCATAACCTTTGTAATTATCTGCCAGTACAGCCGACATGGCTGCCGTGTCAAGGTTTTCAACCGCTTTAAAAAATTTATTAACCAGCGTCAGGTTTTCTTCCGATTGTTTATTGGCCGGAGGCGTTTTCTCAGCGGCGGAAGTCGTATCTGCAGGAGGTGTTTTGTCAGCGGTTGTAGTTTTATCTGCTGAAGAAGAACAGGAAAACAGGCAGATGCTTATCAGGACGATCAGGAAAAATGGCTTCATACATGGATGAGTTTAAAGTTTGTAATCTGGCAGGTCCGCAACTCCCTTCGTAATCCACATTACGAAAGTAATGGTTTTATTTTTCAGGAGTAAGGTCAAAGATGTTTTGTGACCGGCGTTATGCCTTCTGATTTTTTAAGAAGACGTATAAAATAATTGACGTCTGTGAATACGCACCCTCCATTAAAAAGCCTCCTTTTTAGGGGAGGCCGCACTAATCAAATACCGTTAACCATTAAACCTTATCCTATGAAACCATTAATGTATGACAAATTCCAATAACTTTTTATAACAGTTAAGCACATATTTCCCCATAACACAAACGAAACATTTTCAGTATTTTTTGATCCCCTGCATGAATTGCGACGGCGTCTGATTGAATTCCTTCTTGAAGGCTTTTGTAAAATAAGACTGCGTCTGAATACCGATCCGGTACATCACTTCCGCCAGTGTTACGTCTTCATGTGTCATAATCTGAACGGCTTTTTTTAGACGGATCGTTCGGATAAAATCCCCAATGGACTGATTACTGATGTTCTTAATCTTCTGGTAGAGTTTGGTCCGGCTCATGCCGATCTGGCTGCACAAGTATTCAATATCGAAGTCCGGATTTACAAGTTGCGCATCTATGACCTCCAGGAGGCGTGTCATGAATTCCTTATCCTTTTCAGAATGCACCAGTTCCATCGCTTCAATATGAGATTCGCGGGTGTATCGGTCCCTGAGTTTAGCGCTTTGCTCAAACCGGTTACGGATCGTCAGGATAAGCAGTTCCATATTCAGTGGTTTGGCAAAATAATAATCTGCTCCTGCACCAAGTCCCTGCATTTGTGAAACCAGCGCGGACCTTGCGGTTAACATGAGTACCGGGATATGACTGGTATCAATATCCTGTTTTAGTGCCCTGCAAAATTCAGTGCCATTCATATGAGGCATAATCACATCGCTGATAATAAGATCCGGAGAAATTTCTTTCGCTTTGGCAAATCCCTCTATCCCGTCTGACGCTTCTGATACTTTATAGTAGGGTTCAAGACTTTCTTTCATGAAATGTCTCAGTTCATCATTATCCTCCACCAGTAAAATAGATTCGGCCGGCGACCTGCGATTGGTTTCTTCTTCTTCTGAAAAAACGCTCGCATGAGAAGGAATCACTTCTTCTTCTTTCTGAACTGCGGTAACAGGCTTATCATCGATGCCTTCCAGGCGTACATCACCGGCTGCAAAACTCACAAGCCTTTTTTCGTCCTTTCCATAGTCCGATTCAGCAACAGGTATCCCGATAATAATTTCAGTTCCTTTCAACCGTTCACTGTATACAAATACATCTCCTTTATGCAAAAGAGCCAGACTTTTCACGAATGCAAGCCCCAGGCCCGAACCCAGATGTGAATCCGTTATTCTGTAATACCGTTCGAAGAGATGCCGGATAGATTCTTTGGAAATGCCAATGCCATTATCAGCTACCCGGATATAAGTATAAACGCTGCCCCGGAAATCATTTTTCAGGATCAGCTCATTGGCATATGATGGTTTAAATGACGAGAGGGATGGAAGTATTTCAAGGCTGATCCGGCCCCCTTTTTTTGTGTATTTGAAAGAATTATGCAGCAGGTTGAGCACAATTTTTTCAAGCACCTGCCTGTCGAACCAGGTTTCCTGCTTTGATTGAATGAACAGTGTTCCATCTGCAGAGACCGCATTCGCAGCAGCGGAAAAACCAAAGGAATCGAAATTCAGTATGAATTCAATTTCTTTCTGTTCAGCCCATTCGCGGAATTCATCGGCGATCTCATGCAAAAAAGAATTCAGGTTGCCCTTCATTACCATCAGTTTAAGCGCACCGCTTTCAAGCTTGCCAAAATCCATCAGTTCATTGATCAGGCTGAGCAGTCTTTGAGCATTTCGGTGCATGGTTGCATAACTATGCTGAATGGATGGACGTACATTTTCCTTCATTAATTTCTCCAGGGGTCCTGTAATCAATGAAAGAGGCGTACGGAATTCATGAGAAATATTGGTGAAGAATTGTAATTGAACCTGCTGCATAATTCTTTCAAATACACAAAAAAA
>Ga0206929_1208_pt1 | contig 11991 bp, 8 predicted proteins | sample Alteio_BWOrgHeat_19_FD_152929 | JGI IMG/M metagenome (GOLD analysis project Ga0206929, IMG submission 152929) | Enriched cells from forest soil in Barre Woods Harvard Forest LTER site, Petersham, Massachusetts, United States -... | ecosystem: Environmental > Terrestrial > Soil > Temperate forest > O...
CATCCCGTAAGTAGTCCTCCGATGGCCGGACCGATTATAAACCCAAGTCCGAATGCAGCACCGATCATTCCAAAATTCTTTGCACGGGTTTCTGCATTGCTGATGTCCGCGATATAAGCAGACGCCGTCGTAAAACTGGCGCCGGTAATTCCTGAAATAGTTCTCCCCAGAAACAGCCATCCGAAACTCGGAGCAAAGCCCAGAAAAATATAATCAATACCGAATCCGAAAAGAGAAAAAAGAATTACCGGCCTTCTTCCATACTGGTCGCTCAGGTTGCCCAGGATGGGCGCACAGAAAAACTGCATGAAGGCATATACAAATAAAAGCAGCCCCCCGTCCTTACTGGCCTGATTAACGGGTATGTGTTTCATACCGGCAATGAGCTGCGGCATCACCGGGATAATCAATCCCCATCCAATCGTGTCAATGAGCAGCGTGATAAATATAAATCCAATGGCCGCCTGTTTTTTCATATTGAGGCCTGCAAAATAAAGGAAAAAACGATCCTGATTTCCGGGATTTTTAATTAGATTGTATTCAAATTCCAGGTTATGATCTTCAACAGGAAAATGTTCGTGGCCATCATGATGGGTCTGTTTGTAGTCATTGGTATCGCTGCAACTGATCCCCCTAAAAATCCGAGATATACAAATCTGAAGATCCTTCCCAAAGATATCAGCGATGATCAGCTGGGTAAAATAATGGGAAATTTTAAGAACGCGCTGGGTGTCAAATGCAGTTTCTGCCATGCGCCTTCTGCAGATACCGCCAGCCATCACCTGGATTTTGCCAGTGATGCAAAGCCCGAAAAAAATATTGCAAGGAAAATGATGAAGATGACGACCAAGATCAATAAAAAATTCTTCAGCTACAATAAAAATGAACAGGGTGAATTCGTTCCTACAGTAGAATGCATGACCTGTCATCACGGAAAAGAACATCCGGGCGGTTAGCCGTTCGCAATCATCCGCCATGTTTCTGATTCAAAAAAAAATCATGGTCCTTGCCGGACTTGCCTCACTTACCCTGCTTGGCATTTCAGCTGCAAAACCGGCCCATGAAGAGAAGCCCGTGTATAAAAACCTGAAGGTGCTCTCAAAAAATATCAGCGACGACGATATGGATTATGTGATGGAGTCATTCAGTGTTAACCTGGGCGTAAATTGTTTGTTTTGCCATCCGGGGAAAATGAATGGTACGAAATATACTTTTGACTACGTCACCGACCAGCTGCAGAATAAGCGCGTTGCCAGGGACATGCTTCTGATGACGATGAAACTGAATAAGAAATATTTTAACTCCCCCATGACCGGTCTGGTGAATACAAGGGGAAGGATCTGGTGTAAAACCTGCCACCAGGGCAGCCCCGTTCCAATTCTTCCCCGGGTTAAATAATCCTTTTATTGGCGAATAATTTTAAACTGATAGATCTGTGAATCGGTTTTAACCTTCAAAAAATAAACTCCGGCGGGAAGCAGGGAAATATTCACTTTCATGGCCGCATCCGTTGAATTACCCATCACGAACTGTACGGCTCTTCCCTGGTCATTATAAATAACGATTTCACGGATCAACTCACTGCCGGGTACAGCCGTAAATACAGAACTGACCGGATTGGGATAAATAAGTGGCGCATTGCCTGTTCCGAATTTCACCATTACGATCTTAGAATACGCAAAACTTCCATTGCTGTCTACGTCTTTCAACCGGTAATAATTGTACCCTCTGACAGGAAAATTGTCTATGGCTGAATATGTCTGGACAGTGCTGCTGTTTCCAGCCGCCTTCACGGTTACGATTTTCACGAACTGGGATGTATCCGTACTTCGCTCCACATCAAAATGATCGCTGTTTTCTTCCGAAGCTGTTTGCCAGGACAGGGCTACATACTGATTTTGGACATCGTTTGCAGTAAAATTGAGAAGTTGAATGGGCAGCGGTACAGAGTTGTCCTGCTTTTCACTAAATTCCGCTGTGCTGACGGTTGTTGCATTTAAACTGGATACCGCCATCCCCATATACATTGTCTGCGTTCCGAAACCCAGGTCGAGTGTAGTGCCCGCCTGAGTCCAGGGTCCAATACTGCTGGGCCCGTAAAAAGCGCTGTACTGAGTCCCTGCTTTTTTGATCCGGAAAAAGCTGGCATTTGTGGTATTTGCGAAGAGCGAACTTACAGCCAGGCCCCCCGGTTGCGAACGGTATATGAATAAAATCTGATTGGCGCCAGTTTTACCAATAAATATAAATCGCGAAATATCCGTCACGCTATCCCGCATCATGAGACCAGCCTGATTTGACGGAGGTGTGGCATCCTGACTGGAAATGTTCAATATAAAGTCCTGATCTGCATTTATAGCCGTGTAGTTAAACTGAAACTGATCATTGTTACCGCCAATCCCGGTGCCTGCCCCTGAGACGGTAAAAACCGAATCATTATAGCAGCTCATACCCGCGGTTTGTATATCTCCCAGGTCGCCATGGTCAAACCGTGTTTTGTCCAGACAGGGTGAACTGCAGGCCTGGGTTGTAAATAATTTGACATTCGGCACACTCAACTTGCCATTGCCACAGTCGGTTTGTATATCAAACTCATAATTAAATCCACAGGTGAGTCCCTGTATATTTATACTGAGCGGATTCCCTGACCCGGAAAGATCCTGCACGTTCCGGGTAACAAAACTGGTAACGGTATTCGGCCTGTATCTGACAATATAATTTGTCGCCTCTGTAACCGGCGTCCAACCCAGCGTTGCTGAATTCTGGGTCAAATTGGTTACGGTCATGTTGGCAAGTGCAGGAGATATACAATTGTTCGCTGGGGATCCGAAAACCTGAAATTCTATGATGGATGTTCCGAATATCCCGGGTGTGTCTATGCTTATCCGTACATAGCGCGCGGTGACATGTTCATTAAATATATTGTTCGTCGCTGCCCCGACTTCAAAAATATTATTGGTAACCGTTTCGATGGTTGTCCAGGTGCCGAGCGTATCATTAGTAATATCAACAGTAAATGCGTGGGCATTATCATTGGTATTATTCCATAAAATGGCAATCTTACAAATATCAAACAGGCTGTCAAGGTCTACTCTGATAGTAGCCGGCACCGCACCGTTTGTGCCCCATCTTGTGGCGAAATTTGAATCTACTGCGTCCGATGCGGGATTCAGGGGATCTTCATTGGAAGCAGAGACATGCTTGAATAGTGCAACATCCGTAACACAGCGGTTATTACTTCCCAATAATCCATACACATTCACGGTATTTGAAAAAGTTGGCACATACACTTTGCCATTCGCAATAGTAGGTGGACACATTTTGGAATAGTTTCCCAGAATATCAATCGGATTTGCGTCGGAATTCCATAATTCCTGGGTCACATCACTCGCTTTTAAAGCATGAATTGTGCCTCCGGTCGTCCCGGTCAGCTGGGTAACCCAGAGAATGCCGGTAGCCGGATCCGTTCCATTTGAACTCACGGACGAAAATCCTCCGGATGCAACGGTATTTACAGGCAGACTTGTATTCTGAATGGGGGTGCCCAGTGTTTGCGCAGCGGTGTTCACCGGATAAGCCATCAAATGAGTGTTCTCCGAAAACTGATAGACATATTGCGTGCCTGCACCTCCAAAATATGTTAATGAGGAATGACTCTCAGCGCTGCTTGCCGCACCTAAATCGTATGAGCCATGAAAATTAGGGGAGGATTCATCATAACCACCACCCGGCGCCGGAATATTTTGTGATACCAGGTAGATCTTTCCGCTTTTATGTGCAGTAACAATCAAATTTGTGCCGGGTATCAAAATAACGCCCGTCCCAAAATCAAGATCACTTGAGTTCCAGGCGTCATACGTGCCGGGTATTGGCTTATACCAGGAAACATTGGTCAGTGTATGGTTTACCAGGTCGGGTGTTGTTTTTACAACGCTGAGCGCCATATTTTGGGGATCGGACGATGTACTTCCAAGATTTCCATTCCCTGATGAAAAATATATATTCCCGGAAGCATCCACTGCTGGTGCTGCCCCGCTCATCCAGATGCCTCCGCGCTCATCATTGGGGGTCGTGACGTACCGGATCAGTTGCTGGCTCAGGTCATTTGTTTTATAGCCCAGTATCCAGCCATGGTAATTATCCATATCACAATGACCTGAATAAGTTATATAAACGACGCCATTTGAAAGCACCAGGCCACCCCGTTGATTTTCACGGCGCGGATCAAAAAAAATTTTGTTGCCGACATTTCCCGGTCCCGTTCCATTTACGAATGTCGTAGTGGGGTCAATCAATACGGGGCTTCCAAATTTATCCTTCCCGGTGCTCAGGTCGAGCGCATGTACCTGCTGGAAAAAACCTGTGGATGTCCAATCGGGATCGTTGGCATGATCGGTATTGTTTTTTGGCGTATTGTCTACATTCTGATCCCTGTAACGGCTGACGAAATAAATGGTATTGGTAGACTTATCGATAACCGGGGTTCCAACCGTTCCAAATGATCCCACCTGACCAATATCGTTGCCGGACGCCTTAAAATCAGTATATGAGAAGCCACACAGGGCTGCATGTATGTCACCCGCATTGGGAGGTATCTCACCGGCCGGCGTAAAATTTATTTGCCAATAGGGATTCAGGGTGCCATCATCCGCGTCGAATGCATACATCGTATTGTTTACTGTAACTACAATCAGCAGATTTCTTGTGACAGCGGCATGCGTTGCAGGATCTGTCACATTCACACCCGTTGCGATGAGTGGTTGTGCGTAAATCTGGTCATCAACTTTTAGTCTGTATAGTATTCCAAAATTAGTGGGAGTAACATTGGTTGTATTAAGAATGTTTTCATTCGGGTTCCATCCGGTACGGTTTAAATCGTTGTGCTGCGTAAGCACATCCGTTTGCGCCCGGCTTAGAGCAGCCATGAAAAGGAAACAAACAAATAAAAAAAGCTTCAATATCCTCATAATCAAATTCCATTTGAGCCCATTCACATGTTATATCCAGGTTGCATTGAAATAACAATCGTCAATGGGAACAATCGTCCTTTAGGATGCTGGAAGGAAATATGATGTCACTAGAAAGGATAATAGGGGATTACGGTGCTTTTTTACAGGAATGGATCAGGCTTCCGGGGAAACCTAAAAATAAATTTTATTTTCGGATAATCATTGAATTCATGCAAAAATAATAAGTGTAAACCCTTAGTATAATCATCCGGGACGGATTCACGGACTATATTTCAAAATGCCTAATTTTAGGCTCATTTTGAATGCATGGAAAACAAATTATTCGATTTTGGAATGATCGGACTTGGAACAATGGGCAGAAACCTGTTGCTGAATATGGCCGATCACGGTTTTAAAGCGATCGGATTTGATCTGGATCCCGCTAAAGGAAAATTATTGGAGACGTCAGCCACTCCGGGTACCACGGTGAAAGGTGTGAATACCCTCGCCGAAATGGTAAATCAACTGCAGATCCCCCGCAAAATCATGATGCTGGTTCCTGCAGGCAAACCGGTGGATGACGTTATCCATTCACTTCTGCCGCTGCTTTCACCCGGAGACATCATTATTGACGGTGGAAATTCTCACTATACGGATACTATTCGCCGCGTGAATTTCGTGCGGGAAAAAGGTTTTCATTTTATGGGAATTGGAATTTCGGGCGGTGAACGCGGTGCACGCACCGGGCCCAGTATCATGCCGGGTGGCGACCCACAGGCTTATGAATTGGTGAAACCCATACTGGAAGCTGTATCGGCCAAAGTGAACGGAAGCGCCTGCGTTGCCCATCTTGGGAAAGGAGCTGCCGGTCACTATGTAAAAATGGTCCATAACGGTATTGAATATGCTATAATGCAGCTGATCAGCGAAACCTATCAGCTTTTGCATATCGGAAAAGGGCTCTCCAATGATGAACTGCATAAAGTATACAAAGGCTGGAATGAGGGGGAACTACAATCCTTTCTCGTTGAAATAACCCGGGATATTTTTATGCAGAACGACGACAAAACGCCCAACCGGTTGGTGGATATGATCCTGGATAAGGCAGGAGCCAAGGGAACAGGAAAGTGGACTTCCCAGGATTCTATGGACCTGGGTGTTCCTGTACCGGTTATTGACATCGCCGTTTCCCTTCGCGACCTTTCTGCTGCCAAAGAAGAGCGTACGCAGGCTTCCGGCTTATATAAATCGGGCACACACGAAATAGCAGTTCCGAGTGAAGTATTTATCAACCAGCTGGCGGATGCTCTTTATTTTTCAATGATTGTATGTTATGCACAGGGCATGGCCCTATTGTTCAGGGCGTCATCTGAGCTTAAAATGGATATTCCGTTACCGGAAGTTGTGCGCATTTGGAGGGGTGGATGCATTATCCGTTCTGCCATGCTGGACATATTCTTCAAAGCATTTACAGAAAATCCCAAACTTCCCAATCTTCTGCTCGATAAACAGGTTGCGGGCATACTGCAGGCTAAAAAGCAAAATATGGTTACGGTGATCATGCACGCTACCCAAACGGGTTATCCCATTGCAGCGCTCATGACTTCATTTTGTTACCTCGAAGCATACAGAAGCGAATTCCTGCCAACCAACCTCATTCAGGCCCAACGGGATTATTTTGGTGCACACACTTATCAAAGAGTGGATATGCCTGGTATTTTTCACACTGAGTGGGGAACCTTTGACAATTAAAAATTTGTATGGAAAATCATAAAAGACCTTCGGCTACCGTCCTGTTTATTTTCGGTGGCAGCGGTGACCTGAATTTCAGAAAGCTTTCTCCGGCCCTTTACAATCTTTTTATTGATAACTGGATGCCTGAGAAATTCAGCATCATCGGGATTGGCAGAACAGATTACAGCGATGCGGATTACAGAAAGCGCCTGCTGGATGGCATAAAGCAATTCAGCAGGAGAAACAATGTTGCGGACGAGCAATGGCAGTCCTTTGCACAGCATGTTTCCTATTTGAAAATGGATGCGGAAAAAGACGAACGATATACCGGAATCTCCGAACTGGTTCAAAAAAAGAAAACTGAATATGGTGCGCATCCCAATATCATTTTCTATATGGCCGTCGCGCCACAACTGGTTCCCGACATTGCAAAAAAACTCGGTAAAGAAAAAATTTCCGGCGATAAAGCATATACCCGTATCGTGATCGAAAAACCATTTGGCCACGATCTGGAAAGTGCACATGAATTGAATGAACTGCTGATGAGCATGTTTGAAGAAAAGCAGATTTACCGGATCGATCATTATCTCGGGAAGGAAACCGTGCAGAATATTCTGGCCCTGCGTTTCGCAAATGCACTCTTTGAGCCACTCTGGAACAGAAATTATATTGACCATGTTCAGATTACAGCGGCAGAAACCGTGGGTTCGGAGGGTAGAGGCGCTTATTATGAAGGAGCAGGCACATTGCGGGACATGGTTCAGAATCACATCCTGCAGCTGATCTGTATGATTGCCATGGAAGCACCGGTTTCTTTTGATGCCGATGAAATACGAAATAAAAAAGTAGACGTGCTAAACGCCATCCGGAGAATTAACCGGGAGGATGTTGGAAAAAATGCCGTGCGCGGACAATTTGATGCAGGCTGGATGCAGGGTGAAAAAGTTCCTGCTTACCGCGAAGAAAAAAATGTGGATCCGAAATCTAACGTCGATACATTTGCGGCGGTTAAATTTTATATCGACAACTGGCGCTGGCAGGATGTCCCATTTTATATCCGTACCGGAAAGAGGCTTCATGAGAAAACAACGGTTATCAATATCCAGTTCCGTCCCGCACCTAGTTACGCATTTCCACCTGAAGCTGCAGAAACATGGCGGGCAAACCGGCTCACCATCAGCATTCAGCCGGAGATGGATATCCGCCTGCGCTTTCAGTCCAAGCGTCCGGGCCAGTTCATGTCACTGAATCCCGTAGATATGATCTTCCGGTATAAAGATGTATATGACGGGAATGAACCTGAAGCCTATGAGACCCTGCTGCTCGATGTGATGGAAGGTAATGCCACGCTCTTCATGCGGAAAGATCAGGTAGAAGCTGCCTGGAAAATTATCATGCCCATCCTGGAAGCATGGCAAAACAGACCGCCGTCAAATTTTCCAAATTATGCACCCGGCTCCTGGGGACCCGAAGATGCCGAAGCTTTGATAGCCCGGGATGGACATCAGTGGATTGTTATGTAGCCCCCTGCGGGATCAACCTTCAACCGTCAACCGCTAACCAAATGAACAGGGAAGTTTTTAAAAATACAGATCAGCTGAGCAGGGAACTTGCCGAATGGATCACGAGCCTGATTGAAGAAACCCTCACGCGGAAGGATCGTTTCAGCTTTGTGTTTTCCGGCGGTAATACGCCCAAGAAACTGAATATGCTTCTGGCTTCAGATCCTTATAAAGAAAGAATTGACTGGAAAAAAATCCATGCATTCTGGGGTGATGAACGCGCTGTTCCTTTTGAAGATGAAAGAAATAATGCGCGCATGGCTTTTGATACCCTGCTTAATAAAGTTGACATTCCCGGCGATCAGATTCATATCATGGATACCAGCCTCTCTCCGGAAGAATCAGCTGCAGATTATGAAGAACAGCTCTGCGAATATTTTGGAACAGATATATTGCCGGCACAAACTTTCGATCTGGTACTGCTCGGCATGGGAGATGACGGGCATACACTTTCCCTTTTCCCCGGCACACCGGTTATTCAGGAAGAAAAATCCTGGGTAACCAGTTTTTACCTGAAAGCTCAGGATATGTACCGTATCACGCTCACAAAAAATATTGTGAATCGGGCAGATCATATCGTCTTCATGGTAAGTGGCCCCGATAAAGCACATGCGCTGCATGAAGTGCTGGAAGGAGAAAAAAATCCCAACCTGTATCCCTCACAGGTAATCGTACCCACCCAGGGTGAATTGCATTTTTTTATGGATGAAGCAGCGGCCTCGCAGCTTTAAGCTTTAAGCGCTAGGCTTTGGGCTTTACGCTTTGGGCTTTGAGGCTTATCGAACATCTACCGAATCATAAACCTGCACCCGTTTCCATACGTGTTTACATTCGTCAATAAAACGCAGGTGAATAGGATCTGTCTGATAGCTGTCCTGGTCGGCTGCGGTAGAAAAAAACAGACACCAGGATATGGTATAAGACGCGTCGATCACATCTCTTGAAGTTCCGGCAGGCTGACCGATATGAAAACGTTTGATGGTGGTTACTCTGGAGAGTTTTTTCAATCCATCAATTAAATGTTTTTTATGTTGTTCATTATCCGGTTCGGCTAACCAGAAAAATACATGATGTATGAATACATTTTTATCTTCTGCCATTTTTGACTATTTTATTTCCTTGATAATATTCGATGACCGACTTGTCCGCCGAATCCCGCCACCAGCGGGAGAAGGCGGAAAACTGATGACAGTTGAACGTGGAACGTGGATCGATAAACGATACACGATACACGTCGCTGTAAGCGTTAGGCCTTAAGCATTAGGCTTTAGGCTTTAAGTTTACAAAGGGTATTTCCCCAATGAAATCAATTTGTCCGCAATACGTCTTTTCGCTGCTTTACTGTTGAACGGACCCGCCTTGCTGAACCGTTTCAAACCAAGCAACAGCATTCTCTGTTCGTCTCCATCGGCGAAGGCGTTGATCGCGTCCTTTCCATGTTTATCAATTTTATCCGCCGAGTCATATAAAAATACCCGGAGAATATCCAACTCAAAAGCAACTGCTTCCTCATTTTTGGTAGCGCTTAGCTTCATTGTGCGGAGCAGTGCGGATTCTGCATGAAAGACAATCATAGCCATATCCGCAATATGCATGAGAATTTCCTGTTCAGATTCCAGTTTCATCATGAGTTTCTGTACCGCGGCTCCCGCGGTAAGCAGGATGGCTTTTTTAAATTGCACAATGAGTTTTCTTTCTGTCGCGAAAGGTGCTTCGTCGGCTTGTCCGAAATCCGGGATGCTCAGCAGTTCTTTTGCAACATTTTTTGCGGGCGTCAATATATCCAGTCTTCCTTTGGTCGCTCTTTTGAGCATCATGTCGACAGTCAGGAGCCGGTTGATTTCATTGGTTCCTTCAAAGATCCGGTTGATGCGGCTGTCGCGATAAGATCTTGAAACAGCGTATTCATCACTGAACCCGTTACCACCATGGATTTGCACACCTTCGTCCACCACAAAATCCAGCATTTCACTTCCGAAAACTTTCAGCATGGCACATTCAATGGCGTACTCTTCCGCAGCACCTAAAACAGCATCGCTGAAAGGTTTCCCTTCCCCCAGCAATTCCTCTTTCTTGACTTCAATCCATTTAGATACCCGGTACAAAGCAGATTCTGTAACCCAGATATAAATTCCCATTTCGGCGATTTTATTTTTGATCGCGCCGAATTGTGAAATCATCGTTTTGAACTGTTCCCGCGTATTCGCGTATTCAATGGCGTCACCTGCCACGCGTTTGCCGGCACCCAGGGCGGCAGCGCAAAGTTTCAGTCTCCCGATATTCAGGATGTTAAAAGCAATGATATGTCCTTTCCCTATTTCTCCCAATACGTTTTCAACCGGTACTTTACAATCCTGGAAATATAGCTGTACAGTGGAAGAACCCTTGATGCCCATTTTATGTTCTTCCGGCCCGCGGGTGAATCCATCAAAATTCTTTTCTACAATGAATGCAGTAAATTTTTCGGCATCCACTTTTGCAAAAACAGTAAATACATCTGCAAAACCTCCATTGGTTATCCAGCATTTCTGTCCGTTGAGTAAATAGAACTTTCCATCTTTACTCAGGGTGGCCGTGGTTTTAGCACTCAGGGCATCGCTGCCACTGTTGGGTTCTGTCAATCCGTAGGATCCCTTCCATTCCCCGCTGGCCAGTTTTGGAATATATTTTTCTTTCTGCGCCTCTGTTCCAAAATATAAAATGGGAAGCGTACCGATGCCCGTATGGGCTGCGAGCGCAACGGAAAAAGAAAATCCTCCGCCCAAACCTTCATTCACGAGTGTTGACGTGATAAAATCCTTGCCCAGACCTCCCAGGTTTTCAGGAATCGAAGTTCCCAGCAGCCCTTGCTCTCCGGCTTTATCCAATAGTGAAGGCATAAGTCCGGGTTCCATTTTATCAATCCGGTCAATCAATGGCAATACTTCCGTATCGAGGAATGATGCACACATTTCCTTTACCATCAACTGTTCCTCCTGGAAATTTTCAGGAATAAAACAATCAGCCGCTTCAGATTCCCGAATCAGCCATTCCCCGCCTTTGATTTCTGTTTGTTTATCCGTTGCTGTGTTCATTACTGCAATTTTTTGCTGTTATTTTAAATTATCATAAACCAGTTGCAGAACCTCTTTGCAAATATCAATCTGTTCGGACTGCACACCGTCCAACGCTTCATTCAGGGTGTGCTCTGCCAGCATCATGGACTGCTCCTGTAATTTGAGTCCTGTCTTCGTCAGACAAATTCGGTTGATCCTTCTATCATCCGTTGCAGCCACTCGTTTTACCAACTGCAGTTTTTCAAGATTATCCACTAGACGCGTTATGCTTGGCTTATCCCGGAAAGTCGCGTTGCAAAGCTCCTGCTGACTCAGGCCGTCCTGCTTCCATAAATGATAAAGGACACTCCATTGTTCGATCGTGATCCGCAGACCGGCGCCGTTAAATTTTTTTTGCAGGCGACGGGCAATGGCGATGGATGCTTTACCTGTCACAAAACTATACAGTTCCCCTTTCTTAAATTGGTTGTTTGGCATATAGTTAGTTAAACAACTATATAAATCTACATATTTCCCCCGAAACGGCAAATTTTCAGACCCTTTTTATTCCGGGATTGAAAGATGCAAACGGTCAACGTATATTTCCATTTGAATGTGTATTCATTGATTCATTTTCTCATCCGAAGAAAAATCATCAACAATAATGATTTCGGTTAATTCCCCTGGATAGGACTGAGCCGACAATGAATC
>Ga0206929_1220_pt1 | contig 11986 bp, 10 predicted proteins | sample Alteio_BWOrgHeat_19_FD_152929 | JGI IMG/M metagenome (GOLD analysis project Ga0206929, IMG submission 152929) | Enriched cells from forest soil in Barre Woods Harvard Forest LTER site, Petersham, Massachusetts, United States -... | ecosystem: Environmental > Terrestrial > Soil > Temperate forest >...
TGCCAAACCTTCGGTGGATCCGATCAGTAATCAGATAGCCCAGCCGGCACCTCCCAAACAGGAGAAAGAACCCGAACCCAAAAAAGCAAAAGCGCCGGATATCTCACATGAGGAAGTGCTGTGCCCACTGGGGAAACTATAATCAATGACAGGCGGTATGCGGGGTGAGGAAGGACGGTGACGTTGAAAAATCTGTTTCAAAATTTCCATCGACAAAAAGCTGCCGATTGCGAGGCTTGCGACACTGAGTCCAAAACGGGCTCTGCGTTTCCATAAACTGATTAGAATAAAAATAACCCAGGCCGGAAATAAAAATTCAAAGGATCCGAAAAATGTCATGCGGATCCAAAAGGGTAAAAGGGCAGGAGAAAGCAATGGATGAGTCTGTTCCTGTATATATTTATCCAATGCGTTTTCGGGATACAGGTGCACATACACAGCGATCACGATAAATATCAGAAGTGCCAGGAAAAATAAAACATTCAGGATACGGTCGCGATTTGTACGTTGGGCTGCAAGGTTCATGGGTTGGAAAGTTAAATTTTTCTTCGTGGACTCCGTGTTAACCAGGCTTTATTACATTACGTTAAAAGAGCGACATGCACCATGGCGGTTTTATGAGGGTCTTGTATCTGTTCAGCCTTTTCAGTTTATTACTTGACATATATGCCTATTATGGCGTAAAAACCTGGGTGTCGGGATGGAAATCTGTGCGAGGGAAAAAAACTGCATTGCGGACCTATCTCGTGTTTTTTGTTGGTGTCACCATTTTATTTCTGGCTGCCATCACCTTTACCACCCATTATCTTACCCGGTTTCAGGAATGGGCGTTGAGTTTGTTTCTGACTTTTCTGATCACCAAATTGTTTTTTATTATCGTATTGTTATTGGGGGATATCGTACGGTTTTTCTGGGGTGTAATCCGGCGACTGTTCAAACCGAAGCCTGTATCGGGTGAACCGAAGTTAATATCGGGTGAACCAAAGCCAGTCCGTGGTGAGCCGAAGTCAATTTCCGCTGAACCGTTTTTTCCCTCCCGTCGACGGTTCATTGCGGAAGCAGGCATCCTGCTGGCTGCCATTCCCTTTACGGGGTTTCTGTATGCCATCTTTAAAGGCAAATATGATTATCGTCTGCATGAAGTCACTTTACATTTTGCTGATCTCCCTGCATCTTTTGATGGATTTACCATTACGCAATTATCAGATTTTCATTCCGGAAGCTTTGATAATATGTCAGCAGTTACCCGTGGCATCGAAATAGCAAAGGCGCAGCAAAGTGACTTGTTTGTCTTTACCGGCGACCTTGTAAACAATATGGCCTGGGAAGCAGAACCTTATATTTCCCTGTTCAGTCAACTAAAAGCGCCCTATGGTCAATTTTCTATTCTCGGCAATCATGATTATGGCGACTATGCCCAATGGGATAGTCCGGAGGAGAAAGATGCCAACTTTGAAAAGCTCAAAGAAAATCATCAAAGGCTTGGCTACCGGTTAATGCTAAACGAAAACACAGTCATCCGGAAAGGTGGGGATCAACTGACGCTCATCGGGGTTGAAAACTGGGGTCGTGGATTTATTCAGAAGGGAGATATTGACAAGGCACTGGAAGGAGTGGATAAAAATGCATTTAAAATTTTATTATCGCACGATCCCACGCACTGGGAGGAAAAAATCAGATATCATCCCACCACCATTCATCTCACTTTATCCGGACACACCCATGGCGCCCAGTTTGGTATTGAAACAGACAAATTGCGATGGAGCCCGGTGCAGGGCCGTTATCTTGACTGGGCCGGACTCGCCAATGAAAAAGACCGCCATCTATATGTGAACCGCGGATTTGGCTTTCTTGCTTTCTCAGGTCGACTGGGCATATGGCCGGAAATTACGAAGCTGACGCTTCGTAAAGTCTGAAAGACTGGAAGTCTGGAAGTCTGAAAGTATTAGTTTGAACAGTTATTTAGTATAACCTCCAGACTTCCAGACTTCCAGTCTTTCAGACTCTCAATAGGTTTCCTTATATAGTTTGTGTAATAGTGTGATCTGTCCGCGATGATGAATCTCGTCTTCGATCATATGATATAATACCCAGGCCAGATTACACCCTTCCTTAGGATCATATCCTTCTATTCGCCGGGTAAAAGAATTGAAATCGATTTTCTTAAACGAATCCTGGAACATTTCTCTGGATTCTACTAATTCCTTCTGATAATATTCGACAGGCAATCCACGTATGAGTTTGGGTACATGGTGACCAAGGTCGAGTGCGGGCAACCATTTTTCTTCTTCCGCCGACGTCAATTTTCTTTCCTCTACAAATTCAATCCTGAAATAGTGCTCAAGCGCAATGGTATGCGAGAGAAGGGCGCCGATCGTATTCCAGCCCTGTCTGCATTGCCAGTTCAATTCTTCAACGCTCAGATTTTTTATTTTGTGCAGTGTGGTTATACGCGTCTTATCAAGCATTCCCAGAAAATAATCTATTGCGTGATCCTGATGATGATCGAAGTCAATATAAAATGTCCGTGCCATGAGGTCAAGTCTGGAAGTTAAATTTAATAACTTTTAAACAGTACTTCCATACTTCCATTCTTCCATACTTTCATACTTTCATTATTATGTCTGAGACCGGAATTCCATTTCGCAAGATCATTCACATAGACATGGATGCTTTTTATGCATCGGTAGAACAGCGCGACAACCCCGAATTAAAAGGCAAACCCATTATTGTTGGTGGTTCACCGGAAGGACGGGGAGGTGTGGTGGCTACCGCGAGTTATGAGGCGCGGAAGTATGGTATTCGCTCGGCCATGCCCTCTAAAACAGCCCTGCGTCTTTGTCCTGCTGCCATTTTTGTAAAACCCCGCTTCCAAGCATACAAAGATGTTTCAGAAAAAATACGCGCGATTTTCCATCGTTACACAGACCTGGTAGAACCATTATCATTAGATGAGGCCTATCTGGATGTAACGAACGATAAAGCCGGAATAGGATCTGCGATTGATATTGCAAAACAAATCAGACAGGCGATCCAGGAGGAGCTGCAACTAACAGCCTCCGCGGGTGTATCTGTCAATAAATTTGTGGCCAAGATGGCGTCTGATATCAATAAGCCCGATGGTCTGACATTTATCGGCCCTTCAGCCATTGCTGGTTTTATGGAAAAATTACCGGTTGAAAAATTTCATGGTGTTGGAAAGGTTACTGCGGAAAAAATGAAGAGTATGGGTTTGCACACCGGTGCTGAATTAAAGCAACTCACAAAAAACGAACTGACAAAGCATTTTGGCAAAGTGGGTAACTTCTATTACAATATAGTGAGGGGCATTGACGATCGTTCGGTAGAGCCGTATCGCGAAACCAAATCGATCAGCGCGGAAGATACTTTTCCCTATGATCTGACAGATCCGGAAGAAATGTACAAAGCCATTGACGGCTTGGCTGCGACAGTTTCCAGGCGCGCACAACAGCATGCTATGAAAGGGCGCACCGTGACATTAAAAATCAAGTACAGCGATTTTAAACAAATCACCCGGAACCTGTCTTTGTCAGTGCCTTTGGATGATGCAGAGGAAATTGCTGCTGTTGCAAAAAAATTACTCGATGGAACAGAACCCGACGATAAACTGATACGGCTGCTCGGTGTAGGCATTTCCAACTTCGGTCAGCAGTCAGTGAACCATCATCGGAATAAAAAACCCGGGCAACTGGGACTTTTTGAAGATTAGGGACTGAGAGTCTGGAAGACTGGAAGACTGGAAGTCTGGAAGTCTGGAAGACTGATTGTGAAACACACAAACTATTCAAATTATTAATACTTTCAGTCTTCCAGTCTCAGACTTACAGTCTTGTTTTTGTCGCAACATTTTGACCTTTGATCGATTTAGTAATCAACGAAGCCGATGAGCCTGTATTTTTATACCTTGGAAATTAGATACAGGTGCTGTATCTCAGGATGTTTGTCTTGGCCTTAGCCGTTGCCTTTGCCTGATAATTAAATCGCCAATATGAAATTTATTTTCTGTTTTACATTTATCGTCATGCTTTGCGGAACCAGCGTTCATGCACAACAAAAATTTACCAGCCATGACGCCGGCCAGTATGTATTGGTTACGAATGCAGGCGGACAAACCCTTGGTTATTCGCCCAGATCCGGTGTAAAGATTTTAGTGGAGGACGGTTTTGCATTTAAGGATCTGAATAAGAACGGCAAACTGGATAAATATGAGGACTGGCGGCTTTCAGCAGATGAACGTGCCCGTGACCTGGCGGCGCAAATGACCGTTGAACAGATCGCCGGTCTGATGTTGTATAGCAGACACCAGCCTATCCCTAATCCTCCGGCTGGTCCTTTTGCAGGTACGTATCATGGAAAACCGTATGCAGAAAGTGGCGCGAATCCTTTTGATCTCTCGGACCAGCAGATCGCGTTTCTTACGAAAGATAATGTGAGGCACATACTCGTGACTTCCGTAGAATCTCCTGCGACAGCTGCGCAATGGAGTAATAATATTCAGGCGCTGACGGAAAGCATTGGCGTGGGGATTCCCGCCAACAATAGTTCTGATCCGAGAAATGGTATCGTCGCTTCTGCAGAATATAATTCAGGTGCCGGCGGAAAGATTTCCATGTGGCCGGGCTCACTGGGTATGGCGGCAACTTTTGATCCGGCTGAGACCGAAAAATTCGGACAGATCGCTGCAACAGAATACCGGGCACTTGGCATTGCGACAGCACTTTCGCCCCAGATAGATATTTCAAGCGATCCCCGCTGGATGCGCGTGAGTGGCACATTTGGCGAAGATCCGGCCTTGTCGACCGATATGGCGAGGGCATATATCGATGGATTCCAGACCTCAACGGGTCAGAAAGAAATCGCCGGCGGCTGGGGGTACAATAGTGTCAATGCCATGGTGAAACACTGGCCGGGCGGAGGTTCGGGTGAGGGCGGCCGTGATGCGCATTATGGATTTGGAAAATATGCTGTGTATCCGGCAAATAATTTTGCACAGGCGATGATACCGTTTACAGAAGGTGCATTTAAACTGCATGGTAAAACGGGGACAGCAGCTTCCGTGATGCCCTACTATACGATTTCTTATAACCAGGATACAAAAAATGGTGAAAACGTAGGCAACAGTTATAATAAATATATCATTGGAGATCTGTTGCGTGGTAAATATCATTTCGATGGCGTTGTGTGCACCGACTGGCTGGTGACCGCGAATGAAACAACCATTGATCAGTTTCTATCCGGAAAATCCTGGGGAGTAGAAAAGCAAACGATTGCAGCGCGTCATTACAAAGCACTCATGGCAGGTGTGGATCAGTTTGGCGGTAACAGTGATGCGGCGCCCGTGCTGGAAGCTTATCAGATGGGCGTACAGGAACATGGGGAAGTATTCATGAGAAAACGATTTGAACAATCTGCCATACGGCTGTTAAAAAATATTTTCAGGACCGGTTTGTTTGAGAACCCTTATCTGAATATCGAAGAAACGAAAACCGTGGTGGGTCAGCCGGCATTTATGAAATCAGGTTATGAAGCTCAATTAAAATCTGTTGTTCTTTTGAAAAATCATAATCATGTGTTACCGCTGGCAAAAAATAAAACCGTTTATGTTCCAAAACAATTTACTCCCGCAGGCCGTAATTTTATGGGGTTTCCGACACCTGAAAAGCTGGACTATCCGGTCAATATAAATCTGGTAAGAAAATATTTTCAGGTAACCGAAAATCCCGATTCTGCAGACTATGCGCTGGTATTTATTAATAGTCCTGCCTCGCGGGGAGGCTACAGTGCGGACGATGCAAAGCAGGGTGGAAACGGTTATATCCCGATCAGTCTTCAGTATCGCTCATATACAGCCGTTGATGCGCGTGCGACCAGCATGGCGGGCGGAGATCCGCTGGAGAGCTTTACAAACCGCACTTACAAAAACAAAACATCGGTCGCTATAAATACGACAGATCTGGGCATGGTTACCGATACATATGCTAAGATGAAAGGCAAACCGGTTATTGTATCTGTTATGATGAATAATCCGACTGTTTTTGCTGAATTTGAAGACAAAGCCAATGCGTTGCTTGTTCAGTTTGGTGTGCAGGATCAGGCTATGCTCGATATTCTCACAGGCGCCAGCGAACCATCTGCTTTACTTCCGCTTCAAATGCCTGCCGATATGCATACAGTGGAAACACAGGCCGAAGACCTGCCATTGGATATGAAATGCTTTCGCGACACCGAAGGTCATGTATATGATTTTGGTTTTGGCTTGAACTGGAGCGGCGTCATCAAAGATGAACGCACTGCCAAATACGTGCATGAGAAGCGGCCGTGAAAATAATCCGGCCAGTTGAAAAGTGAATGGTTTTATTCGTTTAGTCTACATTGAGCAAATGTGATTATGAAATATAATAATATCAGATTATTTGTTTTTGTGTTTTTTCTTTTTAATGTCGTTGTCTCCTGCAGTAAAAAAGATTCAGGCAACACAACACCCACCACCTGCAATTTTGGAACAAATACAGTTACCACCAACGATTCTGTGGCAGTAATATACAATGCGACCAATCAGAACGGCGGAACGATTTCATCCATTACGTACCTCGGTGCAAACGGAGCAGTGGTAGTGACCAATCCGACTTTACCATGGAAAGATACAGTGACCATTCCGCAGGGGAAGCCTGTTAATATAACAGCCATCGGGACCGCACCTCCGGGCGGGTCATTATTTTTATCCTATGCGATCGGATATACAAATGGGATCATTTCGAATTCAACGGGTTGTGGAAATTAAATATGCTTCTTCTTATACCAGTTTCTCCTGAATCGCCACGCGAACAAGACTAGCCGTGTTTTTCACGTTCAGTTTCGCCAGCAGGTTCTTTCGGTGGGTTTCTGTTGTAAAATGGCTGATAAATAACTTTTCAGCAATTTCCGCATTTGTTAATCCTTCCGTAATGAGCTGTAAAATTTCCTTTTCTCTTTTGCTTAGTACCGGAATGGAAGCGGCAGAAGTTTTCTGATATTCTTTCAGCGCCAGTCCTACTTCCCCGCTAAAAAACATATGTCCTTCGTGCACAGCATGAATCGCCCGAATCATTTCTTCCTTCGGAGAATTTTTCAGAATATATCCCGAAGCGCCGTTCTCCACCATTTTTTTTATGTCGAGGCCCTGGTTGGATGTGCTCAATCCCAGTATCGTCACCGCCGGATATTTTTCTTTCATGATCGCACAAAGTTCCACCCCATTCATATCCGGCAAATGAATGTCCATCAGTACCACGTCGGCTGTATGATTGATAAAAAAACCGAGGCAGGAGTTTGCGTTCATCGCCTGGCCCGCCCATTGAATATCTCTTTCATGTTGCAGGATGGCGTGTATACCTTCAATCACCACCGGATGATCGTCCACAATAAATAACCTGATCATATATTGAATTCAATATTTACCTGAGTTCCCTTACCGGGTTCGGAATTCAGTTCCAGCTGACCCTTCAGATATTCCACCCGCGCACGGATGTTTACCCAGCCCGCTCCTTTTTTATCGTCGAGGGATTTTATGTCAAAACCCCTGCCGTTGTCTTCGACAACAATATTCAGTCTTCTCTCTTCCCGGATCACCTGCACCATGGCCTCGGTAGCGGCCGCATGTTTCAATACATTATTCAGCAGTTCCTGTATTATCCGGTAGGCGGTTATTTCCACTGCGTCTGCCATTCTGTTTTCCAGCCCAACCGACTGATAGGTAACACGCAACATACCATTTGTATTGATGGAGCTGCAGTATTGTTTTAAAGCTTCATCCAGTCCGTAGGAAACCAGTCCTTCCGGCATCATATTATGTGCGATCCGCCGGAGTTCCGCGATGGAAGTATCGATCAGGTCGAGCGAACGTTCAAATACAGCCATGTTTTCGCTTGTTACAATCAGATTATCTTTCATATGATGCATTGAAAATTTTACCCCCGATAGTAATCCGCCGAGTCCGTCATGGAGATCCCGTGCCATCCGGCCCCGTTCCTCTTCCTGCCCTTTCAGGAGGGAATTGACGACGAGCAACTCATGATCTTTTTCCAGTTCCACAATTCGCTGCTGTTGAATTTTTTCTGTTTGTCTGGCCAGCATCCGGCTCCTGCGCAGATTCAGATAAATCAAAAAAGAAACTACCAGTAAGGTCAAAGCCAGTGCGGCCATCAGCCAGTTAAAAATGGCTTTTTGCTTTAATGAAAGTAAACTGATCTGTCTGTCTTTTTCCAGTGCTGTAATCTGCTGTTGTTTTTTTTCGCTTTCATAACGGGCTTCCATTTCTGCAATTTTTTCGCTGGCAGCCGTCGTATAGAGTGAGTCTCCGAGGTTCAAGGCTTTTGAAAGAAATCCATAAGCGTCATTTATATGCCCCAGACTTTTTTCGATTTCTGCGCGGGTCAGATAAATTTCCTTTAAATCCGAACGTGATCCGATTTCCCGGGCAAAGTCTTCCGCTTTTTTTGCATATTTCAGCGCACTGTCTTCTTTGACGAGCTTTTGATAAATTTCTGCCATGCGGGTACAGGCCTCACAGATATGGAAGTGGTTGGCCATCTGCGCAGCATATTCATAGGAAAGTTTATACTGATGCAATGCTTTCTGAAAATCTTTTTTTGTAGAAAAGTAAGCTCCCAGGTTATTGTAAATCGTGCCGGATTCTTCCAGATCACCTGTTTTTTTCGCCAATGGGAGTGCTTTTTGCAACAGATCAAATTGCTTATCCGGATTGCCCAGATCAGACCAGGCATCCGACATACTGATGAGGGCGTTGCATGCCGTATAATCGTCACCCTGTGCAGTGGCCATTACATAAGCCTTGTTGCTATATACGATCGACTCCCGGTAGTCATTGTTTTCACTAAGAAAAATACTGACGTTCTGATAAACAGCCGGGAGACGAAGCGAATCATTTTTTTTCTCCAGCAGGTCAATGGCCCGTTGGAAATATTCCAGTGACTTTATTCTGTCTTTTTTATAGCGATACGCATTGCCCAGATTTGCAAACTGAACGGCGATGCGGTTTGTGTCCCGAAGGCTCACGGCTACCGGAATCGCCCAATTGAAATAAGAGACCGCCGAATCGAGATGATTGCTTTCCATATGGCCAATACCCAGGTTTGTTAACGATGAAAGAATCAGTCGTTTGTTTTGAATTTTTTGCGCCAGCTCCAATGCCTGCCGGTAATATATCAGGCTCTTCTCCGTTGATCTGGATTCAATGTTTTCACCCATATCCAGCATCGTTCTGGCTCTGACAGAATCATTGGTCGCGTTGTTTAATTTTTTCAGCAGACTGTCCGGCGGTACCTGATTAAAACCCCTGCTCATTGTAAGCACGGCCACCAGTGTAACAATCATATGAGGTCTAAAACGCGGATGCATACTGCAAATGGATTCTATTCAAATATTGGTTTTCTTACGAAATATTCCAAGCAACGCTTGTAATTGTTAATAGTCAATTGTTAATTGTCAATTATCACTTATTGCGACCATTGTATTGAAGTATTAGTGTCCGAATTTCCAGCCCAGATAGATTTGCAGGAGGTTGGATTTGATATTCACGTCAGGAATAAATGAAGGCTGTGTATTCATAGTGGTCACACCGGTCATCGTGGTCACATCGGGGATCTTATATAAGTTGGTCAGGCCCACATTCAGACGCGCCCCGACCAGCAGGCCCCTGCAGGGATGCACTTCGACGCCGCCACCTACACTAAAGCTGAACCGGTTGTAGAAACTCAGTGCACCGCTTACGGAGGATGGAACACCGGGATTGTTCTTATTCGTACTGTCCACCTGTGCATTCATCAGGTAACCGAACTGCATACCCAGCTGGATCTGAAAATACTTCGTGATGTTGATGCACATATATGTGGGCAGCATGATATAATCCAGGTTCGCCTTTCCGGAGACGGCACCTGTTTCATAATTGTAGCCCTGCCGGGAGAATACCAGTTCCGTTTTTGAACCGATGACCCGGGTATAGGGCGTCGTGTAGAAGATTCCGACATTGAATCCGGAACTGCTTTGGTTGTTAACGGATGAGACATTGGTGACGTCGGTAAAATTGAGACCGGCTTTGATTCCCAGCTGCGCGTTGACGATGGCAGGTGAAACGATGATCAGCAGTAAAATGAGATGTAGTTTCATATTGATTGATTTAATGAGTCAAAGAAAATCAATATGAAAATCGCAGGGCTCACCCGAAAGGGGTATATGGTCCGGGGCGGCAAGAATACCCTGAAAAGGTGAGGCAAGACTGGAAGATTGGAAGACTGGAAGAATGAAAGTGATACTTGACAAACTGGCTAACTACCACTTCCAGACTTTCAGATTTCCAGTCTTCCAGACTTTTTAGTTGGGAACCGATGTCAACACTTCTTACAAACGGCGAAAACCCGGTATAAGTTAAAGCCGCGTCCATGGCTGAACAGTGGCGAGGCGCGGTTTTTGATCTAATGCATACACAATTTTTAATTTAAATGTCAATATGAAACAAAAAACAACCAGCAGACTCATGCACGGAAGCGTTATTATGGCCTTAATCTTCGGTATGATGGCCTGTAACGGTGCCGATAGCTCCGACAAGACAGCAAGCACTAGCGCACCGGATACTATGGCCGCGGCCAAGACCGCTGATTCTACGGCTGCCGTAAAAGCAAAAAAGAAAAAGAAAGGACAATTGTCCATTGCAATGGCTAAAGCCGACAGTGCAAAAATGGTAAAAGACGCGCATGGAGTTTACAACCGGGCGGACAAAGAACCTGAGTTTCCAGGTGGAGAAAGTGCTCTGTCTACCTACATTAATAAAAATCTTACCTATCCGCAAACGGCCATTGATAATGGCACCAGTGGCACATTGCACGTCTCATTCGTTGTGGATGAGCATGGAAAAGTGATGGACCCACAAGCGATGGACGGTAAAAATCTGGGTGATGATCTGGTGAATCAGACATTGAACGTATTTAAGAATATGCCTATGTGGACTCCCGGAACAGTACACGGTAAAAAAGTAAAAACCCGACTTGAAGTACCGGTTACATTTGAACTGGCAGACGCGGATCAATAAAGAGACTGGAAGACTGGAAGACTGAAAGACTGAAGGTGATTATTGGAGAGGTTAATAAAGTATGTCTCCAGACCTCCAGACTTCCAGTCTTCCAAACTTCCTTAGTATTTCATCTTTTCAGTAAGGTGAATGTTCTTCTTCTCCGTTTGTTTCTTAATATTTTTATAGATCTCATTGGAAAAGGAATGATTCACTTCGGCGGAATCGCGCGTTTTCAGATCCTTTTCGATATATGTCTGCCTGAGCATGGTATATTTTGTCAGTTCTTTGATCAATGAATCCCGCTTCGCTAATTTCTGTGCTATAAATATCTTTTTCTGCGCAGGACTCAGGTTTTTCATTTCATCAGGCAGTTCTTCGTCTTTAATCTTTTCGACGCTTGTTTTATCGGCACGGTATTCTTCCAGTATTTCTTTGTCACCATAATAGGCAACTTTGCCCGTCTTACTTGCATTGTATTCGGCCCGCTGCGCTTTCACGTTTGGCTCGGAAAAATCGGTAACCGACTTCGACCTGGACAATTTTTCTTTTGAAAGTGATTTTTCCGACTCCGTTCCGTGATATAACCGGGTGTCATCCACTTCGTCAGATATTACGGCCATCATGGAATCATACGGTGTTTTGACCGTTATATCGTTTGCATTCATATTTACCTGGGTAAAACTGCCCTGACTGCAGTTGGCTATTTCATGCCAGATCCTTTTGGCCATGCGATTGTCTCCCATAAGGATCGTATTCAATATGATATCCTTTTGTCTGGCCATCAAACAACTCGCCGGATATTTAATATCATCTCTGTAGTCCATGTGCGGCGGACAGTCACCCACCAGGAAAACGGTCTTATATGTCTGCGATGAGCTGTCCCATGCAAATTTGGTGATG
>Ga0206929_1221_pt1 | contig 11866 bp, 13 predicted proteins | sample Alteio_BWOrgHeat_19_FD_152929 | JGI IMG/M metagenome (GOLD analysis project Ga0206929, IMG submission 152929) | Enriched cells from forest soil in Barre Woods Harvard Forest LTER site, Petersham, Massachusetts, United States -... | ecosystem: Environmental > Terrestrial > Soil > Temperate forest >...
TATCCGGTACTGTAAAATACCAGGGAAAAACAATGGCATCCTGCGAGATGAAAATTTTTATAAATCATCAATCATGAAAAATAAATACCTAATCTCCGAATGGGTGATTATTTTAGTCGTTTCCGGTGAAAGCAGTAAATAGATGTGAGGTCGCCAATGCAAAATAAACTGACTACTCAAACAGAAGTGGGTGTGCGTTTCAACGAAGCAGATCCGCTTGGAATCGTATGGCACGGACATTATGTCCGTTATTTCGAAGACGGACGTGAAGATTTTGGAAACCGGTACGGTATCGGATACCTGGACTTTTACAATAAAGGCTTCATAATCCCGGTCGTGAACGTGGATTGCTCTTTCAAAAAGTCCCTCCGTTACGGCGACACGGTAATTGTGGAAACCAGTTTTATCCCCTGTGACGCCGCTAAAATCCAGTTCAACTATCGCCTGTACAACAAAAAATCCAAAGAGCTGGTTGCAACGGGCAGCTCAGTGCAGGTTTTCCTTGACAAGGAACATTCCATCCTCCAGCTGCTGAATCCGCCTTTTTTTGAAGAATGGAAAAGAAAACATTTATAATCCCAATCGGCATCCATGAGGAATGTGTATGTGCTGTCAGATAATATTTTCTCTCCCCTGGGGAAAAATACAGAGGACAATATGAATGCCCTCAGGCAAGGCAGATCCGGGATATTGGAACATTCCTCCGGTCTGTCGCCAGAACCTTTTTACGCTGCTCTTTTTTCGCCGCATGATAAAATATCAGACGAATCGATGACTTCGTTTGAACATATCATTCTTGAATCGGTGCTCGAAGCCCTGCAACATACACAGGTGGAACCCGGGGATCCAAAAACCGGATTTATTCTCTCGACCACAAAGGGAAATATCAGCCTCATTGAAAATTCGCCGGAGGAAACAATTCCTGAAAATCGGATTTCTCTAAATACCAGTGCAGGCATCATTGCGGGCAAACTGGGAATTGTGTCTGAACCGCTGGTCGTTTCGCATGCCTGTATTTCCGGATTGCTGGCCATGATTACTGGTATGCGTCTGATACAATCCGGTATTTATGAAAACATAATTATTTCAGGCGGAGATCTCATCACATCTTTCATTTATTCCGGGTTTTGTTCTTTTCAGGCCATCAGCCCGAAACCCTGCAGGCCGTTTGATGCCGCACGGGACGGTATAAGCCTGGGTGAAGCCGCTGCAACGGTAGTTTTATCTTCAAATAAATCCGATGGATCAATATTGCTGGGCGGAGGTTCTGTTTCCAATGACGCCAATCATATATCAGGACCTTCCAGAACGGGAGAAGAATTGTGGCTGGCCATCAGCAGGGCATTTTTGCAGGCAGGAGTTAGTTCAAAAGATATTGATTTCATATCCGCGCACGGCACAGCGACCAGGTATAATGATGAGATGGAAGCTAAAGCCATTCACCTGGCTTCGTTGCAGGAGGTTCCGGTAAATAGTCTAAAGGGATATTACGGTCACACACTGGGAGCAGCAGGTATCCTGGAATCCATTGTAACCATTCATTCAATGAAAGAAAATATTATTCTACCCTCATTGGGATTCTCAACAGCGGGCACAGAGAAACCAATCCATGTTGTGAAGGAATTGAAACCGGCTGTTCTGCGGAAATGTTTAAAAACAGCATCGGGGTTCGGAGGGTGTAATGCAGCGATGGTAATTGTCAATTGTTAATTGTCAATTGTTAATTATCATTCAAAAGTTAGAGGCCGTATAAATTGTATCGTTAACAATTGACAATTGACAATTAACAATTAAAAATGAAGTTCTTCAATCAGGATAACAAGACCGCCCTGGAAGCAAAAGGACTGGCACAGTGGATTGCCTTCGGGCCTGTTGTTTTCCAGGTTGCACGCGTACTCCGGAATACCGGCGTCCTGCGTATCCTGCTTGAAAAAGGTGGCGAAGGCCTCTCGCAGGATGAGATTCGGGAACAGCTTGACCTGCCGGTGTATGGACTACGCATCCTGCTCGAGTCGGCGCTCGGTATCGGTCTGGTTGTTTTTAATGAAAACAGGTACAGGATTACGAAAACGGGCACATATATTCACAATGATCCGCTGACAAATGTGAATATGAATTTCATTCATGACGTTTGTTACAAGGGATTATTTGCGCTGGATGAAAGCATAGAAAACGGAAAACCCGAAGGGTTGAAAGTATTTGGAGAATGGAATACGATTTACGAAGGTCTTTCTTCCCTTCCGCCGCAGGTGCAGAAGAGCTGGTTTGCGTTCGACCATTTCTTTTCTGATCTTGCCTTTCCGTCCGCCTTATCAAAAGTATATTCCGGCGGAATAAAAAAGATTCTGGATATCGGCGGTAATACGGGAAAATGGGCGATTGCCAGTGCCCGTTTCGCAAAGGATATCGAAATTACCATCATGGACCTGCCTGGCCAGCTGGACGTGGCAAGGGAAAAAGTTAATCAGGCGGGTCTGAGCGATCGCATCCATTTTTACCCGGCCAATCTACTGGATGAAAACACAGTTTTTCCGAAAGGATTTGATGCGATATGGATGAGCCAGTTCCTGGATTGTTTTTCTGAAAATGAAATCATTTCGATTTTAAAACGCTGTTATGATTCGGTTTCTGAAGATCAGTATGTCCTGATCCTGGAAGCTTTCTGGGACGAACAGCGGTTCGAGGCTGCGGCATTTTGTTTACAACAGACTTCGGTCTATTTTGCAGCCATGGCCAATGGCAATAGTCAGATGTATCATTCAGAAGTTTTCATCCGTTGCATCGAGGAGTCGGGATTTGTAGTGGAAGAAAAAATAAATGATATCGGATTAAGTCATACCCTTCTGAAATGCAAAAAAATACATAAATAATAAACGATATGACAATCCAGGATACAGATGTTCTCGTGATTGGTGCCGGCCCCGCAGGCACTGTTGCTGCTTCCATCATAAACAAGGCAGGATACAAAGTGAGGATTGTGGAAAAAATGAAATTTCCACGTTTTGTGATTGGTGAAAGTCTCCTTCCCCGTTGCATGGAAGCACTGGAAGAAGCAGGATTTCTGGATGCCGTTAAGGAAAAAAATTTCCAGGAAAAAGGAGGCGCAAAATTTGTAAAAAACGGTAAGACCTGCGACTATCAGTTTGCTGATCAGTTTACCAAAGGCTGGCAGTGGACCTGGCAGGTTCCCCGCGCAGAATTTGACAAAACACTTGCGGACACCGTTGAGAAAATGGGTGTGCCCATAGACTACGAAACCACAGTGACCGCAATTGAATTTCACGGTTCCGAATCGATTACTACGGTTGCAGATAAAAACGGAGATGCTTCACATATCAGGGCAAGGTTCATTGTCGATGGCAGCGGATACGGACGTGTAATTCCCAGGCTTTTCAATATGGACAGACCATCCAATCTCCCGTCCCGCAAGGCCTTGTTTACACATACGGTGGACCTGCATCGGTCCATGTCTGATGAACCGAACCGTATCACGATTGTCGTACACAAGCACTCGGTATGGGTCTGGATTATTCCATTTTCAACCGGCATCACGTCCCTGGGATTTGTCGGAGATCCTTCGTTTTTTGATGCTTATCCGGGCAATCCGGAAGAACAGCTCCGCGGCATGATAGAGGCCGAGCCATATCTGAAAGAAAGATTCAAGGATATTGAATTTTTATTCGGGCCCCGTGTACTTGAATCCTGGTCTTCCACTACAGACCGTTTTTTTGGAGAAGGTTTTGTGCTGACTGGAAATGTAACTGAATTCCTGGATCCGGTGTTTTCATCCGGTGTTACTCTGGCAACGGCTTCAAGTCAGATCGCAGGCAAACTCGTTGTTGAAAAATTAAAAGGCAACCCGGTGGATTGGGAAAAAGACTATATGAAAGTCATGATGCAAGGTGTGGATACTTTCCGTTCATATGTAATGGCATGGTATGAAGGAACACTGGACACGATTTTCTTCGCAGATAACCAGGACCTGCTCATCAAGAGTCAGATTTGTTCCGTATTGGCCGGCTATGTCTGGGATCTTGAGAATCCCTATGTGAAAAATCATAAAACGGGTTTGCACCGGCTCGCATCCATGATAACTTACCGTGACAGCCAGCTTTCCAGTTCGATTTAACTGATCTGAATATATTGCAAACCAAACTCCACATTGCCGCTTCCTGTTTGATTTCCCGGAACAAAATTTATGAAACCGGAAATCTGGTATTTGAACATCCGGTTCCGGCAGAAGAATTCCTGGATGAAGCCTATTCTCATTTTGGAATTTCCTATCCAAAATTTTATAAAATGGATTCCCTGAGTAAACTTGGTTTTCTTGCGGCGGAGATTTTGTTAAAAGACAAACATCACGAAAAAAAATACGGGGAAACAGAAACGGGCCTGGTGCTTTGCAACGCGCATGCCAGCCTGGATGTTGATCTCAAATACGCGAAGACCATTCATTCCGGCGCAAGTCCGGCATTATTTGTCTACACTTTACCCAATATCGTGATCGGTGAAATTTCGATCCGGCATCGGTTCAAGGGAGAAAACGCGTTTTTTGTTTTTAAACACTTCAATGCTACTTTTATAGCCGAATATGTATCCGGTTTATTTGAGAATAATCTTATCAAAAACTGTATCTGCGGATGGGTGGATATTTTGAAAGAAGAATACAGGGCCCTGCTATTCCTGGTGGAAACAGATAGTCCCCAAAAAGCAATACCTTTTACCGCGGAGCAAATGAACAAATTGAATCAGAAGGATCATGGATAATTTAAAGCAGAAGCTGAAAGAGCAGATTATTGAACGGTTAAATCTGAAAACCCTGAAACCTGAAAATATCGGAGACGATCAGCCATTATTTGTGGAAGGAATCGGCCTGGACTCCATTGATGCCCTGGAGCTGATCGTTTTATTGCAGCAGGAGTACAATATCAAACTATCAAACGCGGAAGATGGTCCCCGGGTTTTTCATTCCGTCCGGACCATGGCAGAATACATCACAGCTAACAATGCAGCCGTAAAGGTTTCCCCATGAGTGAGCAGCCATTTATTGCGGGTATGGGAATCGTTTCCGCAATCGGTAATAATCTTCCTGCAAATTTACAATCACTGACTAATGAAAAAGCAGGAATTGCCGAAATGGTCTGGCTTGAATCCAATCACCGGGGAGAATTGCCGGTAGGCGAAGTAAAATGCAGCAATGAAGAACTTGCGGACAGCGCCGGTCTGTCCGTCCGGTTACCCCGCGCCGCTTTACTCAGTTGCCTTGCTGCACGCGAAGCCCTGCAGGATGCCGGCTGGGAAAAAGGTGCGCAGCTTCGCACCGGATTTATATCTGCCAACACCGTTGGGGGAATGGATAAAACAGAAAATTTCTTCCGGGTGTTTTCCAAAAACAGTGCAGGCGGAAAACTCGTTGATGTGGTAAACCATGAGTGCGGTGCTGTTACTGAACTCACAGCCGATTATCTGGGTATCCGTAATTTCGTAAGCACTGTCAGTACCGCCTGCTCTTCCTCGGCCAATGCCATTTTCACCGGCGCCCGGATGATTCAGGCAGGCCTGCTCGATTTTGCCCTGGTGGGTGGTACGGATGCACTCACACGTTTCACATTAAATGGATTCAATACCCTGATGATACTGGACAGGGAATTGTGCAGGCCATTCGATGAAAACCGCCATGGGCTTAATCTCGGAGAAGGTGCGGCCTACATGGTGCTGGCTAATGAAAAAGGAATGAAACAACTCAATAAAAAACCGTATGCCCGCGTCAGTGGATTTGCAAATGCCAATGATGCGTTTCATCAAACCGCCTCTTCGCCCGAAGGCACCGGCCCCTTCCTGGCAATGAAAGCTGCTTTGAACCATGCCGGGATACATCCGGCAGATATTGATTATATCAATCTGCATGGCACCGGCACCCAGAATAATGATATCGCAGAAGGTACAGCCATCCGTTTGTTGTTTGATCCCATATATCCGAAAATGAGTTCCACCAAGGCTTATACGGGACATACCCTGGGTGCCAGCGGCGCTGTTGAGGCTGTATATTCCATACTGGCCATTCAGCATGGTCTGATTTTTCCAAATCTCCGTTTTCAAACGGCCATGAAGGAACTACCATTTCAACCCGTGACCGCCTGTTTAAAGAACCAGGTTATTCAGCATGTTATGTCTAACTCATTTGGATTCGGCGGGAATTGTTCAACCCTCATTTTTTCTGCAGCCTAAAAATATATATGAAGGCCTATATTCGCTCCACCGGAAATATATCTCCCCAACATAGTCTGAATACAGATTCATTTTTCCTTACGAGGGTAAAGACTTCAAAAAATTTTTTTAAATCCCTGGAACCAGATTATGATGATTTTGTCGACAGTAAAATGATACGCCGGATGAGCCGGATCGTAAAAATGGGTGTTGCAGCCGCCCTAACCTGTCTCCGGAATGCAGGCATTGAAAAACCTGCCGCGATCCTGACTGCCACTGCCTATGGCTGCCTCGAAGACAGCGCTGGTTTTCTCCGCAAAATGATCGAATTTGATGAACAGACGCTCAGTCCGACTGCTTTTATTCAATCCACCCACAATACGGTGGGTGCACAGATTGCCCTTCTTCTAAAGTGCCACGATTATAATAACTGCATAGTTCACCGCGCATTTTCATTTGAAAACGCATTGACGGAATCCATTCTCCTTTTGCAGGAGGGCATCGGTCCGGTACTGGTTGGGGCGATTGACGAAATCACGGATGACCGTCACACGATTTTAAGCCGGTTCGGACTTTATAAAAAAAAGGGAACCCTGCCAGCAAATATCGCAGGAGAAGGTGCTGCATTTTTTCTGCTCGATAAAGAAGGGGGAAACCATCCGCAGGCTATATTAAGAGACCTGCAGACAATTTATAAACCAGAGGATTCTGAAACCCTACAGCGTTATATTCAGGAATTTGTGAAAAAGAACGGACTGAATATGAGCCAGATTGATCTCGTTTTAACAGCACATCCCGGAAATGCGAAAAAGGATGAAGTGAATGATCAGTTGCTGAAAACCGTATTTCACGAAAATCAGTGTTTCCCCTTCAGGTCGCTTTGCGGCGACTACCCCACCGCATCCGGTTTTGCGCTTTGGCTGGCTGCTGTCCTGTTGAAAGAACAAAAGGCGCCGATATGGATGGAAGGAATGAAATTTCCCCTTAAAAATATTCTTATTCATAATCACACCGCTGACATCCATCATAGTCTGATTTTAATAAGCGCCTGTTGAACAACCGAATTTTTAATATTTTCAGCATTGTCCTCATCGTTGCGTTGATATGGGCGGACCGGCATTTTCAAATAGCCGCTCCGGTGTACGGCTGGCTGCTGCTGATCTATATGAGTGTTTTATTTTGCGGGAGTTATTTTATTCAGTGGGGGTTTTTCCTGAAATCCATTTGTTCGGCAAATACAACGGAGAAAATCGTTGCACTGAGTTTCGATGATGGGCCCGACGGTGCGAAAACTGCGCGTATACTGGATATACTAAAAGAAAATAATGTGGAAGCAGCTTTTTTCTGCATAGGCAAAAAAATGACGGATCACGTAGATTTGGTAAAACGAATATCACAGGAGGGACATATCATAGGAAACCATGGTTATTCCCACCATCCTTTATTTGATCTGTTCAGCACAGGCAAAATGCTGCAGGACATGCGTAGGATGAGCAGCATCAGTAAAAATATTATCGGCCGCTCGCCGCGATTTTTCAGACCGCCATACGGTGTCACGAATCCGAATCTGAAAAAAGCCGTACTTCTTGGAGGATTCATTTCCATCGGATGGTCAATCCGCTCTTATGATACGGTTATCCGGAATGAAGGGCACCTGCTTAATAAAATACTGAAAGCGCTTAAACCCGGAGCCATCCTTCTTTTACACGACACCAGTGATGCCACCGTGCAAATTTTGCCGCAACTATTACAAGGAATTCGTGACAAAGGATACAATATGCGGAGACTGGATAAAATGATTAATTTGAATCCGTATGAGTAAAAATATTATTCTGGTATGCCTGATCTTTTCCTGCGTTCAGGGCAGAGGACAGTATCCCGGATATACTTTACTGGATCATCCGGATGCATTTAAGAAATCTTTTTCCACGGCGACTGCATCGACAGAATCCATTCAATCGGATTTCAGCCAGGAGAAGTCCCTGACCATGCTTTCAGAAAAAATCAATTCCACCGGCAAATTCTGGTATCGCAGAAAGGACAAACTGCGGCTGGAGTACGTCAAACCCTACCTCTATGTGATGATTCTCAATGCCGGAAAAATTCTTATCAGGGAAGGCCAGAAAGAAAATACCGTTTCAGCCAATTCAAATAAAGTTTTTCAACAGGTGAACCGGATATTGATTGACTGTGTTTCCGGAACCATGCTGGATAATCCCGATTTTCAGTCACGTGTATTTGAAAGTGCCGGGTCCTTTCTCATTGAACTCAAACCACTGGCAAAAAACCTGAAGGAACTTTATAAAAATATTAATATTGTCATCGATAAAAAAGATTACACAGCATTGGCCATCGAAATGTTTGAACTTTCAGGCGACACAACGATCATCCGCTTTCAGAACAAACAATTAAATGCGCATATTCCGGATTCGGTTTTTAATATTCCTTAGTGCAGCCTGTATATGTTGCTCCTGCAATCAATACAGTCATATGCATAACATTCCTTCAGATGAAAACTGTATTCGGAAATTCAAACCGGATTTCAATCGCGTAGTGTATAAAACCACCGTGGACGTGATCGGAAAACATATCAGTGGATTACTGTTATTCAAATATATGCCGGACAGTAGCACCCGGATCGTATTCTCCAATGAAATGGGATTTGGTTTTTTCGACTTTGGATTCATGCATGACGGCGATTTTGTAGTTTACCAGATCATACCGCAGATGAATAAAAAAGCCCTTATCAAAACCCTGAGAAAGGATTTTGAACTGATCATGTTCAGAAATATGGACAGCAGCAAATACTATGCGCTGGCTGATACCGGAAATCTGGTCTATCATGCATTTCCGCAATCAAAGGGCATAAATTACTATATTACGGATGCCCAATGCCGGCAACTGGTTAAAATGCAAAGGGCTTCAAATAAAAAACCGGTCATGGAAGCTTATATCGAATCTTCTTCTCCGGATAGTTCCCCGGACAGCATTTCGATCCGCCATCTGAATTTTAATTTTTCGATTACTTTGAAAAAAATTTCAGCAATTGCTCCTGAATGACCTTTATACGATCGAGTCGCTGACGAAAAAGGAAGATCAGATACTGGTCACCATAAAACTCATGGCAGATCATGCTATCTTCAAAGGACATTTTCCCGGCCACCCGGTATTGCCCGGCGTTTGTATGATGGAAATGATAGCAGAATTAACCGGTCAGGTTTTACAGAAATCATTCCGCATCTCCGGCGGACCCATGATCAAATTTCTGCGCATGATTGATCCTGAACGAAATCCGCAGATCAGCCTGGAAATAAAATACCAGTCTTCCGCCGGCAAAATAAATGAAGAGGGCAAAATCTTTTTTGGATCGGAGACGTTCATGAAATTTCAGCTCATCCTCGAACCGGACAGAGCGGGTTAATCTTTTCGTTTACCGATCCAATCCAGGAGCGGGCTCGTCAGCATGGTTGTAATCAGTGCCATTAATACCATCATGGAGAAAATTTCGGTACTCATAATGCCCATATCATAGCCGATATTTAAAACAATCAGCTCCATTAAACCCCGGGTATTCATCAGTGCGCCAATGGAAAGGCTGTCCTTCCAGGTTTGCCCCAGTGCCCTGGCTACCAGTGTGCTGCCACCAAACTTACCTGCCACTGCGCTGACCAGGATCAGACCAAAACTGATCCATAAAGGACCTGTATTTAAAATTCCTGCGTGCGTTCTCAAACCGGTGTAGACAAAAAATAAAGGAAGCAACATGACCATACTCACATCACTGATCCGGTCAATGATGCGCTTTTTCGTCGTGTCGTTTTTTGGAATGATGATTCCTGCAAGGAAAGCGCCGAACAAAGCATGTATTCCGATAATTTCTGTGCAGTAAGATGAGGACAAGAGGACAGTAAACACGATTGACATGAGTGTATTATATCCTATTTTCCCGTTTTCATAAATTGTTTGAATTTTTTTCAGCGTCATTCTTACCGGTACCAGCATAACAAATGCATAAACGGCGACCATTCCGATTGTAAACAGTCCGTTCATTCCGGAACCCGAGCGAATGAAGGCGATCAGGAGGGCAAGCAGACACCAGGCTGTAACATCGTCTGAGGCAGCACAGCTGATTGCCAGTATGCCCAGTCTGGTTCCGGTTAAGTTTCTGTCGCGTATAATCCTTGCCAATACCGGAAAAGCCGTTATGCTCATGGCGATGCCCATAAATAATGAGAATGAATAGAAACTGGTTTGCGGACTTGCGTACTGGGAATACAGAATTATTGAAATACCGATCCCGAGAGCGAAGGGAATGAGAATGCTCGCGTGACTGATAATCACGGCCTCAAATGCCTGTTTACGGAGCAGACCTGTGTCCAGTTCCATTCCTACGATAAACATAAAGAGTATCAGTCCAATCTGGCTCAGAAACCGAAGATTCTGAAGCGACTCCACCGGAAAAATAAAATGAAACACCGACGGAAATAATAATCCAAGTAAGGAAGGTCCGAGTAAAATTCCAGCTACTGTCTCTCCTATGACGGCGGGTTGTCCGATCTTTTTAAAAACCGAACCCAGCAATTGGGTCGCTGCGATAATAACAATAATCTGTAATAAAAGCCGCGGAAGCGTTTCCCTGAGATTGGTCTGGAACAGATTTGTAAATGTTCCCTGCGACGCCACATTTCCGGAGGCGGCTTTGGAAATCCGGTCAGCCGGATGATCCAGTGTATTGCCTGTATGCAGGAGATAAAAAATCAGTCCGCCGAATACGACAATGAGACCGGCATAAAGAATAAACTGTTTTGCAAATTTCATCCGTAAATAAATATGGAATGTTATTTAGTGGCTACTCCTTTTTTTAATAAAAAATGAGAACACTGTTTCCATGTCCGGCGTTGACTTTGCGGTTATTTTACCGGACATTTTTTCGACCAGTTTTTTTACCGTCAGAAGCCCCGTTCCAAAACCCTTCATTCCATGACGGTCATGATATCCGGGGGACATAAACAATTCAAATATTTTTTCCTGTTCCTCTGGAGATTTTCCTTTTCCGTTATCCTTTATAATAAAATTATAATTTTCATCGTCTTCTGAAAACTGAATATGGATGACCGGCTTATCCTTATCATTATACCTGAGTGCATACAGCAAAAGGTTTACGATAATCTGTTCCAGTACCGCTTTGTTCATGATGACCGTCGTCTCATCATGGGGATATACAATATCCGCGGCATGACCCACTTTTAGCATCTCCACAACGGAATCTAAAAAAACTGTCAGCTGAAAGGTTTCTGCTTCCTCGTTCAGCGCCAGTTCAGCCCGGTAATAAGCCTGCATTCCATCAACCAGGCTCCTTATCTTAGATGAAGAACGGTTCAGCACATTGAGAAGCTGATCATTTTCTTCATCAATCTTTTCCCCGAAATTTTCACGAAGCATTTCACTTGTCAGTACAATACTTGAAAGTGGTGATTTGATATCATGGGAAACTGTATTGGTAAATTGCTGAAGCTCTTCGCAGCGTAAAGACAGATTTTCTTTCAAAGTTTCAAGATGAGAATTTGATTTTTGTAATTCGAGTATGCGTACAGCCTGTCTTGCCAGAATGGTAAGCGAGCTCATTTGGTTTTCGGTGAGTGTTTTCGGCTTATTGTCA
>Ga0206929_1223_pt1 | contig 11717 bp, 12 predicted proteins | sample Alteio_BWOrgHeat_19_FD_152929 | JGI IMG/M metagenome (GOLD analysis project Ga0206929, IMG submission 152929) | Enriched cells from forest soil in Barre Woods Harvard Forest LTER site, Petersham, Massachusetts, United States -... | ecosystem: Environmental > Terrestrial > Soil > Temperate forest >...
CTTCTCTTTCTTTTTAATTTTTAATTCGCACTTGTACTTTCAATCCTAATTTCGTAGCTTATGAGTTCTACTAACTCATTAAGACTTCTCATATGAAAAACTCAACCATAGAACGCGAACTTTTATACGGTGCTGATAATTATGAGCCATTGCCTGTGGTATTAGTACGAGGCGAAGGTGTTTATGTATGGGATGAAGAAGGCAAACGTTATCTTGATATGATGAGCGCTTATTCTGCTGTTAGTCATGAGCATTGTCATCCAAGATTAGTTAAAGCATTGCAGGAACAAGCCGCAAAATTAGCTGTTGTATCGCGGGCTTTTTTTACCGATAAATTGGGAGCATTTCTCAAGCGAGCATGTGAACTTACAGGGTTTGAAAAAGCGTTGCCAATGAACTCGGGTGCAGAAGCCGTAGAAACAGCACTCAAAGCAGCGCGTAAGTGGGCATATACCGTAAAAGGTGTTGAAAGTGATAAAGCGGAAATCATCGCGTGCCATGGAAACTTTCACGGCCGCACCATTGCAATTGTGGGTTTATCTACTATTCCGCAATATAAAGCTGGATTTGGACCATTTCCAGCCGGACTTAAAGTTGTTCCATATGGTGATGCTGAAGCACTGGAAAAAGCTATTACTCCAAACACAGCCGCATTTTTAATCGAACCAATCAAAGGAGAGGGCGGCATTATCGTTCCGCCAGCAGGTTATCTCAAAGCTTGTGCTGAGATTTGCAAAAAGCACAATGTCCTTATGATATGCGATGAAATCCAGACAGGTCTTGGACGCACGGGTAAATTACTGGCGTTTCAACACGAAGGAATAAAGCCAGATGCGGTTGTGTTAGGAAAAGCCTTGGGGGGTGGATTATTACCCGTATCCCTATTTTTAACCCGCAAAGAAATTATGGATGTTTTCACCCCGGGTGATCACGGCAGTACGTTTGGCGGTAACCCACTCGCCGCTGTAGTAGGTGATATGGCGCTTCAAGTGTTAGTGGAAGATAAATTAATTGAGCGGGCGGCAACGATGGGAGAGTATTTTCAGAAACAACTCCGTTCTATACGTTCTCCGCTTATCAAAGAAGTTAGAGGCAGAGGATTATTAATTGGTCTTGAGGTAGTGGATGGTTACCATGCTCACGATATCTGTCTTAAATTACTGGAGCACGGAATTTTAACGAAAGAAACGCATAGAACGGTCATTCGATTCGCACCACCCCTGATTATTACAGAAGAACAAATTGATACGGTAATAAAAGCGCTTACGCAGGTATTTACTGAAGTTAAAGCAGAGGTTTAGCCGTAGCCCACCAAATATTGCTTTTCGGTGGATTACGGCGCGCGCCTAATCCACCCTACCAATACTCGCGTTCACGGACAGATTTTTATAGATTAACCCATAAACGATAAGAACGAATGGGATAGTCCAAATCAAGCCTATGCCTAGTGGAATAGCGCTTATGATAAGAATCAATACCTGAAGAATAGAAATCCCTGTCAATCTCCAGAAGTTTGATCTGGTTGCCTGAAATGAGAGTGCGATAGCATCTGAAGGATTAACTTCTTTATCAAGAATAAAAGCGACGGATAACGCGAGACGGACTGCAAGATAAACAATACTAAACGCCGCAGCGATACAAATGAGTATGCCTAATACATAGGCGAGCGCTGAATGTGCAAGGGAAATTAAAAATATTCCCGCAAAAATGAAAATCATTGGCACAATAAAAATTAAACACTCTATTACGTAAAGAAAAACAATTTTAAGCCATAACCATTTACTTTCGAATGCCCGAAAAACTAATCCATAAACAATAGGGAAATCCTGGGCGCGTTTAATGCCGATGTAAGCTATGCCCAAATCAAGGAGAGTAGTAAAAATCTGGGTGATGAAGCCGGTGAGGGAGGAAAGTGTTTTTGAGTAAGTTGAGACTAGTCCATTAAAAACACCCAGACCAATAGAGATGACCAGGACAAGCAGCAAAGCACCCCAGATTGGACTTTTAGATCCTTTCACTTTGCTCCAGCCATTTTCTAGAGTTTCCATTACCTGAAGCAAATGGATAGAGTCGGACATATTCGTCTCCTATTTTTTTCCAGCAAGCCAGAGAGGATCCACTTCAAATTCACTAGCAATTCTTTCAATCGTATTGGAGTCAGGGATTTGATGACCGTCAAGCAGGCTCCACGCTAATGGCTTGGGTATATCAATCAATTTGCTAAGTATACTTGCCCGCTCGCGAGTCGAAGCTGGTGCATCCGTATCATCCAGGCAATGATTTAATCTTTCTGAAAAAAGTTTCACAGTTTGCACGACTCTTCTCCTTGGCATCGGCTATATTTGAGTATACTGACGGCGATTATGGCGGGCAATATAGAATAACCCTCGATAATATCCGAGTTTTTACGGGTTAGTCGTAGTATCCAGCAGCGACTAAAGTGTTGCGCAGCAGGACAGCGACAGTCATAGGGCCAACTCCGCCAGGGACGGGGGTGATCCAGGCAGCTTTTTCCAAAGCACCTTTAAACTCGATATCACCAGACAGCGTACCATCTGCGAGTCTGGTAATACCTACATCAATGACAGTTGCTCCAGGTTTAATCCATTCCGCTTTGACAAGACCGGGTTTACCTACGGCAGAAACCAGAATATCGGCTTGTTTGACGAAATAAGCTAAATCATGGGTGAAGCGATGGCATACCGTAACCGTAGATCCAGCAATGAGTAACTCCAATGCCATAGGACGGCCGACGATATTGGATGCTCCAACAATGACCGCATGACACCCTTTGAATTTCTGATGAATATGTTCCAATAGCAGCATGATGCCAAAGGGGGTGCAGGGCCTAAGCAGGGGGCGGCGTTGAGCAAGGCGGCCGAAATTGTAGGGATGAAAGCCATCGACATCTTTGCGTGGGTCAATGTGTTCGAGAATAGTGTTGGCATGGATGTGTTTAGGGAGCGGGAGCTGCAAAAGAATACCGTCTACCTGTTCATCCTGATTAAGTTGCTCGATAAGATGAATTAATTCTTTTTCTTCAATATCTTCCGGAAGAGAGTGAAAGAAAGAGGTGATGCCAACTTGCTCACAAGATTCTCTTTTATTGCGCACATAAATGCTGGAAGCAGGATCCTCTCCTACTAATATCACCGCTAGACCCGGGCGTCTAAATCCTAAAGCTAACTTTTCCTGAATTTTATTCTTCACTTCTGCTTTAAGTTGCGCTGCTACGGCTTTGCCATCTATAAGTTGAGCTGTCATGGATGTATATTTTCTCAGCAGTTTGTAGTTGTCATAACATAGCATAAAAGAATCCTGGCTACATAGGGGGTGGGAATAAAGAGAGAAACTATTGAGATTTAAAGCTGTAGCTTCTAATATTTCGTATGTTTTATTGGAATATAAACTCAATAAGGAAATTTTTATGCTTCCCAGAAATTCGACTTCTCAAATATTGTCTGCATTTGCTTCCCTGAATATATTTCCACCCAACGGTGACCAAAATAGTGATGGGATCGAATTCTCATATCCAAATTATTGGCAGGCATGTGCTTTAAGGCAACTCAAAGGGCATGGTCTTACATCTGAAATGCTATTAAATCGAAATGATGGGGGACATGAATTTAATGAGCGTCATTATTTCGCATTACTTAATTTGGTTAAATTGAGCATGTTCAATATTCATGATGCTTTAAGGGAAATTGAAGGATTGTCGCCAGCCCAAGCGGGTGGCATCGAAGCAGGTCTTACCCGGGAAGATGTGATCCAGCTCAAAAATTTTTGGCATATTGATGCTTTGAGGGAACTTAAACTGTGTGGTCTTACATCCAGGATATTATTAAGCCGAAATGATGGCGGACATGAGTTTGATATAAATCATAGTTTCGCATTATGTCGTTTAGTAGAAGATAAGGGATTCAATATTCATGCCGCTTTAAAGGAAATTGAAGGGTTATCATCTATTCAGGCACGTGGCATTGATGATGGTCTTGCGCGGCAAGATGTGCTGCTGCTTGAAAATATTTGGCATATTAATGCATTAGAAAAACTAAAAAGACGTGGTCTTACCTCTGAAATGTTATTAATTCGAAACGAAGGAGGGCATAAATTTGATCAGGAGCATTATTATGCATTAATAAATCTGGTTGAAGAGAAGAAATTTAATATACAAGATGCTTTAAAGGAAATTGAGGGGGTGTCTAGTGATCAGGCCAAGATGATCAGGAACGGCCAATCACTTATAGCAAAGATGGATGATTATTCACCTAATCGATCTTTGAGATTTTAAAGTGGCTATACTTGTGGCGGCCAATAACTGACCGCTACAGGTAGTCTTAAAAAAAATCACAGAATTTTCCTTTATCTACGACAATATTATTGACGATGATGTAAGCACTGAGTATCATCCGAAATCTAATTTTACGCGTCGTAGTGTGAAACGGGGTATAGCGCAGTCTGGTAGCGCGCCTGCTTTGGGAGCAGGATGTCGGGGGTTCGAATCCCTCTACCCCGAAAAAAATCAGGTGACAGTATTACTTACCCATGCGCCCGTAGCTCATTCGGATAGAGCACCGGCCTTCTAAGCCGGGGGTGACAGGTTCGAATCCTGTCGGGCGCGATATAACGTATTTTGATAATGTTTTGTTATGGTGGACGTAGCTCAGCTGGTAGAGTCCCGGATTGTGATTCCGGTTGTCGCGGGTTCGAACCCCGTCGTTCACCCTTGTAGTTTTTTGACCTTTTTGACGGATTAAAAAGGTATCCACCATCATGTTATGATGGGCCGCTAGCTCAGTTGGTAGAGCAGCTGACTCTTAATCAGCGGGTCGTTGGTTCGATCCCAACGCGGCCCACCAAATAAACCAAAAAAAAATCAACCACTTACAGAAATCCATTGCTTCACACTACTCCGCTTTAGTCACTTAGGGTACACTTTGGGGTACACTTATGAGAAAGTGCTTCTAAAAATAATATCTACTAACCAATGTCGTCAGGTCTTGTCCCCTCTATTATTATGGACGATATGTGATCTTTTGTGTAGAATTCAGCCAAATTATAGTCATCTGATGATCTGAGACATATTTTGATCTTTAATGTTTCAACAAGGTCACTGCAGAATCTTAATTTCTATGTATCAAATTACAGCATAAACATAAATACGAGGCAAAACATGAATGTAAATAAGTTGGCATTAATCATGAAAAAATTCGCCGGGATAATTGTTGCGCTTCTGGTTACCGGATGCGCCACCACTTCGCACGTAGCACAGAATATTTCATTGGGAATGAGTGCTCAGGAAGTGCACAAGTCAGATGGCGAGCCTTATTCTAAAGATATTTCCAAGGATGCAAAAGGCAATGTAGTTGAACGTTGGTATTATAAAGAAACTACATGGGATGATGGTGGGTGGAGTTGGGATAGAACCGTAGTAAATAGTGTTGTAACTTTTAAAAATGGTAAAGTTGAAAGTTTTTCAAAGGCAGGCAAGGATCGTTATAAAACGAAAAACCCCATGGCTTCGAATTTTAATATGGATATTACTACTCACAATGAATAGAGGGCATAATTATATAATTTATTTTGCCAGCAAATTGAGGAATCTTTGTGCTTATTATTAAAAATATCGACAAACATTAAAATGACTAAATTTAAACTATTATCTCTATTATTAATTGCTTTTCTGTCCCTTTCTTCAGGTTGCACTAAACAAGACCAATATAAGGAAACGGATGAATTCAAGAAATTCCAGATAGTGATGTCTTGGTATTGCGATAATATTTCAACTCATTTAGAGACTGAAAAATTAGTAGCCTTAAAAAAATGCTCTCATGAAAATATTTACTGCAAAAGCATGTTAGGAAATATTTATTATCGAATGAAGCAATATGATAAGGCTTATGACTTGCTGATCGAAAGCCAAGGTGTTTTAAAAGGTTATAATGGAGCTTCTTGGGCACCGTCAGAAATGGCTCTAGGTGAAATGTATGCCTATGGAAGAGGAGTTAGTAAAGATAAAGAAGAGGCCAAGAATCATTTTACTAAATGTTCTCTAAGAGGAAACAGACAATGTATATCTTGGATGATTTCCTATGCGAAAGATGAATTAAAAGATGCTCAGCAAGAGAACGCATATCGAAACTCTAACAGTATTGATTACGCCGCTCGTAATTTATTATATTGGTATACCGTTGGAGGGGGTGATTACTATTATGGTGATGGAATAAATGAGTTAAAAAATATAATAATAAATAAAAAAATAGCCGAAGAGTGGCAAATTAACGCCTCAAAATTAAGGGACTCTTTCATTGTAGGATTGGTGGGGCTTGAATACACATACCCATATTGTGATCGCCATCTTCAGGTCTAAATCGCTTGTCTGATTTAGTTATTATCCCTACGCTGGTGGAGCTGTTCTGAAGGTTGTTGGACACTGGATTCTTCAAGCTCCCCCTGATACCTAACTTGAGTGTAGGAATTATGATTAAAAAATCCGATGATGATACTTTTTAAACATTTTATTGTGTAGAACATAAAAATAAAATGTTTTTTACGCCATCACTTTCGTCACAATCATCACCTTTAAGGGATGATGACTTGTGGGATGAAAGAACATCGTACTGTTAACAGAATTGAGCGGGAATATATTAACAAAATTTTAGCTCAGTCTTTTTCTATATGGTGTCTTAAGTTCGCGTAAAGGCGGAAATAGTTCACCGATCTCGACTTTTAGTGTGAGAGCAATCTGAATCAAACTCTGCATCGAGATATTCTGCTCGCCTCGTTCGACTCGCCCAGCATAGCTCCTGCCAAGTTGAGCCGCGGCTGCAAAATCTTCCTGAGAATAGCCTCGCGCTGTCCGTAACGCACGTATTCTTTTACCTATTTTAATAAGATTAGGATGCTTCTTCTCCATAAGAAAAGTACAACGCATTACACCTTACTGAGCCACGCCCAAGAGATGCTATTTTTCTTGGCTAAAATATGATTTAATATTGACCTGAAATTCAAAAATAGGCATTTATAAGTCGGATTTTTGAAGAGTACATAGGACTATGAATATCTGATGGAGGAGATGAATTAATAATTATTGAGGTTGATATGAATACCCCTAAAAATAGAACGATATTATTTGTTTTAATAATGATTGTGTTGGTCGCGTCACCACTTTTGGAACTGAGCAAGATATGGGGAATCTATGGACTTATGGGGTTAGGCTGGTTGTTTTTCACGGGCTTAGCAAACGATATTGTTGAAAGATTAACCACAAGCAAAGCAGAGACTGCTCAAACTCCTCAGGGTACAACATATGACTTAATAGCATTCAATGATGCTGTAGCTGAAGAACTAATGAGAATTCGTTCTGATTTAGTTCATATTAGATTGAACCAAGATAATTATTGTGAAGGTTCATTTCCTGCACCTCTACAATCTAGGGCTGCTTATGAAACTACTGGAGAGTGGCTTCAAGCGCGCGAGCACAATGATTTTTTTCACTTGTGGTTAGTAAGTAGAAAATATTCTTCAAGTTTTCTATGCGGAACTTATAAAGCCCCGGATGAATCGCGTGGTAGATTCATTGTAGTTAACAATGAAATATACCCTAATGAAATATTTGATGATAATTCGCGCGTATTGAGTAATTTTAACTCAAAGGAGTTAAGAGGAATTAATTCAGCCAAATATCACGAGTTTAAAAAAGGTATGAAAATTTTCATGTATTTGTGGGAGTCTAATGAAATTTTATTTCCTTTGGGTATTAGGACGGCAAAAATTTTATCAATCAGAAAAGATGATTCGCGTGATTGGTCTGGCCCTCTCGTCGAATTAGAAATTTCCCTAGAGTCTTGTGACGAAATGGTTTTGGGGGACAAAAAAGAAAAAATAATTAGAACAGTAGAAATGAGAAATAATAGTTATTTTTATTTTATTTGTGATAATGAATAAGAGGAAAAAATGTTTCCTAGTTCAAGCTTAATGTGACAGCCAACTCCTAGTGTTGGCAAAAAAGCTTCTGAGAGTGGGCACCGGAATTAAAAATCCCCGTGCCTCTTTTCTATACCCCCTCTAAATCTAACTCTTCTTCGAATTTTTTCCATAGTTTAATTTGCGTTCGTATTTGTTCTCGTTGTGCCTTGGCTTCTTTAGTTGTGTAGCCATGTTTTATCGCGTTTTGATTGTTATACTGGGCACCGCTACCTTTTGAACAGCCATGAAGGCGGCATCGACTTTTTCCTCGTACAGCAGGTGAGCGGCAGGGATTCCCATTATTTCGTTTAGTTTTGGCATCACAACGAGGTGCGTTTTCAAAAGCATAGCGTTTTTTCTCGGTACAAGAGGTCGTTTTCATTTTTATAACGTATCAGTATGAGAGTTGTTAATGTTGCCAACAACTGCTTGTCCGCCGTGATGAACCTCAACATGCTCAACAACGATTTTTTGACCATCTCCTTGTAGCTTGGCTAATAGAGCCGCTTGCTGTGTAAAGCAATTTGCGAGCTTGATGGCAGAGTTTGTGTAATATTGTTTGCTGTCAGCTAGACCCGAGCTATTAGCAAGAGCGACAGTCATTTGCTGGAGCAGATGTATAGAGGTCATTTGCGCCACTATCATTTCTTGAAGCCCCCCTTGTGCGTTAAGGGCTTTCAAGTTATTAGTGCTCTCGGTAATTGCTTGGTGACGATCCCAATTTTCATCTATGCGATGACTACAGGCGATAGCATTATATTTTGTAACTCTATCAGTGAAGTTTTCACGTGATTTATCTAATGTTATTGTCATATTATCTGAATCAGATTTTGATTTGGTAATTTCGTTAGACATGAAGCCTCCAGATTAAAAAGTTTTTTAAGTCGTCATTTTCGTCACTATCGTCACGCACCCCATTTGGTCTGACTGTATGAATCTTGTATCTTTTTAACAAAGACTACTTTCCCAACATTTTTTTTGTCAGTTTTTATCCTTACTGCTTCAATGCGTTTTCTAAATTTGAGCTTGCTCACTGAATGATAGCCATCATCAAGACAGAAGCGTTGATATTCACGATAAATATTTTCAAGTGTCACATAGCTGTCAGCACAAGCCGTATAACCTGACTCTTCTAGAAAAAGTTTTACGCTATCAGATTCTTTTTCATATTGCTCGCAAGCTTGTTGGACTGCCTCACAATCGGTGAATCTCTTTTGTAATAGCAAACGTTTCAATCCATCCAGCACCCAGTTGAATACGCCAGATAATTCTGAATCGATGATTTTTTTAGCCAATTCTTTATCTTGTTCGCCCTCTGGGATTGTTACCTCGAAAGGGATAATGAGAAATCGTCTATAAAAAGCTTTTGTGTGCTCTACATTCCATGGCAATTCATTACAGTTAAATATTAGTTTCGCATAATCTGACATGATAAAAGGATTGCCATACGGCAGCCTTGCTTCTACAGGCTCGCCACTGACTAGCTGCTTAAAGGTTGAAGCTTCAAGTTTACCGTTAATTTCACTGGCATAATTTACCAGCTTGTTGGCAATCATTGCTCTTTGATAACCGGTGTCGTTTGTGAGTGTTTGAAGTGAGTAGGTTGCGATGTTTTCATTTCCAAATAGGCGTGTCACGATTTCATAAAATACTGATTTCCCATTCGCTCCACTTCCAAAGAGTATCAATGCCTTCTCAAGTTTTAATGTGCTCGTCCTAATAAAAATATAACCGAGGTATTCAGCCAGGATTTTTTGTAAATCTGTATTTGGCAGTACCTTGTTAAGATAGTCATGGAATATGGGATATGTGGCGGTAGGCTCATATTTAAATGGTAGTTGGTACGTAAGAAAGTCATCACGACTAAATGATTTCAAACGTGTTCCGCATGGGGTAATTTCAAAAGTGCCATTTTTTAAATTTACAAAAACTGAATCCTTTGGTTGTTCGGGATTTGGTTGAATAGCGGCTGTCATAAATTGTTTGTATAGCTGCTCCTTGAAATTGAAATAACGTGCGGAAAATTTATCTATGCCAATTTTTTCTGCTGCTTCGCCTAAAAATGCTTTGAGTGTGTCCTCATCTAGTAAACTCCAAAATTCACTATTGTATAAGTAAATGAAGCCGTTTTTTCGACACAAGCCCCAGTGATTTTTTTTCGCGATTTCTAGTATTGTTTCGATGGTGAGTATTTGGTAGTGGCATGACCGTAACTTGTCGTCATCCCCTAGGTTAGCTGCTTTTCTGAAGTTGATAGTTGATATTTTCTCAAGCAATGACATAAGAATCTTAGCATGTGGGATGGGGTTTGAAGATGGAATTTGTTTGTTCTTAATCCTACTTTTATTGTATTCATCTACAGTGCGACCATCAGGTGCGATAGAGTTTTTTGCGGCTTTGATTACAGCCCCTTGGTCCGATAGCCCTTCCCGAACTCGCATCAAGTCAAAGGCATCGTGCCAGTAGCCGTTGTTAAAATCATCATCATGGTGGCTATAGAATTTGCTGTCCTTAACAGTGATACCCGCTGACCCCGATTTAGAATTAGGACTAAGCCATTTTTCATATTCTTTGCTTATATACACTCTTTTATAACCGTACTGATTTAATAAATCTGTTATGGGATATTGATTATTAAAGGCATGTATTGGAGAGATTTCACCGTTAGCATTGGCATGTTTTTTTCTGGAATTGCTTGTAGGGGGCGGAATTATAGGATCGTGAACGGTTACGGTATCACCATACAAATGCTCAATATAAAGATCGACGCGTTTTGAATTCGATGGTTTGCGTGGCGTATACCACGGTTGTGCCCATGTGTTGTTTTCCTTAGCGTTGGCTAATAACTCTCTGTCTAACTCTTTATTTATAAGTGAAATAAGTGTTTCTAAAGTTGGTTGTAACTGACATGAATTATACGGAGTGAGACTCAGCAGTATAATGCGGTACCTATTTCCTTTTTGACCAGAGTAATGTGAATATGAGCCATACAATATGTGCGCAAGATTTTGATCGCGCAAAACGCTGCTTACTTTGTGCGGGTCTGGTGCCCCTTCAAGTATTTCGCCGTGTTCATTAATCCTTTTGTCGCAGTCTAATATTAGCAAGCTAGCTAGACTTTCAGAATTGATGTTCGATCTGGCTAGACAGTCACCGCTGTCACTAAGTTTCAGCGCAGTGCGCAAAAAATGCGAACCATCTTTTTCGCCGACTTGTACTTTCTTCAGTAAAGCTGGAAGCTCTGTGCCTGAATGATTGGTAAATCCACCATTTGATGTGACGCCATGTGGTGATATTGCGACTGTTGTTTTACGTAATAATTCTGTAAGATTTGGCATGATATGGTTCCTTGTTAATGGCGATGGCTGCTACCACCGCCGTACCATCGGTTAAAATCCTTTTAGATGCCGCCTTTCTTCTTGGTGAGGAGGGCGTTTATTCTTCTCAATCTTTTTCCTTCGACGAGTTTTCGCATATCTTCTCGTTGTTGAGGTCTGAGGGTTGGGTCTTTGTAGCGTTTGATTTCATCTTGCAGCATGAAATAATCGGAAGTGCCATCCGCTTGCCTTAAGCTTTCGATGGGAATGAGTCGCTCATTTCTTAGAATTGAAACCAGAGAATGAGCAGAGTCATTAAATGCTGAAATCTGAAGGCTGCCTAAAGTCTTTCGATTGATAACGCCACCATCCAGCATTACAACTAAGCACTTTGTTGCTTTAGCTTCTGCTTTCCTGGGTTTTTTTCGTTCG
>Ga0206929_1224_pt1 | contig 11689 bp, 13 predicted proteins | sample Alteio_BWOrgHeat_19_FD_152929 | JGI IMG/M metagenome (GOLD analysis project Ga0206929, IMG submission 152929) | Enriched cells from forest soil in Barre Woods Harvard Forest LTER site, Petersham, Massachusetts, United States -... | ecosystem: Environmental > Terrestrial > Soil > Temperate forest >...
TCCATAGATGGTAGCAATTTGAAAAAGGTAATGGATCTTGACAGTCAAACGCAATTGATAGGGACTTATTAAAAAATTACCTATAGCATATTTCTGATAAACCCTGCACATAATGGACAAATTTTTAATATTTACAATATTCTTCTATTTCTCCGTCTTGCAAAATGCATTTTCCCAAGATCAGAAAACTGTTGCAAAGTTCGTAATCAGTGATGCAAGGTTAAATAAATTAGATCGAACAGAATATTATCTTAAGGCTGGAGCGTATATCGTATTTTATTTCGATAATGATTCGATTCCTTGCATGGCTAACGTGATGCCCAACAAAAAGACTCAATCCTTCGGAAAATTATTTGCAAATAAACATAAAGGAGAAAATGCTACATGTGATGGATATGCCGCAGATTATTTCTCATACAAATGGAGTTATAAGAATGACTATGATAATAAGGAAGGTACTTCGGATGTCAATTTAGTTAAAATTTACAAGCCACAAGGTGTAATATTTACTTGCACAATAATCACTGAAAACCTTGATGTTTTGGTTTACAAAGGTTATCTAGAAGGCTCTATAGACTTCTCCAAATTCTAAAAATTCATGAAATATTTGATCATTTTGTTTTTATTTCTTTCCGGATGCAAAAATGAAAACGGAAACACAAGCTCCTACACCTTAATGAACGACTCTCTTATTAAAGCAGATAAAGAACTTCGCGATAGTATTAAATTGGCCGATTCGCTTGATAAATTCTATCAATTAGGTAAATATGCGCCGGAAAATAATAATATTATAAAGGAAGCGTCTGCTAAATATTTTTTTGTCCTATTAAAAGTTACTCAGACGGAGCCCGTAAGCGGTAAGGATGAATTGTATAATTACTGCACAAAAATTCAGGAAATTTCGAAATTAGGAGAAGATTTGAAGTATAGGTTAATGGATGAAGCTCAGGAAATTTATTTGGCTTCCCCCGCCGGTAGTCTTCACAATGGAAGGGTAACTGCAAGGGAATGTCTGATTTTTGGTTCCTACCAGGAAGCAAGTAAGGAGAGAGAGAAATATCTACTCCAGCAATAAGATCTATAAATCAATATTTAAGCTAATATTCGGGGACAAAAAAACAAAGGCGTTACCATTTATAATTATTGGTAATAGATCACAATCCATTCCCCCAAAGCATAAACCATATCAGGATCTTGCCTAGGCATTACCCAGCCATCAGAAGTAAAATTGATTACTCCCCTAAATCGCAAATCCCAATACACAAGGAATGTTCCAGGAACTCCTGTTATATGTCTTAACTGGTTAGCTAAAAGGCATCCTGCTAAGGATTTTTTATTGTAGAATATCAAAAACGGAATATCCCAACCTGTGCCAGCTTCAGGGTAAATACCTTTCTCCCTTGCTACTCGTTCTTCAAGGGTCATAACGGTAACAGCACGTTTTTTAAAAGGGTCGAATGCCATATACGGCAAAGCTAAATAATTTAGTAAACATCTCTTTAAAAAATAAAACCGATTCCAATTAAGGAACCGGTTTGTCAAGCTTGCTCAGGGCTAATGCAAGAATTTATAGGCTAATTTAAACTTTTTTGGGAAAAAACCGGGAATATTTAGGAGGTCGTGCGTTTTAACTATGGGAACAATTTCGTTTCCGCTAAAACGATAGTTATGATCAAATCAAAAAAGCCGTTTAAGAAAGAGTATATAGACCCTGACGTAGAAAAATGGGTTTCTTTCAGAGATAAGTTACCAAAGGAAGGTAAAACTGTTCTCATTTTACGAGAAGTTTCAATAGGTCATGTTAAGAGATTTACGGGAATGCATATGATTTGGGACGAACTTAGGCAGGAATATTTACAAATTGAAGAATATTCAAATTGGCGACCGTTCCCAAAACCACCAAAGAAAATTGGAAACAAATTCTAACTTTAATATAGCCGGGAAATAGCACAGGAATATCCAACGATGTTTACGTAGGCACTCAGGTACGCGTTGTGCAAAATTTACCACCAGCTATATTATTATTTATATGGTTAGAATACAATTTGATTATGAATTCCAATGGCGTAGGTTTCTACAAAACTATGAACCCAATGAGGCAACCGTTAAGGAATTGGCTGAAGGGAAAATATATTTCTATGCTGGTATGGATCAAATGCTCTACCTCCTGCTTCTTGATCTTGATAAGATAGAGGATAAGGAAATAAAAAAATTAATCATTGGCAAACTGTTAAAACAGTCCTCAGATTTCTGGAAAGAACAGGACGAAATTGATCAAAAAAAACGCCCAAGAAAATCATGACCACTAAGGAAGCATTTCAGAAACTAACTCTACTCCGTAAACAACAAGCTAAAGCAAGAAAGGAAATTCAAGTACTGATAGCTTTTCTGAATAAAACGGGTACTGATTGGAACGGTGAAAGGGCTAAGGCTAGGAGAAATCTTAAGATATACAGATTATGGAAAAAGGGTATAAAACCAAAGGTACTAGCTGAACGGTTTGAGCTGTCATATGATAGAATCCTTGCGTTGTGTCATCGGGAACAAATACTAGAAATCCGTAGGGCTGAAAGAAATAAAAAACCCCTCAAATAATGAGGGGCTTATTTGCCGTGCCTCGCGGTACCTCTAAAATATCTTGAGGTTAGTACTATATACGTTACAATAGTCTTGCCAATTATTTAAAAAGCCCTCCAACGATGAAGGGCTAATACTAGTACCTCCAAGACTTGTGTAAGCTCACTTATTGTGTCCATTGTATTACTGCAAAAGTTTTGCCAACAAAAAAGCCTCCGTAGCATGTTTGTAATGGCTGCAATCCCTATAAGCAAATTCTCAGAGGTTCGGTTAATCTTAGGAAGCGTGGGGTATAAATATAATAAAAAAGCCCTCCAAAAGTTGAAGGGCGTTTCTCAGTATCTCTAAAACCTTGCAAGCAAGAAGGCTTCATTATTGATTTTCATTTAGGCAAGCAAGTTGTTAGGTGTAATTTCGATATCTGGATCTTTATAATAAATCCCTTGGCTCATCGGTTTGCCATAACCATTTTTATAGTGAAATGTAAATGAAAATTCTTTGACCCAATCTCCTACTTTGTTTGAGAGGTAGATTCTAACGTCTTTATTTAAATATTCTCCTTCCGCTTGGTTGTAAATGATATTTTCGGACTTAATTGAAACATCTCCTTTAACATCTGTTACAAAAAAATGAGTTGCATACTGACCAATATTATAGAGGTCTAGCTCGCTCGTAAATCCCCGACCAGTGGCAAATCTTTTAATGATAAACATCGGAAATTTATGAGAATTTGAAAGACTTAATTCGAGACTCAATCTGTCAGAAAGTATCCTAGTTTGATTTTGCATCTCCTTAACCACATCAGTAAGGCTTTTGGTTTTTATAATGAGATAAACGCTTATGCCTGCAAAAACGGAGGAGGTAATAGCAGCATATTGTTCAATTGTTATCAACGTTTCTTAAATTTTTCCTTAGTAAATAGTCCAGATGTGTATTTGTCATAAAGATCAAATAAAAATTCGATGCGCTTTGTATCGTTGGGAAACGGCTGACTTCGATAACAGAGATCAACAGCTTTATCAAGTGCCAGATGCGCCTTCACTAAAACAGCTGGTGCAGTATTTGGATCATACAAATCAGCTAAGCTACTGTTTGGAAAACTGGCCCTGGCGTCTAAAACTGCTTTGGCGTATTTTTCAATCGATTCTTTTTGTTTAATTGTCACGTTTTCGGGCCATGGGAAATTATTATACACCAAATTATTTGAATATCTAAAATCACTTTTTAATCTTCCACACATCGCCTTAGTCCAAGTCATATGCATTACTGAAGTGATCACGCCAAAATGAAACAACGTAGCGTTAGCAAGTGTAAAAAGCATGTCGCCACTAATAATATCTTTTGAGCAGAAACCAATAGGAATATAATTTCTGTTTTCGGACGACACTTTCGGAATAGCAAGGTAATTTGAAATTGGTTGTCTTATTTCCCCAAATAAAAATGGAAAGTTTGCGGCTTTCAAAGTTTGAGCTCTCTTGCTTCGTTCTCTAAATATCCTTACTCGTTCTATTCTTTCGTAAATCGCCGGTAACCTTTTTACTTCACTTAAATCAGCATCCTTTAACCAGATACAATATCTTGGAATATTATTTATGAATTCCCTGCCCATTAAGAAAGGCTTAATATATTTTTTGGCCATTGGATATCTAGCCAGAATGGAATCTTTCTCACTTTGATCTAACAATAAATTACCGTCGTCAATGGCATCGCTTCCTCGATTAATGGGTGGTACTGCACACAATGGCGTATTCCGCTTTAGAACAAACAGATCGTTTCCAGGGACCAAATATGGATTAATATTAGATACAACAATTTCATGGGGCTCTGATCTTATATCATCGTATTCATAAAGTCTTTTTTTCGGAGCATCATTATTAGAGAATCCAATAATGACAACATGGACTGCAGCGTTTCCTCTTGATTCATTGCTCCATCTGAAAGTGCGATGGGCAAAATTTATTTTCATTTTGTATTTAAATAATTCGCTCCACAGAATCCCTGCCTGTTCTCCCTGAGATATTGAATTTGTACTAACAAAACCAACCTCAGTTTTATTTGGCAACAATTCCTCTTCTTTATATAAAACGTTCAAATACCTGGCTGATTTCAAATACCAAGCGGTAACATAGTCTAAAACTCCCGCTCCAGATACGTTACCAAATATCATTTCCAAATCACTTTTTTGTTCTGCGCTTTGCCAAGCATATCCAATGAACGGCGGATTCCCCAATATGTAATGGAACCGCAGATTTTCTCCTTTTGTTGCAGATGATTGAATAAGATTTTGCCAATCCACTCTCAGCGCATTTCCATGTATAATGGTCGCACTCTTTTTTAATGGAATCCTCTTATAATATTCGCCAAAGAAAAGACTTGCTTGCTCATTCATTTGATGGTCCATTAGCCACATAGCAACCTGAGCTATTTGACTGGGGAATTCCTCGTATTCGATCCCATAAAACTGATCGACATCTACTAAAAAATAATCATTAATGCTAGTCACCTGTTGACCTTCCAGCAGAGCTTTAATAATATCAAGTTCAAGTAACCTGAGTTCGCGGTATGCGATGATTAAGAAATTACCGCAGCCACAAGCTGGATCAAGAAACCTTAATCTGCTTATCCGTTCGTGAAACTTTTTCAGCTTGTTTTTATCTCTTCTTATTTTCTCAAACTCATCCCTCAGCTCATCCAGGAATAGCGGTTTAATTAGTTTTAAAATATTCTTTTCGCTTGTGTAATGAGCGCCAAGGTTCCTTCTCGCATTATCATCCATTACACTTTGAAATAAGGAGCCAAATATAGCCGGAGATATTTTACCCCAATCCAGAAGGCAACAGTCCAGAAGAATACGCCTCATCTCGCTATCGAAGTGAGCAAGAGAAAGATGTTCCTCGAATAGTTTACCATTTACATAGGGAAATGCCATTAGTGCCTCATCCAGGTTCCTATATCGCTTCTGATCAGGGGTGTTTAGCACTTGAAATAGCTCGCCAATATGGGCAGCTAAATCGCTGCCATCCTCACTAGTCCGCTGTTCAATATATTCCAGAAAAATACCCTTCTCAAAAATGCTGGTATCGTCTGCAAACAGGCAAAACAGCAACCGCACCAGGTATAGTTCCAACTGATGTCCGTCAAATCCAATATTCTTTAATTTATCATGCAATTTACCCATTAGAAGAGCCGCCTCGATATTGACAGGATCCTGCTCCTTAAATACCCGTTTTTGGTAACCAGCAATAAAACCGAATAAATGAATATGATTGATGAAGTCAGCTAATGTAAATTCCTTGTGAGTATTGCTGTCAAGGTCATACAATCTAAATCGGCCAAAGTCGCTTACAAGGATATATCGTGGAAGTTCCTGTTCCTTTAAACCAGGAAAATAATCTTTCGCCTGGGTTAAAGCCTTATCTAAATCCTTACCTCGGCTTTTATGTTCTATTAATATTACTCCCTTCCAAAGAAGGTCAATAAAACCCGTTTTTGTATCCAGTTTCTTTACTTGTTGTTCAAATGTAGCGACGCGCCGCCGACTGATTCCAAACACGTGAAAAAAATCGTCCCAAAAGGTTTTAGCTTCGGCGTCCTCGCTTACTTCATCTTTCCATTCTTTGCTAAAGGCAATCGCCCTACTTTTAATCTCGTTCCAGGATAATGGCATTATTTATTTTGGGTTTCAATCGGTTTAGATATAAAGAAATGTAATATAACACGAAATGTGAGATTTGTATATAACGCCAATATGTACCATTTTATACCTGAAATGTCACCATTTCAACAGATTACCAATCCCGACGCTTTGCTGCCTTAGTATGCGCATAAAAGAAAAGTGAAGAAGAAAATTGTATTTTTACGGGTTTTCAGTTATGAAAAGAGTTGCCTTTAATTTTTTCGCATCGTTTGCCTTCTGGGAGGAAGAATTAGAAGGAATTAATTCAAAAGAATCCGTGTTAACTTCCTGGATAGAGAATGTAAATCCTTCATTTGATACAGGCAAAATGAACGGGGGATTCTTAAATCGGGGCAAACGTTGACCAGTATTACTTATGAGGTCTTTGAAGTAATATTTTTTATATTCCCAATATTCATTAAAAGTGTATTCTAAGTTATCTACAATATAGATACCTTGCTGGATAATATTTTTAGAATTAATTTCTGAAATTCTGTCTTTAAGTTTATCTAAATCCGAACTTCTGAGACTTAGCGATCCATTCAAATATTTCTCTCTGTTTGCAAGTCCAAGAATTGCGTTTTGAGCGACTGAAACAATTGAATCGCTGTACGACAATCTATTATCGACAGTTTTCTGTCTGTTTTCAATTCTATCCAAATCTTTTTTAGTCGAATCGAGTTGAGACATTAATTCGGTTTTTATCTCTTTTTTGATTTCCGATATTGAATGGTATCCAAGCCAAGTTATGATACCTATTACAACAGCGAACACGGTTACCATATACTCCTGCTTGTACTTAAGTTCCCAATACTTTTTATCATTTAGGTCGTCATTTTTTAAAGGTCTTTTCAATAATGTTCGGAAATTGATAATATTCCAAACGGCAAATCCTATGAAAACGATTAGAAAAATGACCAACAACGAAGAAATAAACATCGTGCAAAAATGATTTATTTAATCGAAATCAGCAATGTATTTATTAGAAAAGTTAGACCAAGGAATTCAGCCTTCTGCGACTGAAAAATTTGTGAAGCGACTTGTTTACACGAACTAAGTATTTACACTTAGCCAATTTGATGATGTACTTTATCTAGGTTGGTTTTTTTATTTACCTTTAGTTTCTAATCCCTGACAATGCCATATCCTCTTTCCGCATTATCACCGGAACAAATTCTTGATACCGTAGAAAACAGTTTTAGGAGCTTCGCGCTCAGAGACATACAAGTATTAAGAAATTCAAAGCCCCCTGTTCCCTTGGCCGTCTTTATCCTGTGTACATGCTTAATTGATCAGTTAGCGGGATTCCGATTTAACAACGATTCAATAAAATCAAGATTCATCACATTTGTTGAAAAATATATGCCTGGTTACGATGCACAAAGTCTCAATGAAGACTTACGTAATAAATTAGTTCATAATTATTCCGTTGGTGAAGAGGCGTATTTGCTTTCCGATGAATTATCTGGTTTTCATCTTCAGCCTGTAACTCCTTCATCAAAGACCATTATGCTAGATCTTTCAACATTCATATTAGATATTGAAAAGGCAGTTGACTTGTATATGGGAGAACTCCGAAATAACCCGGAGTGCAAGAACAACGCAGTACAATGGTACAATAAGAATAGAATCTTTGTTTTAAGTCAACTATCTCTTGAAAAAAAAGGCGATGAGTAAGATCATAAGAAATACACATATATCCGGGGAGGCAGGAGTTCTCAAATTTGCGGAGTACTGTAACCGGCATGTTTCCTATATCATCTTCCGCGAAGTTGTGAAAAACGATTTCGGAGTTGACGGAGAAATTGAACTTACCCGCATTAATGAAGAACGCAAAACAGAACCATTGGGCGAGATTATGAAAGTGCAGATAAAAACCGTAGCTTCTGACAACAGCTATATCCGTAATGAAATGCCAAATAGCTTTGAGTTCTATCCACGCAAGGAGGATATTGAATATTGGGAAAAATATAAGAACAACGGCCTTGAAGTTCTCCTTGTTATCTATGATCAACGTATTGATGCGCTATATTGTAAAAGAGTCATTGATACGGACCTTTATATCGCAAAACAGAATTTGAAAACAACACGGAAAAAAGTTTCCAGTGCGATTGCTTTTCATAAACAGGATAACTTGCTTGAGATTGGTAAAAACGATTTTACGATCAAGTTTTCAAGTAGCTTTAAATCGAGGGTAGCGTTTGGAACAAAAGAAAATTTACAGCTCAATTTCCTGAAATACAAACAGTATCCAAGGCTGATGTATATGTACGAATGCAAGTACAAAAATAAGAAGGCAGTGTACGAAATAATAGAAGATTATGAAGCACCAATTTTTGTTCTTTACAATTCAGTGCTTTATTCGTCCGTGGAATTGGGTGGATATTATGCTTCTTTCAAATCCAAGGTATTAACGGACACGCAAGCTAAATTGATTAATTATTCCGATATCCTCAATGATAAAGCACTTCGAAATCATTATATTGAATTATTGAATGCATATCTGAAATCTTTTCTGAAAACCAAAAAACTAGCTTTTCAGAAAGACTATCGCAGATTTTATTTCTGGCTTCCGAAAGATCAGGAATCGGTAAAAATTACTACTACAACTAGGAAAAGAGGCCAGCTCTCTACAAAAGAAGTGGTTAGGAAATATACTTATGGCAGTCGGACATTCTTTCGTCATTTAGCCCTCGAATGTAAACACACATTTATTGCAAAGGAGCCGGTATTGCTTCTACAGCCTAAATATTATTTTACTTCGGACGGCAAGACAGCACTATCGCCTAAAGAGATAACCAAGCTTACTAATTACCTAACCGCGAGAGAATGCAATAATAATTATTGTGATTGGCTACACTTTTGGTGGTCCTACTTAAGTTATGGTAGTGAACTAGTTTTATATGCAGACCCGGCTTACCAAGACGTAAAGACGGTGCAACCAAGAAGTTTTTACACAAAACACCTACGTATTGCTCTTGCCGAATATAGTGTTATGACAGTAGATTTCGGGATCGCCTCTGATAAGAAAGAGAGAAAAAAGGATATTCAACCGATCAGCGGTTCCTCACAAAATTTATTGTTCCACGATGAAAGTTGAATTACTAAAGGAACCATTTTTAGAATACGGGAATGATCTGATAAGTGATGATCCGAAAATGGGTATTTCTGCCGCTGGATTCTTTTCGCTTAGTAACAATACTCACCGGTCAGAGTTACATTATGCGATAATAGGGACAAGTAACAATGTTGAGTCGGTGAAGCAATGGGTCGCACAGTTTGAAAATCCCATTGAAGCGACATCTGATAGTGTTACGATCGTTGAAGATGCTGATATAATAGATGGGGAAGTGATAGATAACATTATTGACGCAGAGGATGATGGTACCCTGTTTCAGGAACTGGCCCTTCAATCTCACGAATTGGTCAAATTGGAAGTTCAGCAAATCCTTGATGAGGAAGCAGGAGAGACTTCTTATTCAACCGTAAACAAACGACTCAATCCGGATTTTCCAGGATTTAATGAAAACCACCCTTTTTTCTGCAAGTTTGTCAATGACGAAGCGAATAATATTCTGATTCTGGAATCAAAGATCAGAGAGATCATGGATAATCTTGAAACCAATACTTTTGATAAACTTGTCCATATTTGTGATTTATACATAGAAGCCTACAAATTCTTGATTAATAAAAGCGTTTCTAAAGCAGAAGTATGTTTTATCGCGATACCTACTAAAATTGTTAAACGACTGGGGTCAATTCCATTCAAAGGCTCGCGTTTTTTCAACCTTCGCCGTTACCTAAAAGCCCAATTGATTACACTCAGGGATGCTATACCTGTACAGATCATCCTGGAAGATACATTTATGGGAACTCGCCGGTCTATTCAAGATCTATCTATGCAGGCCTGGAATTTCTGCGTAGCCAACTATTATAAGAATACGGGCACACCATGGACCCTGTCTTTGAAAGATAAAAATTCATGTTTCATAGGAATTAGCTTTCATAAGGTATTAAGCAGTGAGTCAAATGCCATGCGTTCCAGTGTCGCCCAAGCTTTTAATTATGAAGGAAAAGGTATAATCTTCGTGGGAGATCAGTTCGAATGGGATGCCAAGTCAATGGATACACCGGCTCCCCATCTTAAATATGAATACGCCAAAAAGCTTATTGAAAATGTTATTCATGAATATCAACTTTATAACAAAAATCTGTCTCCGAACCGTATTGTTATACATAAAACCACCGATTTCTGGGATAGTAAAACAAATCCTGACTATGCGGAAGTAGAAGGCCTGAAAGATGGAATAAGACAAATACTGGGTAATAATGTGATCATAGACTTGGTTTGTGTAAAATCAGCAGAAATTAAACTTCTTCGGAAGCAGGGCAATTACCCAGTCATTCGAGGAACACTATTACATATCGACGAAGTGACCGGCATATTATATACAACGGGCTACATTCCTTATTTTGAAACATTCCCGGGTCTTCATATTCCCCGCCCACTTGAGATTGGTATTTATGAAGCAGAATCAACATTGAAGAAGATCAGCGAAGAAATACTGGCACTAACCAAAATGAATTTTAATAACTGCAATTATTATAATAGCCTTCCGATAACAATTCAATTTGCACAGAAAGTTGGAGAAATAATCCAATACATGGACGAAGGGACCACTCCCCCCAACAAATATTTTTTTTATATGTAAGTTTGACTACGGCATTTCGAAATATTGCTCTGATCCGGAGAAATGCCTTAAGTCTATTTAGTTCTTCAGTTCTGGCACATAAAATTGCTATAAAAATAGTACTAGCTAAGGTTTCATCCTTAATCGGCCAGGTAGGATAGAATGTTAACCAGCACAAATTCACCTAAAAAGCGTCTTTTTCTGCCTAGAGAACTTTTGTATGCGTTATACAGATACTACCATTAATATCGCGAAATCCAGTGTGTCAAGGTAACTTAAAACGCACCACAACAGAACATGCGGGTCCAAAAAAGCACAACCAGGTACCCCGCCCCCTAAACTGGATTAGAAATTGAAAATGGACTTCAGAAAGTTTTTGATTGATTAAACATGAATTATTTATTTGTAGTCATTGGTCATATTAAAGTCTTTCTCTTGCATTTTAATACAATTTCTTCCTCCAGATTCATTTAAACGTTTGTGTTAACAACCCGGAGGTGATTATCTGCATGATAGGTTCCGGTTTCCAGCGCGATAGGACAAATCCTTCACAGCTATTTTCAGTTCATCAAACAGATGCTTTGTTTCTCTGAAGGGGTTGTCACGTAAGTAAGGATCTAATAATCTGTTTAAGTCTGTAAAAAAGGCGATTTTCGGGTTTCATAGACTTAATAATTCGGGGAGCAGGAGTCCTAAGAGGACACAAAAGACCTTTTAGTGGTTTCCACATGTCGAAGAGTGGGGA
>Ga0206929_1226_pt1 | contig 11529 bp, 8 predicted proteins | sample Alteio_BWOrgHeat_19_FD_152929 | JGI IMG/M metagenome (GOLD analysis project Ga0206929, IMG submission 152929) | Enriched cells from forest soil in Barre Woods Harvard Forest LTER site, Petersham, Massachusetts, United States -... | ecosystem: Environmental > Terrestrial > Soil > Temperate forest > O...
ATGCACTAAACCGGGAGCTGGAAACAAAACCGGACGAGGCTGTACTGGCACAGGATGTGACAGTTGAAAATCCCTGATGCACCTTCTAACAAAGCATTAACCTCTTTTGGCTTTTCAGGTAATGGCCCGGAAATTAATTTGCCTCCAAAAGAATTTTATGAAAGGCAGATTGCGGGTATTCGCCTTGCTGGCAGGAATGTTTTTCCAATTCAGCTGCTCTTCCAGGCTCGCTCCGCCCGGTCATTATCAGGATAGTCCTATCATCGTTGATGGCAATATCAGTGACTGGGGATTTCCGCTGCGTTTCAGCAATCCTGAATACAATATGCAATATGAAGTCAGTAACGACAAAAAGAATTTGTATGTATGCGTTTATTCCAGGGATATATCTGTACAAAAAAGGATTTTAAAGTCAGGTATGATTATTTATTTCGACCCGAAGGGAGAAAAGAACAAAAATATAAGCCTGGTATTTCCCGTAAAAAAACCGGCTGATCCTTCTGCACAGAGAAATAACGAACCGATCCGTTACAGTGAGTACATGACGGAAATGAATCAGTTGCTTCATCAATCCGATTATTACAATACGACCGGGATGATGAATATGGAAAATGGACAATATGCGATAGACAGTAAAATCAACAATATACAGGTAGCGATTAAACTCAATGGAGACAGCAGCCTGGTATATGAAGCGGCCGTTCCGATCAGTTATCTGCTGGGTACGGATCTGAAATCAGGATACAAACCCGGAAATTTCAGTGTGGGTATTGTGGTCAATCATTCTGCTCAAAATGGAAGTACCGGATATCGTCCGCACAATTCTTACGGTGGCGGCGGAATGAGAATGCATGGCATGGGTGGCGGCAGGAATTACGGATCAGCCAATCACACCGAAGCAAAGCCGGAAGAAAACTGGGATACCTTCCAATTGGTTTTAAAAAAATAATAGTTCTGCCGTTTTTGTGATGAGCGGCTTTACGACTCTTTTTTGCCATTAGTCAACTGGCTATCTTCATACTATTAAACATATTCGATTTTAAACTCAGTTATGAAGAACAACATCACTTTGTATATTCTCTCCCTTCTTACATTGGTTTCTCTTATTTCCTGTCACCAGCCTTCGCATGATCATGTCCAAACAGGATCCATTTTTAACCGGGATAGTCTTGTGCAGCATATCATCGTATTGGCTTCGGATTCTTTTCAGGGAAGAAAGCCGTTTACGCTGGGAGAAAAAAGAACCGTAGAATATTTGCAGAATCAATTTCGTTCACTTGGTCTTGAACCTGGTAACGGGAACAGCTATTTGCAGGAAGTGCCCATGGTAGAGATCACACCGACGGCTGACCCGCAAATGAAAATTGAATATGCAAAAGGCAGTTTTGAATTGAACCGTGCCACCGACTACGTGCTGGCTACAGAAAATACAGATTCTGTTATTTCCCTCGATAAAAGCGAGCTTGTATTCGCGGGGTATGGTGTAGTAGCCCCGGAATATAACTGGAATGATTATACCGGAATGAATGTAAAAGGGAAAGTAGTGCTGGTCATGGTGAATGATCCCGGATTCGGAACCGCTGACACGAGTATTTTCAAAGGTAAAACAATGACTTACTATGGCAGGTGGACGTATAAATATGAAGAAGCAGCCCGTCAGGGCGCGAAAGCCTGTTTCATTATTCACAATACAGCGGCCGCTTCCTATCCTTTCAGTGTGGTACAAAATTCATGGGGATCGTCTAATCTTTATCTTGATAAGAGAGGCAGCGAACAATATCATTGCTCCTTACAGGGATGGGTAAGCGCCGATGCAGCAAAAAAATTACTCGCGGCAGCCGGCAAAGACAGCTCCTTACTCATGAAGGCAAACGATCGTGGATTCAAAGCCATTTCACTGGGCGAAAAACTTTCCACCAAAGTAAGAGTGCAAGCGGTATACAAGACTTCACAAAATGTGATGGCAAAAATTACGGGATCCAGTAGACCGGATGAATATATTCTTTATACGGCCCATTGGGATCATCTGGGTATTGGAAAACCGGATGATAAAGGTGATTCAATCTTTAACGGAGCATTGGACAATGCAAGCGGAACAGCAGCTCTTCTGGAAATGGCCCGTGCCTTTAAGAATCTCGAAGTAAAACCTGAACGCACCATATTATTCCTTGCTGTTACGGGCGAAGAACAGGGTCTTTTGGGATCAGAGTATTATGGCCAGCACCCGATTTATCCTTTAAAGAAAACAGTTGCCGATCTGAACATGGATGTTATCAGCCCGAATGAAAAAACAAATGATATCGTTATCACAGGTTATGGACAAAACGAATTGGAAAATGATGTGGAAGAAATAGGCAAAACACAGGGCAGGTATATCGCGCCTGAATCAAAACCTGAGGCAGGCCATTATTTCAGATCGGATCATTTCAGCCTGGCGAAAGTGGGCGTCCCTGCGTTGGATGTAAAAGGCGGCATTGACATCGCCGGAAAAGGAAAGGAATATGGTCAGAAGGAAGAACAGGATTATGTTACGAATCACTATCATGCAAGATCAGACGAATTCGATCCCAAATGGACTTTTGAAGGGGGTATGCAGGATATGGAACTGTTGTTCCTGATTGGTAAAAAGCTCGCGTTCGAAAGCAGCTGGCCGGCGTGGAAACCAGGATCTGAATTTAAAGCTATCAGGGAGCGATAATCCTTTTTTTGTAGTTCTGCAGATGACAGGCAAAAATTTATATTTTGATAGAATTTAAATGATTCATTCTATTTTTTCCCATGCCATTTAGAGGTTTCTTTGTTCTGCAGTCATCCAGATCTGACCGCCTGAAAAGTTGATCCAATCCTAAGAAAAACCTGATCCCACCTTATGAAACCAGACCAATGATTCGATGATCCTGTTGAAAAGCCAACAGCACGTATCTAAACCGTCCAAGAATAGATTCGAAGTTTATCATCGACCAATCAAAGGCAGTACTGTTACGGTCCGGTTTTTACCGGACCGTAACTTTTTTTTTAAACTTCTGAACTTTTTAAAAATCTTATATACTGACACCCTCAGGTTGTCGTAAAAAATCGCGGCCACCAGAACTGCTGAAGCAAGGATCAGCGTTTTCAATTTGAACACCTGAAAGAAAAAGCCACCACAGATACATCCCAAAAAAAAACAGGCAATGATAGTACACCGGAGACCAATGCTTCTTTTTAATTGAAGCTGCTGCCCTGCTTCCTTATAAAAAAACAATTGCGATAACTCAATGCCTAAATCTGTGAATAAACCGGTGAGATGTGTCGTGCGGACAGTTGCCCGTGAGATACTTGTTACCAGGGAATTTTGCAGGCCCATAGCAAAAAGCAACAGGCAGGCCAGGAATTCTGTATGCGGGTCCTTGCTGACAAAAGAGTCACCCCAAATACCAATGCTTAACAATAATCCGGTTTCCAAAAAAATCGCCGCATTATAGGCGGTTATACTGCCTTTTTGAATAAAATATTCAGTCAGTATACTGGACATGAATGCCCCAAAGAGAAAAGAAAGTATATAAAACAGAAAATTAAAAGCATACATAAAATCATGCTTTTGTATATACTGGGAGAAATAAGCAAAATGGCCGGTTACATTGGTTGTAAGTACTCCCAGCGCAAGCAGCCCACAGATATTTACAAGCCCGGCCGTAAAAGAGAGAAAGACCGCTAATCTGAGATTTTGTTTAAAGGTGCGGGCGACGCCGCGATTTCTGAACATTTAGTAATCGGGTTGGCAAATAAACATTGCGAAAATCAATTTACAACTTAAAAAAGTATTGCGTTTAATAATAATCGGATAAACCGTCCTGTCATTGAAAAGATGACAAAAAAAAGAAGTCAGATTGATATGCTTTTGATGGTTTATTCTATTTTTCATGTTTCCGTCCGTCCGTTACTTTGCCCGGAAATCAATAGATAAATACCGGAGAACTAAGACATCATCTACTTATTGTCCTGTTCGAGACGGATCGTAACGAATTAAATGAAAGAATGAAATGAAAAAAATCCGGGTCCTCATTGCGGAGGATCACAAACTGATCCGTGAAACCTGGACTTCTATGCTGGATATGGATGGCCGGTTTGATGTTATTGCAGCCTGCAGCGATACCATATCTGCCATTTCAATCGCCCGTAAAAAGCGGCCCGATGTTATTTTAATGGATATCAATATTCATCCCCTGAATGGATTTCAGGCAACTGCAAGATTATCTAAAATCTCTCCCGATTTTAAAGTAATCGCTTTATCGTTTCATACTGAAATATCCTGTGTCCGGAAAATGTTTGATTCCGGAGCCAGGGGTTATGTGACGAAGAATACCGGCTATGCGGAATTGATGGAGGCCATCATACTGGTCCATCAGGGCAACCGGTATGTTTGTTCTGAAATCAAAGAAACAGGATACGAAATCGTGGCAGAGGCTCAGATCAAAGAATTTGCAACTGCCATGCTTACAAAAAAAGAATTGGCCGTTTCCCGCTTTATACAATTCGGCCTCCGTACAAAAGAAATCGCTGACAATTTGAATGTTTCTGTTCGAACAGTAGATACACACAGGTACAATATATTCAGGAAACTAAAAATCAACAGCAGTATTTCGCTGATCACTCTGCTAAATGCCGTTTATGGATATACAAGTTCGGCAGAACTGAAACAGTAATTAATTGTTCATTCCGGCGCCACCAGTACCGGGTTACTTGAAAAATGTCTCTAGCACTAACCAAATAAAAATCGGTACGGCAATGCTAATTAATGCCCTGTTCAGAATAGATATTCTGTGGGTTCTCAAACGCAGGTTTCTGATTTCCTCATCCCTGCTCATCTTCAATTTGATTTTTTGATCATCTATCTGTTCCCTGACCACGTGGTCGAAATGGTTGAACTGGCGGGTGCAACGGCGGGGGTTCTCAGCCATTGGGAAAATTGGAAATTGGATACGGGGTTTCATCGGAACGGATTTTGAATGTCAGACAGGGGATCAGCCGTGAAGAAACAAAAAATGATTTGTAGTTACAATAGACGAAATGATATTGTCTCTGTCGCAACCGTCTGTTTTTGGATGTAGATGGGGAACTACATACCTGGGTCATGTGGGCAGAGATCTTATTGCACCAGGAATTCTTCAGTTTTCACGGAATTATCATACCGGTAAGACAATATGTACAGGCCATGGGTAAACATGCTGAGATCCACCGATAACACGTCAGAGCTTACATTCAGTTCCAGCATTTTTTTTCCATTCACTGCGGTGATAATAACAGTTCCTTTAAATGCCAATCCCGTAACAATAATATTTTTTTTCGCCGGATTGGGTGAAATACCGAAAGACTGCAAAGTGGAGCGGTTTATTTCAAGTGTTGTGCTATATACAAACCTGTTATCTATATCAATCATTTTCAGGCGGAAGAAAAGCCTGTTTTCTGCAGCAGTCATTTTGTAATAAAAATTATAATCCGACAGGTTACTGTTATAGTTAACATCTGCCAGCGGCAGAAACCGGTCAGCATCTGAACTCTTGTCAATTTCAAATCTGGAAAAATCAACAGCATCACCAGTCATCCAGTTCAAGCGAATGTCACCATTCAATTCACTGCCAGTAAAAGAAATCAGAACAATCGGAAGAACGGTCGATTTTGTTAAAGAGATATCGTCAAAGTAAGCGTTGATGGCGGGTCCTGTAGCTACTGTCGCTTGTAAACGAATCCGTATTTTCCTTGTGCCGCTGACAGCAGTGCGGGTATTGGTAACCAGGTTCCAGCTGGTGCAGTTACAGGAGGCATTCGATTGATTGGGTGAAGTAAAGCTTGTGCCGAGCACCATGCCACCGGCATTCAGATAATCGATTATAAATCGTCCTGCGTCCCCCTGCGGTGGTATGGGAGTCTGGATAAACCCACTAAAAATATATTTGATATTTCCCGCATCGATGAGCATTGCGTCTGCGCTGACATCTATATCCTGAAAAAGTTCGAATGGCCCACCCGGAACAGTAGAGCTGCAACCTGCAAAAAATGTTTTGATGCCTCCGTGGGCGGCCGGATAATTTGCGCTATTGTCCGGTGTCATGATCCAGTTAGTATAAGTTGATGCGGCTGTTCCCACTGCGCAGGCGCTGTTACCCGTACTGGATATGGTCCAACTGGTGCCAGCAGGCGCGCCTTCAGCACCCGGGTTAAGAACCAGGTTTTGAGAATCACAGTTAATAAATCCGTTAAATAGTAAAACGAAGGAAAATATTGTTTTGATTGTCATTTTATCTAATCGTCATAGTCGCTCAGCACATGTAATGGAATTATTTCCCTGCCATCTATCGGCAGAACAACTTTACATTCATATCCGTTACCCGGTGTGGATAATTTCGAAACGCTGCTTTGATATAGTTCTGCGTGACTTAAGATGTTTATAGTTCCCATTCCTATTTTCGCCTTCGACAGATCACAGCCCCGGCCGTTATCGGAAACCAGAAGAGTAATTTTATTCAGTTGCCTCGTGATATTGATGATTGCGCTGGTAGCACCGGAATGTTGAATCACATTGCTTATGAGTTCCTGAACGATCCTGAAAATATCAAGCTGCAGTGTTTCATCCAGGTCTTCTTCCTCAATGCCATTCGCCTGGAAGTCTATTTTTACAGAATGAACCGGGTTTAATTTTTCTATTATAAAACGGATACTGTCATATAAGCCCGCGCTCATACCGGGTACCCTGAGTTTTTTGGATATTGCCCTGATTTCTTCAATCACACGCACGATGTAATCCGACGATCTTCCAAGATATTCTAATTTTTGATCATCATCCGTTTTTGCCAATTCGATATATAACTTGGCTGCACTAAGCACTTCATTCAGATTATCATCTAATTCGCGTCCCATATCTAACCGTTCGTTCTCCTGTGCCGTTAGTACTGCATAGGAAATTTCCTTTTGTTTTGTCAGGCGCTCCTCGATCAGTTGCTTCTCGATTAATTTCCTCGAACTTATATCCTGTGTTGTTCCAATCATTCTGGTTGCACCGGGCTCCTGATCATATATAACGTGCCCACGGTCCAGGACAAATGCATATTCCCCATCCGCCTTTTTAAACCTGTATTCCTCTACCCATAACGCAACCGATTTACTCAGTTTAATTTTATCCAAACCAGACAAAACCTTTTGTCTGTCATCCGGATGCACCCTGCTTTCCCAAAAACTCTGGGGAATCAGGGCATTTTCTATCGGATAACCGAAAACCCTTTTGTGTCCGCCATCTATCCAAAATATCTCTTTGGTCAGCAGGTCCCATTCCCAAAGACAATCATTCGTAACCTCGGTGACAAGGCGGTATAATTCATTTAGTGTTATCAGCTGTTGTTGAAAATCTTCATTTTTCATCGGCTGAACCATACTCTTAAAAGAAACAGATACCCGGTCATCACAATGATATATGATCACATCGAACCAATTTCCCATTTTACCGAGGTATTCTTCAAAATAACCGGGAGAACCTTTTAGAAAGGAATGGTTGAAAACCTGAGAAAATTCTGATGGGATCAGTTTTGAGAAACCCTTCCACAGGTTTTTACCGAGAATGTCTTCGGATCGAATGCCGACCATTTTTTCGGCTGCTTTATTCCAGTATTTAACCGTCCATTTCTTATCGACGATAAAAAATCCATTAGATATGGCCTCCGTAACCGGCTTACCAAGATATCCATTTCTCTCAGGCATTTTTCTACCATCGAATTGATAGTCGGGGTTAGCTTCCATTTAATCTCTCTTTAACACGGCAGACAGTACACAAAAACCATTCAGCACGTAATGCAAACTAACATTTTGTTTCTTCAGAATTGTTACACTTTTATTTAAAAAAATTACATAATTCACAGAATGTCAATACATAGAAACACTTAGGCCCTTATGCGGTAAAATGAGAAATCTTGCAGATCGGATGGCCTGATAATTGACTAATTTTAAATCTGCGTTTACCTTCAAAACCTGGTCCTATCTTTCATAAAAACTTTTTTATTGTCATATGTTGGGCTGCCTGCCTGACTAGCTTTTCTCAAAGCCCATCGTATACCGTCCCCGTCGTTTTTCATATCATCAGCAGAAACCCTTCATCCATTACTGACCAACAAATTCAGAACGCCATACAGGACCTCAACGAAGCATTTGCCCATACAGGAAATTATGCTTCAGGCAATGGTGCAAACACCGGGATCAGGTTTTGTCTGGCAAAGGTTGACCCGGATGGAGGAATCAGCACGGGCATCACACGTACAGAGTCGGTACTTGGTGACTTTGACGGCGATATCGAAATGGACAGGCTGAAAAAATTAGTTTCCTGGAATACAAACGTCTATTGTAATATCTGGCTCGTGGACAGTATAAAAGATGAATTCTTTACGACCTTTTCATGCGGTAACTGGTCCAGAAGAAATAATAAAAATATTACCAGTTTTCTGCCAGGTGGAGATTACCGGGATGGAATTGTTACGAATGAATTTGGTCCTGATCTGGCGATGCAGATGGGATTTTATCTGGGTCTTCAGTATACGTTTGTTATCGGGAATTGCACAAATACGAACTGCGATACAGACGGAGATGGTATATGCGACACTCCACCGGCCTCGGGACCCGGAAACGGATGCGCGGGTTATCGAAATTCATGCAGCTCTGATACGCTCAGCGGATTTTCAAAGGATATGCCGGACCTGGATTCAAATTTTATGAGCTTCAGCGGATCATGTACAAATTCTTTTACGGAAGGTCAGGCTGCAAAAATGCAAAAGACGCTGAATGAGGTACGAAGCATTATGATATCCGGAAATAAATGCGACCCTCCCTGCTCCGAAAACATAAACGTGTCTTTTACCAGGAACAATTGGTTGCCTTCTGTGGGCGATATGATTCAGTTTAACAGTACATCCTCCGGTGGAACGAATTTTCAATGGACGGTCAATGATCAACCCGTTGGTTCCAATAGTCCTGACTATTCTCAAAGTTTTAACCAGGTGGGAAATTATAAGGTGTCCCTCCGGGTTTTTAACTCAAATCAGCAATGTTTTGCCAGTTATTCGGATTCTGTAATTGTCGGATGTGGTGTTATGGCAAGATTTTATCCCGACAAGAGAATCATCGCGTCCAAAGACCAGGTTATAAACGACAGTATTTTATTTACCAACCGGTCAGTGAACGCTATGAGCTATCAATGGTGGATGAGTAGTGATTCGAGTATGCCAGCGCAAATAATCAGCATCGCATACAATCTCAATCAGATCTTTTCTACTCCCGGCAAATATTCGATTTGGCTTGTAGCCGCAAATAATGGATGCACCGACACAACCGGGAAATTCAATTTTTCGGTTATCGATCCAACAGTGGATGCCGTTATCGGACTGGGAGATGTTGAATGTTTTGAGCAGACGAAAATTAAAGTAAGCTTTCAGGTGTGTAATCACGGCTACGCGCCTATCCCTGCCGGTACACCGGTCAGCTTTTATGAAGGTGATCCGCTTACAGATACCGCAAAAATACTGGACACTGTATATCTGCTGCCCTCTGCCATACAGGGCTCCTGCTGTGCAAGTTTTGAGAGAATACTTAATGTTGGAAGATCAGGTCTTAACCGGCTCTATGCCGTTATAAATGATGATGGCAGCAGCATACCCGTAAAATTTCCCAACAACTCTCTCCCTGAATCAAATTACACCAACAATATTGCGGTCGCCGAAAATTTTCAATTTAAAGCAAAAATAAATCCTCCTTCCGCAACCGTTGAATACGGCGATACGTTGCAACTGCTGGCCTCCGGCAGTCCCGGAGATGTATACAGCTATTTGTGGAGCGAATCCCAGGGACTTAATTGCACGGATTGCGCCAATCCCGTTTTTACCGCCGGCAAGGATAACACTTCAGAAAAAGTGATGATTACCAGCAGTTATCATTGTATCGACAGTGCGCTGACCGTCATAAAAATTCCTCCGGTTGATGATTACACAATCCATATTGACAGTATGATCTGTGCCGGCAACAATCGTGTTTTGTATGCCTTCACGGTGGAAAATGAATTTAAATTAGGTATTGTTCCAAACGGGCTGATGGTTTCTTTTTACGAAGGCGATCCCCACTCTGATACAGCCCATCTTCTCAAACCGGTCGTTGCGCTGCAAACGGACAATCAGAAAAAACAAATTTCATATACGGGTTTTATCGATGGTGTCGTGCCCGGTAATTTCGTCGCGGTTGTAAATGACAGCAGTCTTCCGGCACCATTGACTCTGCCATCGGATAGTCTCTTCCTGGAAAAAGATTATTCAAATAATTCCGACAGTTTTAATTATGCACCTTTTTCGGTTTTTATTTCTCCATCGGATACAACGGTTTTTCGCGGTTCACCGGTACCCCTGCATTTTGCTATATCAGGCGACCAGGCAATTTCGTATGAATGGTCACCATCCGGATCATTGTCCTGTTTAAATTGTCCCGATCCGATCGCAACAGCCAATTACAGCCAGCAGTATGAACTGGAAGTTCAAAATCAATATGGGTGCAGGGAAAAAGGTTATGGACGGGTTAACCGCGTAACAGGAGGCCGTGTGAGTATTCCGAACGCGTTTACACCGAACGGAGATGGCCGAAATGATGTTTTTTATGTTATGGGTAGTCAGGATATAAAAATTATCCGGAGTTTTTCTGTTTTCGACCGATGGGGAATGGCTGTTTTTCAGGAAAAAAATGTTCCGGCAAATGATCCGGTTTTTGGCTGGAATGGTTTTCAAAACGGCAAACCTTTATTGGCAGAATCCTATGTGTATGTTATAGTCATTGATTTTAAAGACGGATCGGAACAGGTGTATAAAGGATCCGTACTATTAATTTTATAAACTGTGCTCCTTCGTTAAAAATAGGATAAACGTTATTTAGTATATGGAAGGAATCGAACCGCTTTTAACCTGCGGTACGGTATTGTTGTAATAAGGAGCGTTATTTTCAATACGTGCATTCTGACACAAAACCATCTGCCATTGATTTTTATAGAAGTGGTACACTTCCACAAAACTGATGTATTGATCGATTACAGAAGTCATGACGGCCAGTTTGAACCGTACGTTGGCCCTTCCGAATATCCATGCATAATTTCCATCCACCGTAGTGGTTAATTTTTCAGGGATGATAAACATATAAGTAATACGTCCGGATCCGATATCCTTCAGAAATGAAATCTTATTATCTATAACGCCACTGGAATGAATAAATACCAGACTGTCCGCCAATAAAATTTTGAGCAGTGATGTATCCTGGTGAATCATGGCGTCATAACGCCTTTTTTCAATCGAGATCAGTTTTTTAGCATCTTCGGTCTGAGCATGCAGTCTCACACCGCATGCAAGCAAAATACTGGTGTATATGAAAGTCCGGAAGAATATATTCGATTTCATTCAGCTAAAAGGGCTAGATTTTAAAAGGGACGAACGCATCAAATGTCGTAATTCTTTCATTAATTCCCATGTTCTGACGGTTGAA
>Ga0206929_1228_pt1 | contig 11522 bp, 9 predicted proteins | sample Alteio_BWOrgHeat_19_FD_152929 | JGI IMG/M metagenome (GOLD analysis project Ga0206929, IMG submission 152929) | Enriched cells from forest soil in Barre Woods Harvard Forest LTER site, Petersham, Massachusetts, United States -... | ecosystem: Environmental > Terrestrial > Soil > Temperate forest > O...
TGTAAAGATAAAGCCTGCGACAAAAACTCAATAGTAAATCAAAACTCAATGCCAACCAAAAACGAATTGGGGTAATTCGGCAGTTGTTAGTCGCCAGCATTATGTCTTAAGCGTTAAGCGTTTCGCTTTAAGCGTTTAGCGTTTAGTTAGGAATATTTGTTTACTTTACAAGCTTTATATTCATATTCCAACCAAAATTTATATATGAGCTTATTCAGAAAAAAGACTTTAAATGCTCTTTTGGCCCAGGCCGCTGATTCTGAAAAAAGTTTAAAAAGGACCCTAGGACCCGGCAATCTGATAGCCTTGGGAATTGGCGCCATCATCGGCGCCGGCTTATTTGTAAGAACAGCCGCTGCTGCCGGCGGTCATGCAGGTGCTGCTGTTACTGTTTCATTTATTGTTGCCGCTGTCGGTTGCGCATTTGCGGGTCTTTGTTATGCAGAATTCGCTTCCATGATTCCCATTGCAGGAAGCGCCTATACATATGCCTACGCCACGATGGGAGAACTCGTGGCCTGGATCATCGGATGGGCTCTTGTTCTTGAATATGCACTCGGTGCGGCGACCGTATCCATTGCCTGGAGCGAATTCCTCAATAAATTGTTCGATAACCGGATACCCTATGCGTGGTGTCATTCTCCCTTTGAAAAATTACTGGATGCGAATGGCGTCATGCATCATGGCATTTTAAATGCTCCTGCATTACTTATTCTGTTGATACTTTCCCTGCTTCTTATAAAAGGCACACAGGAATCGGCCGTCGTGAACTCGGTTATTGTGGTCATCAAGGTCTCCATCGTTTTACTTTTCATTGCCCTTGGATGGCAGTATATCAATCCTGCAAATCATCATCCGTATATGATTCCTGCGGATGCCAAACCCGCGATCCTTCCGAACGGAAATGAATATACATACACCAATTTTTTCAGGCATGGATGGGGCGGTGTATTGCGGGGTGCGGCGATCGTATTTTTTGCATTCATTGGTTTCGATGCGGTATCTACTGCCGCACAGGAAGCAAGAAACCCGAAAAAAGATATGCCGGTCGGCATCCTGGGTTCACTTGTCATTTGCACGATATTGTATGTACTTTTTTCATGGGTTCTTACGGGTGTTGCTCCATATACAGATTTTGTACGTGCCGGGAAAGAAGCCTCCGTGGCGTACGCTATTGAAACGTATATGACGAATTATCACTGGCTTGCTAAATGGGTCACCGTGGGTATATTGGCCGGGTTTTCATCTGTTATCCTGGTAATGCTTCTGGGCCAGAGCCGGGTATTCTATTCTATGTCCAATGACGGACTGCTACCCAAAGTATTTTCCGATCTGCATCCCAAATTCAGAACACCTTACAAATCGAACGGTCTCTTATTTCTTTTTGTAGGCTCCATCGCTACCCTGCTTCCCGGGGATATTACCGGTGACCTTACGAGTATAGGCACCCTACTTGCCTTTGCATTGGTTTGTGTAGGAATCGTCATCATGAGAAAGGCCGATCCTGATCATCCACGCCCTTTCAGAACACCACTGGTACCACTGGTACCCATACTGGGCGCGTTAATATGTCTGGCCATGATCATTTCGCTTGATAACACAACGATCCTGGTTGCACTGGCCTGGATGGCCATTGGACTGATGATTTATTTCAGTTATAGTCAAAAACATAGCAAGCTGAAAGCCTAAGGCCTAAAGCCTAAAACTTTCATGATAAAAAGAGTCCCTAATTAATTAAGGACTTTTTAAAATTGTGTAATGACTGAATGAAAGTGTGGCCTTTAAAATTTGTACCCTTGTATCAGAGATTTGCTTCAGGACAGTTTTAGGCTTTAGGCTTGGGGCTTTAAACTTACACCAAATTATGAAATACCTTCTGAACATCATCATCCTGTTCGAGTTTGTCGACCAGTTTTAAAACTTCCTGTGCATATTCTTCAGGAAGTGAAACCGTGGTGGTGGGGATCCATTCCACTTCAGCGCTTACGGGAATAATATTTCTTGATTCCAATTCTCTCTGCATATTTCCAAAATCGTTAAACGCCACGTGCAGAACGATCAGCGGTTCCCCGTGTTCGCCGACGCCGTCTCCCAGGTCATCCAGTCCATGATCGATCAGTTCAAGTTCGAGATCTTCGATATTCAACCCTTCAGGCTTCAATTTAAATACACCCATTTTTTTAAATTGAAAACTTACACTGCCGCTGGTACCGAGATTTCCATTCCCTTTATTAAAACAGGCGCGCACATTGGCTACGGTTCTTGTGGTATTGTCAGTGGCTGTTTCTATCAGAACCGCTACACCATGGGGAGCATATCCTTCGTAGAGCACTTCCACCATATTATCCATCTCTTTGCCCATGGCTCTTTTGATGGCTGCTTCCACCCGGTCCTTGGGCATGTTCACACTTTTGGCATTCTGGAAACAACGACGCAAAGCCGCATTGGTATTCTGGTCCGGTCCTCCCGCTTTTACGGCCAGTGCGATTTCCTTTCCGATCCGGGTAAATTGTTTTGCCATTTTATCCCACCTGGCAAACATGGTGGCTTTACGCACTTCGAAAATCCTGCCCATAACTATTTAAAAAATTTAGGACTGCAAATTTACTATTTAAGCTGAAAGCGTAAAGGATAAAGCGTAAGACCGCCACGTTAAAACTTCAGACTTCCAGTCTTCCACAATTGTATGCCAGTGTTATTCCCTCATGATCTCCTGTATCGCGTCAATGATCTCTTCCAGATTGGGTTTGCTGAAATAATCTCCGTCGCTGGCATATGCCGGCCTGTGCGCTTTTGCGGACAGGGTTCTCGGCGCGGTATCCAGCCATCGGTAACCACCCTGTTCTTCCATTACTTTTTCAAACATGTATGCCGTTGCGCCACCGGGAACATCTTCATCAATAAAAATGATGCGATTGGTTTTTTTAAGCGAGCTTAAAATATGATGATGAATATCAAAAGGAAGCAGGGTCTGTACATCCACGATTTCGCAATCGATATCCAGTTCACTCAGAATTTCTGCTGCTTCAGCGATGATGCGCAGCGTGGAACCGTATGATACTACGGTGATATCAGAACCTTCCCTGATAATCTCGGGATTGCCCAAAGCAACACGGAAGTCAAGCAGATTGGATGGTAATTTTTCTTTCAGGCGATATCCGTTCAGGCATTCTACCACAATGGCCGGGTCCATCCCCTCCAGTAAAGTATTATACATTCCAACGGCCTGAACCATATTTCTGGGAACACATACATGCATCCCCCGCACCGCGTTTATGATCATGCCCATCGGCGATCCGCTATGCCAGATGCCCTCCAGCCTGTGACCGCGTGTGCGTACAATCAGGGGTGCTGCCTGCTGACCTGCGGTGCGGTACTGGAGACTCGCCAGATCGTCACTCAGGGTCTGAATGGCATAGAGCATATAATCCAGGTATTGGATTTCAGCGATCGGGCGGAGGCCCCGCATGGCCAGACCGATGCCCTGACCAATAATGGATATTTCACGTATTCCTGAATCTGATATACGACCCTTGCCGTATTTTAATTGTAAGCCTGCAAAACCCTGGTTTACGTCGCCGATCTGACCCAGGTCTTCTCCAAAAGCCAGCACTTTAGGGTTATGCGCAAAGAGTTCGTCGAAATACTTATTCAGGATTTCATATCCGTTTATCAGGGCAGAATCTTCTCCATAACGTACCGGCACAGATGATATATTCTCTATCTTTTTGCGCCCCTCGTGATATAAGTGCGTATTATAAAAACGGGTATTCTCCCGTGATAATTCCTGATAGTAGGCCCGCAATGAAGAAGCTGCCGGATCATTCCCTCCCTGCAATAATGCCTGATGCAGGTAGTGCATGATATCCCTTCGGTTGGGCTCCCGCAAAGAGGCGAGCTGACGGTTTATGGTTTCCAGCTTTTCTTTCTTTTCGGGCAGTACAGCCGACAACTCCAGGATGATGGATACAGAACGACCTACCTGTTCCAGTATGGGTTCCATACATTTTTCCCAGGCGCTGTTTCTGCTCGTCCGAACCAGGTCTTTTGCTTTTGAATGAATTTCTTCTATTTCTTCAGCACTCGCCAGGGCATTTTCGATGATCCATTCCTTCATTTTCTTCATGGCATCCCATGTGCGTTCCCATTCCAGCCTTTCCGGTGGTTTATAACGTTCATGACTACCCGAAGTGGAATGGCCCTGCGGCTGGGTGAGTTCTTCAACATGAAATATCGCCGGAACATGATTCTCGCGTACATTCTGTAAACCCGCTTCAAATATTTCACACATGCCTGCATAATCCCAGGCCTTTACCTTATAAATATCAATCCCATTGGTGCCGTTTTCTTTCTGAAATCCTTTTAACACTTCCGAGATGGAACCCTTGGTGGTTTGATATTTCACGGGAACAGAAATGCCATAACCATCATCCCATACGAATATCGCCAATGGCACCTGGAGAACCCCGGCCGCATTAACGATTTCCCAGAAATGGCCTTCGCTGGTAGATGCATCCCCGATGGTACAGAAACAAACTTCATTTCCGTTTTCAGAAAGGTTTTTGAGGTCCCCGAGTTCTTTTATTTCACGGAATGCTTTGGAAGCGTAAGCAAGTCCAAACGAGCGGGGAATATGGGCGGCCGTCGGGGCGAGCCCCGCAGTAAAGTTTTTTCTGTCAACCAGGTCCAGAAACTCTCCGTCTTCTCCGATCAGCCGGGACGCAAAATGGGAATTCATGTTTCTTCCGGCGCTGTGCGGATCGTGTTCAATGTCGGGATCCGCATATAACTGGGCAAAAAATTGTTCAATGGTAGAAGTGCCGAGCGCAAACCCCAAAGTCTGGTCGCGGTAGTACCCCGCATAAAAATCGCCGGGCCGGAAAAACTTTGCAATGGCCACCTGGGGAACTTCTTTGCCATCGCCGAAGATCCCGAATTTGGCCTTCCCGGTCAGTACTTCCTTGCGACCCAGCAGGCTGGCCTCCCGGCTTTCACAAACCAGCCGGTAGTCCTTCAAAACCTCTTTCCGGAAAAGGTCGAATGAAATGTTTTCCAGGGCTACCTGATCGCTGGTTGTAAGATTTTCCATATTTCATCCGTTTAAATGGTGGGATGGCCTGGGAGGTGGTTAATTATAATATAATGAGCTAAAATTAATTGGCAAAGGTGACGTTTACTATGTAATTTTAGGAAGATTTCTGTGCAATCTATGAAAAAGGTGTTTTTATTGACATTTTATAGTCTACTGGCGGCTTTTGCCATTCATGCCCAGTCAAATACGGTAACCGTTCCTTACCCCGCAGCCGTTGCGAAACCGGAAACTTTACTGCTGAAGGAGCCTGCCTGGTCCTTCGGAAAGATCCCGCAGGGACGCCCTGTTATCCATATTTTTGAAATTGAAAATACCGGAAAAGAGCCATTGCTTCTCGAGAATGTGCAGGCTTCATGTGGCTGCACAACGCCTGAATGGAGTCGCGATGCCATTGCACCTGGCGCTACGGTTCCGATAAAAGTCGGCTACAATGCCTATGCGGAGGGACATTTTAACAAAACTATTACCATCTTTTACAACAACGGACAAACGAAAGCGTTAACCATAACCGGCGAGGTATATAAATTACCTCCTACCGCTGCACCGGAGAACGCTTCAGTTCAATTTTTAAAACAAACAAACCAGTAAAATGAAAAAAGCAGTATTACTTTTCAGTGCTTTTATCTTCTCCATTTCTCTATTTGCACAGACGGGAACTACGCCCGCGGCCACTCAGAAATCAGCCGCTGATGTGATCAAGTTTGCTGAACTAGCATATGATTTCGGGAAAATCAAGCAGAATGTGCCCGTAAATCATGATTTTAATTTTACCAATATCAGTAGTGGCCCGATAGTGATTGAATCTGCCGTAGCGTCCTGTGGTTGCACCACGCCTGTAAAACCGGAAGGTGCTGTTCCGAAAGGAAAACAAAGCAAGATCAACGCAGGTTTCAATGCAGCTAATCCGGGGCCTTTTAATAAGACCATAACCGTAAAAGTGGCAGGTGTGGATGCACCGGTGCAACTCCGTATTACCGGTGAAGTTGTTCCGGGAGTAGCAGCGGCACCAGCGCCCAAATCATAGAAAATAAAAATTCGTACAGGCTGTTGGCCGTTTGCTGAAAATCCACCAAGTTTCTATCCCTATTTTCATTTAGTGAAGAAAGGGAGCTCCGGAAACGGGTTTTCAGCAACGCCCAACAGCTTTTTTATGCCTAAAGCGTAAGGCTTAAAGCCCAAGGCATTTAGTGTCCATTTCCATTCCGCAGGTGCGGGATCATTTTCTTTCTCAACTTCCACATTCCCTCATTTCAGGCGCTCATCACATTCGCCACATTAATTTACCTTTATGGAATAAAGAAAATGTATGCCCGATATTTCACAACGCGGTCAAATAATGCCCGCCTCGCCCATTCGTAAACTGGTTCCTTTTGCTGAAGTCGCCAAGAAAAATGGAATCCGGGTTTATCATCTGAATATTGGTCAGCCAGATATAGAAACCCCGCCCGCAGCCCTGGACGCTGTCAGAAATTTCAAATTCAAGGTGTTGGAATACAGTCACAGCGGTGGCAATGAAAGTTACCGTCGGAAACTCGTGAAGTATTATGCCGGCAAGGGCATCGATATCAACTATCATCAGATCATAATCACAACAGGGGGATCTGAAGCAATTCTGTTTGGTTTTCTGGCCTGCCTGGATCCGGGAGATGAAATCATCATACCGGAACCTTTCTATGCGAATTACAATGGCTTTGCTGTAGAGGCCGGAGTAAAAGTGGTGCCCGTTACATCGTATATCAATACCGGTTTTGCATTACCTTCTGCGGAGGACTTTGAAAAAGCGGTTACGAAAAAGACCAGGGCCATTATGATATGTAATCCGAATAACCCGACGGGTTATTTATACAGCCTGGAAGAATGGGAAACCCTCAGGCAACTAGCTTTAAAATATAATCTTTTCCTTTTCAGTGATGAGGCTTACAGGGAATTCTGTTATGAAGGCGATCATTTCAGCGCCATGCAACTGAAAGGGATGGACGAACATGTAGTGTTAATGGACACCATTTCCAAGCGTTACAGCGCCTGTGGGGGAAGAATCGGAGCATTTATTACCCGAAATAAGAAGTTGCACGAGATAGTCATGAAATTTGCCCAGGCAAGGCTCAGTCCGCCTTCATTCTCTCAGATCCTTGGTGAAGCGGCAGTCGATTTGCCAGAGAATTATTTTGATACGACCAGGGAAGAATACCGCAAACGACGGGACCTTTTGGTAAGAAGATTAAATGAGATGCCCGGAGTCTTTTGTCCTAATCCGGGAGGAGCATTTTATGCTATGGCCAGCCTGCCGGTTCCCGACGCAGATGTTTTCTGTCAATGGTTGCTGGAGAGCTTTTCTTATAAGGGAGAAACCGTTATGCTCGCTCCGGCGTCCGGATTTTATGGGAGCACCGGTTTAGGGCTGAATGAAGTGCGCCTTGCGTATGTTCTCAACCTGGAGTCAATTGCCTCAGCTATGGATATACTCCAGGCCGCACTGGAAGTTTATCCTGCCAGAACATCTGACAAAAATAAAACAGTGTTAACTACACATTATTAAAAATAATATATAGTTATTTACCCAATAATTCATGATTAAATGGTTGTTTTTTGTGATTTGTTATATAAGTTTGTAGGGAAGAAGCAATTATTAATACATAATAATTTTTTATATAGCAAGCAATCGTTAGACGCCCCCTGTTTCCACAGGGGGTTTTGCTTTATACGACCCATGCCGCTACCGTAAAGAATTCGGAAGTTCGAGGACGGGTCTGGGAGTCCTCCGGGAGTTTCCCGGGACCCGCCGCCCAACGACCTCTGTTCATTCTCATAAAATCTGCACAATATTTGTGGGTCGATTAGGATACAGATATACCACCGACCGGGCAGATCTGGTTGTGGATGTCCGATATTGTAAAAACTAAAATCCGTACTATGGGAATCATTAAACAAGGAATCAACGGGCCATTTTCAGGAAAAGTCGGCTCTGTTGTTGGATATGAGTCGAGGGGCAAAGCAATTATGCGTGGTCTCCCCAATGTAAATAAGTCTCGCAAACCTTCACTGCTTCAGCTTCAGCAGCATGCAAAATTCTCCCTGATGAACAAGTTTCTGGGGCCTATTATTCCGTTTTTGAACGAAACGAAAAAGACTATTGATCTTGATCTTACGGGATACAATAAGGCTTTCTCCTACAATGTGAAAAATTGTATTGCAGGTACTTACCCAGATTTGAGTATCAATTATAGTATGGTATTGCTGTCCAGAGGTGACTTGCCCAATGTGCGATCAGCAGACGTTGAATCCTTGTCTGCCGGACAAATTACCTGCAGATGGATAGACAATAGCGGAACGGGCCTGGCCCGCCCCAACGACAAGGTGTTTATGGCTGTTCACTTTCCGGAAGTCGATAATGGTTGGATGTATAAACTTGATATTGCTGAAAGATCCTCCGGTAGCTGTCTTTTTAATGCAGATTTATTTAGCCGACAATCTGCACTGATTTATATGGGATTTTTGTCGGCTGACGGAAAAGAAGTCAGCGATAGCCTGTATGCTGGCGGGTTACAGATACTATAAGGAAACATGGTGACTGATTTATTTATATCCTGGCACAATGGTCAAAATTGTGGGTTCAGTGATGATTTTTTTTGATGCATCTATCCCCAACCAGCAAATACCCCCAACCAGCAATAGGGAAAACATCAAATACTGGGGTGTTTCATAATTATGGGTGAAGTCTACTATTTTTCCAAAAATAATGGACATCAGAAAGGCACCCATTTGTCCGAAAAAATTCATAAAACCTGTTACAGTTGATACCCGGTCACCGCCGATATCGACACAGGTGGAAAAGCAGGTAATTACGATGATTCCAAGGAAGAATTCTGCAAAAACAAAACTTATTGTAACCAGGGTATGATTCATGAGCCGGGCCGACAGAAAAACAACCAGCGCCATAATGCCAAATGAAACGCCGGCAACCGTTTTGCGTGCGAAGGAATTGCCTTTTCTTCTGACGAGTAAATCACCAATAATCCCTGCCAGAAAAGAACCCAGAATACCTACCGAAAACATCCAGGTCGTCGTGATCTTCATTTGTTGTTCGGAAAAATGTTTTCCCTCCTGCAGGTAGGTCGGCAGCCATGCGGCGAAAAAATAATTTGCCCATTGAATGGTGAAATAAGAAATATACAACGCCCATAGCATCGGATTCGCAGTCACCAGTTTCCAGGTAAAAGGCTGATCATGTTTTTTATAATTGCGATTCTTTTCAATCAATTCTTTTTCTGCCTGTGAAATGCCTTTCATTTCACCAGGATTATTTCGAAACCATAACCAGCATACTAGTACCCAAATCAGTCCAAGGGCTCCATTAACAAAAAAAGGTACCCGCCATCCAAAGGACATTGCTAAGGGAACCACAATCAAAGGTGCCAGGGCAGCACCGGAATGTGAGCCCATACTTAACCAGGAAATACTCCTGGACGTTTCAGATTTGGGAACCCAACGCGACAATACACCACAGCTATTCGGGTAAGCGCCAGCCTCACCCATTCCAAATAAAAATCGAATGGCAATTAAACCAAAGAGACTATTTGTGACACCGGTTAGCGCGGTAAACGCAGACCACATTATTACAATTCTTAACAATACACGCCGCTGGCCGATTCGATCTCCGAGGAAGCCCGAAGGGATTTCAAAAATCGCGTAGGCAAGAACAAATGCACTAAGTACCCAGCCAAATTGGGTATTGCTCAAATGAAAAGCAGCTTTTATCCTGACGCCTACAAGTGAGATCGTTACTCTGTCCAGATAGGTAATCAGTATCAAAAAATACAAAAGGCCTACTACCCTGTGTCGGTATGAGAGTTTAAGGGATAGAGACATTTGAGCGGGTTATACCCTAAAATAAACATAAGACTCGGGATTCATTCAGCCAGAGGAAACTAAAAATAAAAAGATCTCTTTTGAGATCCCTAACTTCTGACCTCTGTCCGGCCTGTCTGAAAAAAGCCAGGCTTCTGATCTTTAGTAGGATAATTGGGAATGCCATCAATAATACTCCGGAGTACGCGGTTAAATAAAAAAAGACCCCATCGTAGGGTCTTAAAAATGATGTATCGAGGAGCAGACTTGAACTGCCGACCTTCGGGTTATGAATCCGATGCTCTAACCAGCTGAGCTACCTCGACGCGGGCTGCAAAAGTAATTGTTTTTTGATTTGGATTCAACTGTCATCTTCTGGTTGAAACCGCCAATGCCGGACTAATAAAATGAAGCATTTCCCGGGTCATGGCTTTCAGATCAAAAGACGGCTTCCATCCCCAATCATTTCTGGCCACACTGTCGTCGATGGACTCAGGCCAGGAATCTGCGATGGCCTGCCTGAAATCGGGGTCGTATTCGATTTTGAATCCCGGCACAAGAGCTTTGATTTCTCTGGCAATTTCTGCGGGCGTGAAACTGATGCCCGCGAGGTTATATGAAGTACGTACGGATATCCGGGATTCCGGCGCCTCCATCAGTTCAATGGTTGCGCGTACCGCATCGTCCATATACATCATCGGTAGTCGCTTGTCGGCGCGCAGAAAACAATTATACGTTTCACCCCTGATGGCAGAATGAAAAATTTCAATGGCATAATCCGTCGTGCCGCCCCCAGGCAGTGTTTTATAACTGATGAGACCCGGATAACGGATGCTGCGCACATCTACGCCATACCTGTGATAATAATAATGACACCATTGCTCACCCGACAACTTGCTGATGCCATACACCGTTGAAGGAGCCGCGTAAGCATCCTGAGGACAATTTTCTTTTGGTGCATCCATTCCGAAAACTGCGATACTGCTTGGCCAGAAAACTTTTTCAACACCTTCTTCCCTGGCTACTTCCAAAGTATTGATAAGGCTTTGCATATTCAGATGCCAGGCCAGCATAGGATTTTTCTCGCCGGCAGCGGAAAGCATCGCAACCAATAAATAAATTGTTTTTACTTCGTGACGACGCACCTGCACCCTGAGAATTTCCTTATCCATGATATCCAACGGAAGAAAGGCCCCGGTGCCCTTTAGCAGATCCGCTTCTCTTTTCAGGTCAGCGGCAATAATCGCTTCTCCCCCGAACTGCTGCCGGAGTGCCAGTGTCAGCTCCGTTCCAATTTGTCCGGATGCCCCAATAACAAGCGTTTTATTCATATCAGTTCAATGCGATGGAAAATTTTTGGGTCGCTGGCGGAAGGCATTGCTGATCATTACAAACCATAAACTCAACCGATCCCGTGAAGTTCGTTTTTGCTTTGGATTTCAATTTCACCAACTGCACGAAATCTACTTTACCGTTAAAATATTTTACATCAACGCCAAACACCGCTTCATGTTTTTGAATCAGGCTGCCGTTTTCTTTTACTGTGCCATCCAGCGTATATAGTGGATTTTTTGCGAAGCTGAAT
>Ga0206929_1229_pt1 | contig 11390 bp, 11 predicted proteins | sample Alteio_BWOrgHeat_19_FD_152929 | JGI IMG/M metagenome (GOLD analysis project Ga0206929, IMG submission 152929) | Enriched cells from forest soil in Barre Woods Harvard Forest LTER site, Petersham, Massachusetts, United States -... | ecosystem: Environmental > Terrestrial > Soil > Temperate forest >...
TGATACCCTGCAAAAACTTTCAACCGTTTTAGATAATTGCGAATACGTTCGCTACGCCCCTGCTTCGGTAACTGGCAATTTGAATGAAGTTTATAATTCAACCGTAACGCTTAATTAGAAGATGAAATTGTGCGGTAAAATATTTTTGTTGTTCTGCATCACCCTAACATTTAGGGCAAATGCGTCTGCGCCCTATCTTACTATGGACAGTGCAAACGCTGCCTATTCAAAAGGTGCGTATGATAAAGCTATTACCATGTACAATTCATTTATAAACGATGGCTATGAATCAGAACAGGCATATTACAATTTAGGCAATTGCTATTACCGCAAAGCAGATTATCCTAAAGCTATTTTAAACTACGAAAAAGCTAAAAAACTGAACCCTTCAGATGCTGATGTGCAATTCAACCTGCAATTAGCTAATTTAAAAACCACAGATAAAATAACGCCTGACTCAGAAATATTTCTCGCCAATTGGTGGCATAAGCTTGTAGATATATGCTCTGAAAAAGGCTGGGCAATCATTTGCATATCATTACTGTGTCTTGCTTTGCTATCTATTTCGTCTTACCTGGTTTCAAGGAACCTGTTCCTGCGGCAATTTGGGTTTTGGTTTGGTGTATTGATGCTTGCTTTTAGTTTATTTACCTTTCTGTTTTCGCGCGAACAATACAACGCACTCACCACGCACGATACCGCTATTGTAATGAGCGGAAGCGTCACCGTAAAGGGTGCACCTGCAGATAATGGGGCACAGCTTTTCATTATTCACGAAGGAGCTAAAGTGTGGATAGTAAAATCAGAAGGTACCTGGACCGAGGTAAAACTAGCTAATGGCAACCAGGGCTGGCTGCTGACTTCTGACATAGAAGCCATTTAAGGAAATTCAAACAATATTGCTTAGCTTTATACCCTGTTTTAATATAGTATGGGGTCCTTAATTGTAGTATTAATAGTCGGAATAATTGCAGGCATTGCCATTGGATACTTTTTCCTGAAGGCCAACATGCTTAAGGACAGTGTACCAAAAGATGAACTTGACAGACGTTATGTTTTGAAGGAGCTTTACGCTGAATCTACCGAAAGACTGAAAGATGCAAGTAACGAATTAAAGGAAGCCAACCAGCATATACTCGACCTGAGTACCCAGAACGCTACCCTAGCTAATGAAAATGTAAACATTAACCAGCAGTTCGGTACATTTAAAAAGGAAATTGAGAGCCTTCAGCTACAATCGCAACAACAGTTCGAGAACCTTGCGAATAAAATAATGGAGGAAAAGAGTCAGAAATTCACTGAACAAAACAACCAAAAACTCGGCGAAATTCTTAACCCATTGCGTGACCGGATAAAAGAGTTTCATGATAAGGTTGATCTATCGTATAAAACTGAAGCGGCAGAAAGAAACACGCTGAAAGGTGAAATAAAACAACTGGTAGAACTTAACAAGCAAATAAGTCTTGAGGCCAATAACCTTGCTACGGCATTGAAAGGCGATAGTAAGAAACAAGGAAACTGGGGCGAGGTGATATTGGAAAAAGTACTGGAACGTTCAGGCCTTGTAAAAGGCAGAGAATACGAAGTGCAGTATAGCACCACCGATAGCGAAGGTGCCCGCCAGCAACCCGATGTTGTAATATTCCTACCGGATAATAAGCATATTATAATCGACTCGAAGGTATCATTAGTGGCGTATGAGGCATTTGTAAATGCACCAACAGATGAAGAAAGGCAAATACAACTATTACGGCATATTGCATCGGTAAAAAAGCATATTGATGAATTAGGTAAAAAGAACTACCAGTTATTACAGGCCTTGAATACACCCGACTTTGTATTACTGTTCATTCCTATGGAATCGTCTTTCAGTATAGCTGTTCAGGCCGATAATGAATTATTCAATTATGCATGGGATAGGAAGATAGTTATAGTAAGCCCTTCTACCCTACTGGCTACCCTGCACACCATAGCATCAATGTGGAAGCAGGAAAAGCAAGCCAAGAACGTTTACGAAATAGCTGAAGAAAGTGGCAAGCTATACGACAAATTTGTTGGCTTAATTGAAGACCTGATAAACGTTGGCAAGAGAATGGAAATGGCCAAACAGAGCTATGATGAAGCCATGAAAAAGGTATCTACGGGGCCAGGGAATATAGTACGCAGGGTTAGCAAAATTAAAGAACTGGGGGCCAAAACCAGCAAAGCTCTACCTGAAAGCTTAATAAATCGTTCTATCGAAGAATAATACTACTTCTTTACTAATATTTTATATTTGTATATCATGAAAAGAAGCAGGATATTTATTGTCATTCTTTCATACGCAATAATAACTGCGTTGTGGGGCTGCTACTCTACCAATAAAGTAAGCGTTCAAAATCTTTCCAATCAATACAGAAGCGACGAACATTACCTGAGGCCTGAGTTTAAGCTATATCATGTAAACGATTCTATTTCATTACTATACTTTAAAATTGACGAAAGCAATTTACTCTATGTCCGCCGCAACCAGGCTGATAGCTTTACAGCAGCAGTTAAAATTTACTGTAGGGTAAGTGCTAATTACGATGCAACCAACTTTGAAGACACCAATGCAACCACAATAAAATTTGCAAGCATTACAAATACAAAAAGAGAAGAAACGGTTGGAACCATTCCCTTGAAAATAAAGTCGGGCAATACTCATTTAATTACCGTAACCACCATGGACCTGATGAGCCGCAGAACAGAGCTCAGTTATATAAACGCAGATAAGCTAAGCCCGGGTAACGATCAAAACTTTATGTTAAGGGATCCGATGACAGGCTACCTTGTGTTTTCGCCTTACATCGACTCAGCAGTAACATACGCCATAATGTATAACCACCCTGCAGATAAGTTCTATGTAAACTATTACAAGCGAGATTTCCCTACTGCCGCCCCACCCTTCTCGGTAATTGAGAATAAGCAGTTTTTGTATAAACCTGATAGCACATTTGTATTGAAAACAGGAACAAGCGGCGTTGCACTCATAAATTTAAAGGCAGAAGGGTTTTACCATATTATGGCTGATACCAATAGCCGATATGGACTTACCGTATACCGTTTTCAAAAACACTATCCTACCGTAGGCGAGGTATATCAAATGGCCGGGCCATTAAGGTATATAACCACCAACGATGAGTTTGACAGAATAATGAAAGCCCGCGATATGAAGCAGGCGGTTGATGAATTCTGGATAAATACTTCGGGCAATACCAAAGACCGAGCAAGAGCACTTATACGTAACTATTACAACCGCGTACAGGATGCGAATAACTATTTCACATCATATGAAGAAGGTTGGAAAACTGACAGGGGAATGGTTTACATTGTTTATGGGGCTCCTAATATAATATTCAGGAATTCAACGTCTGAAACATGGACCTATGGTGAGGATAAAAACTATATGACACTCAGCTTTACATTCGTAAAGACCAATAACCCATTTACCGATAATGATTACACATTGCAACGCATGCCTCAGTTCCGTAATTTGTGGTATAACGCGGTAGATATTTGGCGTGAAGGAAGGATATATTAAGTATGGTCATTTTTTGACTATTCACAATTTTGGCCCACTTATTTCGTTAATCATATATACCTGATAATCAAATATTATTAACCCTCACTAAATAAAACCACAAGAATCCTGTATCTTTTAGGCTAGGGTATGCATTATAGCTTTAAAAGAGGCTGATTCTTTAAAGAATATACAATGTTAAACGAATCGAAATATCACATAGGACCCGAAGAAATGCTCAGTGAGCAGAGGGAGATAGAAGCAGCAAAGGCTGATCCGGCCAGGTTTGAAGTATTGTATAACAGGTATTACGAACCTATTCTGCAATTTGTCTACAAACGCGTGGAAGGTAAAGAAGCTGCTTTTGACATTACTTCGCAGGTATTCTTAAATGCAATGTTAAAACTATCTCAATTCAAGTTTGTCGGTTCACCATTCTCTTCATGGTTATATCGCATAGCATTGAACGAAATAAATACCATGTACAGAAAAGATAAGGTGCAACGAAGTATTAAAGTGGAGGAACATGAACTGAAGAGTGTGATTCAGGAAATAAACCCTGATGATGATATTGACGAACAATACAAAAAAGTTGAAGAGGCATTGAACGACTTTGAAGAAGAAGAGGTGCAATTGATAGAGCTTCGCTTTTTTGAAAAAAGGGCATTTAAGGAGATAGGAGACATACTGAACATGACAGAGAACAATGCAAAAGTGAAGCTCTATCGTTTACTTGATAAGCTAAAACTAAATTTAACCTTAAGCAAAAAAACAGCATAACGCTACCATAAATCATGAAAAACTCGAAGATCAAAATAGAGACAGATTCAGAAAAGCTAAGCAAGGAGGAGATAAGCAAGCACAAGGACTTTAATAAGGTTTATAAAACATTTACCACCACTAAAACCATTAAAGTACCTTCTAAGTTTGGTGGCTTGCGTACCATGGTAATTGTAAGCACTACTGTTGTTGTTACTACCATTGGAGCATACACTTACTGGAAGAGTCATAAAACTGTAGTGCAGCCGCCGGTTGCAGCATCAACCTCAAGCAATACAAGAACAGCAACTGCTAATACTTCAACATCCACAGTTAAAAAACCATATGTAAACCCGCCAATAAAAGGTGTTGATGTGCCTTATAAGAACTATTCGGTTGATGCTACCAAAGGTGGTACGCTTGTATATAATAAGAGCAAACTGATTATACCTGCTGCTGCATTTGTTGATGCCAATGGAAATGACATAACCGGTAAAGTAGATATTAAGTACAGGGAGTTCCACAACACCATTGATTTTTTTGCAAGCGGAATACCAATGACCTACGATTCTGCAGGACAGCAATATACTTTTGAATCGGCAGGGATGTTAGATGTAAGAGGTTACCAGAATGGCAAACAAGTGTTTATTAAAACCGGTAAAGACATAAAGATCACCATGGCTTCTACCCAAACACAAACACACTACAATGTGTATTACCTCGATACAGTGAAACAGAATTGGGATTATAAATCGAAAAGTAATTATGTAGCAGCTCCACTGCAGCCAAAGATGAAGGGTGAACTCAAAGATACTTCAGGTATAGCAGCACAGGATAAACTGCAACAAATACAAACATCAATAGCTTCTGTTCAAAAGGAAGAAGTTCAATTGGAAAAGAAGAAACCATTTGAACCTAAAAAAGTTGATAATGCGAAGAACGTATTTAATATAGAGGCCGATGCTAGCGAGTTTCCTGAACTTGGCGTGTATAAAAACATGCTGTTCGAAGCTGACCCTACCGACCAAAATTACAAGCCATCATATTCATCGGTTACATGGGACGATGCCAGCCTGAAAAGAAATGCTGATGGTACAACCTATATATTTACAGTAAAGAAGGGGACCGAATCACACAGCTTTATGGTAAGGCCCGTATTTGAAGGCAAGGATTATGATGCAGCCATGAAAGAATACAATAAAAAATACGATGACTATAAAGTGGCGTATGATAAAAGAAAGGCCGATGAAAAGAAACAACAGGACGCATACGATGCATTATTAGCCAAGATAAAACAACAACAAATAGAAGAAGAGAATAGGATGGTTTCTGCAAATACAGCATGGGCAGTTACCAATTACTTTACCATTAACAACTTTGGCGTATGGAACAGTGATAACCCTGTTATGCTACCTAAAGGAGCTGAACTGGCTGCCAGCTATACCGATAATAAGAGCGACAACCTGAACGACCTCGATTTTTACCTGGTACAGAAGAATGTAAATGCATTATATATTTATCATCCTGGACATAATTGCAGGTTTAACCCTGAGAAGCCAAACTACGCATGGATAGTTACCCCTGAAAATAAAATTGCAATCTATACTATTGACGATTTTAAGGGCGTTGGTAAAACAACTGGCAACTTTACATTTAACATGAAAGTGGTAGAGAAAAAAGTCACCTGTATGGATGATATAAAGGAGATATTCAAGCCTTATATGTAAGACTTTGTCTTATGATAAAAAGAATATTGATATTTATTTTCTGTCTTCCTTCTGTCTTATTTGCCCAGAAAGATAGCAACAGTAAGCTAACTTTTAAAATTAAAAAGATCAAAAAAGACAGCATTTCAAATTCTTATAAAACATGGGGGGCTTTAAATAATAATATTTGTACAGTTGTGTTTGCAAGAATTTACTGCGATGGGAATTTAAATCACGTAGTAGCTGATGTAAATGAAATACTTAAATATCCAAAAATTGAAGTAGCTGGACAAAGAGATTCAGCTCGTGTTATTTCATTTAGTGTACGAGACAGTTCAGTAAATGGAGTATATTTTGATTTACACACAACTGGTAATACATTAACTAAAGAAATGCAAAAACAATTCAAGCAATTAGCTGAACTTGGAGGGTATAAGACAGCCGGGGGATACGCAATAATTAAAGACATCCGGTATGTATCAAATAAAGATACCTTAAGTGCCCGCAACATAATCCTGGTATTCCGCCAATAACTCTATGGGAAAACGATTTTTCATATTAACTCTACTATTGCCGATCCTATCAATAGGCCAACAAAACCTTGACACTGTGCAAATAAAAACCATTAAGGTTCATCGTTCCACGCAACCATTACGGGCACTCCTATCCTACTCCAACACATTATACACCAATGTATCTAACCTGCTAACTATTACGTATCCCGATACTACATTGAATTGCTACGATATTGAAGCAAGCCCTGCCTACACAAGAAAACTACCACACGGAAAATTTATAGTTGTTAAGCACAACCCGGGCGTACTTACAGTAACCATTTACAAAACATCGCCCAGTGGAAAACAAAGCATTATTGCAGCGCAAGATTTTGATGTAAAGCCATTACCACGCGGATCATTAACTATTGGCGGCACTATAATAGACTCAACAGTTTCGGCCAATGACTTAGCAGTATACAAAGAATTAAACGTTGCTTTCGGAGATTTCTTCCCAATGGATAATATGTGCCATGTAGATACATTCGACCTTAGAATTAATAACCGGCAATACCAATCATTTTCAAACCAGCTAACCGACGATATGCTGGACGCGCTAAAAAATTCTGATGGTGCTTTCCGGTTTATCAATGTAAAAGTGTCTCTCAATTCACAGCAGGATGTTACACGCGAAGTAGATGCAAAAACTAAAAAAGTAACACTTAAACACGAAGAATATATATTGGAAGATACGAGCAAGTATATTCATTTGATACGATAGAAATGAGAAGACTCACCCTCCTACTTATCTTTATACCTAGCTTGCTATTTGCACAGCTTGCTGTAACTTCAAGTTCTTTCGACACAATACGTAGCCAAGCCTTACCAGCAAAAAAAGGTGTACGAATGCTTCCATACCATGCGGATAGCATTATTCATAAAGATAGTGTTACAAGAAGCACATTTAAAATAGGAAAATGCAAAGTAACCGTTGCCGGATTAAGAGGAGGAAAAATAAATAAGCGCAAATTATTAAGCGCAGAAAAGCTTGATATAGAACATTGCGAAGACTCAACTAAAATAACATCATTTGACTTATCGGTTACATATAGTACAAAGGAAAGCTACGCCCTGGTTGATGGGGCTGTTGCTCATACTGCCAAGCCATCAACCAATGAGTTCTTTACGGAAGAGATGATATCTTATATCAAAAAAGCACCTAAAGGGTCTTCTGTACTTATAACCCATATTCATTACCAGGACGGGAAGGGAGAACAAAAAACATTTGAAAGGGATATTTCGCTTATTATTGAATAATGAAAAAATTAATGCTGTCGTTAATTTTATTATTGCCAACTCTGCTATTTGCACAACAGGATAGCACAAAACCTTCATTTAGGATTGGAAAATGCAGAATTGAGGTAGCTGGAAAAACTAATGATCAGGATACAGTTACAATAGCAGAGCTTTTAAAGGATCCGGAAGTAAAACTACAGGGTTGCTTTGGCCAAAAATTACTCAGCTACCAACTATCAACTGCCTCCTCTGGGTTAACTGCATTCTGGTGCGAGAATCCCTCTGACTCACTCCAACCTAGGTTCACCAATAATATGATTAGAAACCTTCAAATACTTAATGATGAGAGTTTAGTTATAATACAAAACATCAAGTGCATTTCAAATGATAAAACTATAGATACATTACCTAATCTAACTTTGAAAATAAGTGAACTAACAGGTAGCTCAATAAAAACAAGGCCAAAGAAATATGCTGCAATTGGTATGATTACCAAAAGCGGGACACTCAGCTATAGAGCATTAAAAGGTATAAACAAACTAACCATTCAAGGTGGCTCCAGTTCAGACATTATAACTCATTTTCAATTAGGTGCTGATGGATATGACCCTAGCCCTGACATTGAGATATCGGATAATGCTTCGTTTACATCAAAGATGAAGGATTTAATGCAAAAGACTCCCGAAGGAGGACACATATACATTGAAAATGTACATATCTTATCTAATGGTGAAAATCATCTAATTCCAGGTATTATTATTACTATAAACAATCCAGAATAGCTTCTCTTCCCCTACCCTAAATCACTTAGAAAGGGCTTTTGTCGGTTATTACCACATTTTTCATAAGTTTGTTGGTAATAACATGTAATTACTTTATGGCACAAGACATCATATTTGACCTGATAGGTGAAGAACGCGAACGCCAGATGCGCGGGCTTGAATTGATAGCATCGGAAAATTTTGTAAGTGAAAATGTAATAAAAGCGGTAGGCTCAGTACTTACCAACAAGTATGCCGAGGGGCTTCCGGGCAAGCGCTATTATGGTGGTTGCGAGGTGGTTGACAAGGTTGAGCAGATAGCAATTGACCGTGCCAAACAACTCTTTGGTGCTGAATGGGTAAACGTTCAGCCTCACTCGGGTGCACAGGCAAATGCAGCTGTTATGCTTGGGGTATTAAAACCTGGCGATAAAATATTAGGCTTTAATCTTTCTCATGGTGGGCACTTAACACATGGTTCCCCCGTTAACTTTTCAGGTAAGCTTTATGTTCCAAGCTTCTATGGTGTTGAACAAGCTACCGGAAGAGTTAATTATGATGTAGTTGCTGAAACTGCTGCGAAAGAAAAGCCAAAACTTATTATTTGTGGTGCATCAGCCTATTCACGCGATTGGGATTATAAACGCCTCCGCGTTATAGCCGATTCAGTTGGGGCATTATTAATGGCCGATATGGCTCACCCTGCCGGATTGATTGCTAAAAAATTATTGAACGATCCGTTGCCTCATTGCCATATTGTAACTACTACCACACATAAAACGTTGCGTGGCACACGTGGCGGAATGATATTGATGGGCAAGGATTTCCCGAATCCATTTGGAATTACAACACCTAAGGGAGAAATACGCATGATGTCGTCCATACTCGACTCAGCTGTGTTTCCGGGTACACAAGGTGGTCCATTGGAACATGTTATTGCAGGTAAAGCCATTGCATTTGGCGAAGCTTTGGATGCTAAGTTTGAAACCTATGGCAAGCAAGTGATAAAAAATGCACAGGTAATGGCCAAGTGTTTTGTCGACAAGGGATATAAAATTGTGTCTGACGGAACCGATAACCATTGCATGCTGATCGATCTTCGTTCAAAGAACCTGAATGGAAAAATTGCTGAGAACGCTTTGGTACAGGCTGATATTACGGTAAACAAAAACATGGTACCGTTCGACGATAAATCGCCAATGGTTACATCTGGCATACGTATCGGTACACCCGCTATTACCACACGTGGTATTACCGATAAAGAAATTCCATTGGTAGTAGAACTGATAGATGAAGTATTAATGCATGCCGAGGATAGCAAAACAATAAGTACTGTGAGGGGAAAAGTGAACAGTATGATGAAGAAATACGAACTCTTCGGTTGGTAAAATTGGTGAAAGAATACATTAAACATCCATACATGAAAATTAAATTACTTGTTTCAATTTCTCTGTTAACTGCAGGAGGGTTGTTTGCGCAAACCGCAACCCCTACTCCTCCGCCAGCAGGCGCTGATACAGTGAAGACAAATATTGCCAGCACACCTGAGCAAAAGGCGCAGTTGAGTTACAATAAGGGAATCGAAGATTTTACGAAAGGCGATTTTAAAGCTGCGGTAATTGATTTTGATACAGCTATCGCTATCAAGCCGACCTTCGAGGAAGCTTTTTTAAATCGTGGCAATACAAAATTGAAACTAAAAGATTACAACAACGCAATTGCCGATTACACAAAAGCAACTGAGCTTAAACCAACAGACGACAAAGCATTTTATGGCATTGGACAGTGCCAGAGTGCATTAGGCGCAAGCGACAAAGCAAGTGATGCTTACACAAAAGCCATTGCTGCTAATCCTAAAAATGCCGATGCGTACTACTACCGCGGCGAAATACGCTTTTTAGCTAAGAACTATCCTGATGCAAAGGAAGATTTTACCCAAGCCATTGCAAGCAAGCCTAATTATGCTGAGGCATATAATGACAGAGGTAGCTGTAAAATGGAATTGAAAGATTACAAAGGAGCCATTGACGATTACCAGGCTTCCGTTAAAGCAAACAAACTTGCAACTACACTCGATAACTTAGGTAGTGCACAACGTAAGGCAGGCCAGCTTGATGCAGCTATTGATTCATATTCACAGGCTGTGGCTGTAAAACCTGATTTTGCCTTAGCATATAACAATCGTGGTACGGCAAAGTTCGACAAAGCAGATTATTCAGGAGCTATTTATGATTTCAATAAAGCTATTGAAGCAAACGCATCGTATGCATATGCATACAACAACAGAGCATCTGCAGAGTTTAAAATGAAAGACTATGATAAAGCAATTGCCGATTGTAACAAAGCTATTCAACTTAATCCGAATTATGGCTATGCCTATTTAAACCGTGGCATTGCCGAAGAAATGATACGCAAGCAGGACGATGCCTGCAACGATTGGAAAAAAGCAGCATCGTTAGGAGTAGCAGTAGGAAAAGATTATTCACAAGATTGCCAGTAAAACCCCCATGAACATGAAAAAAGTTTTACTCCTTATCACCCTTTTTACTGCGCAATTTGTTTGGGCGCAGAATGTTGAGTTCGAAAAAAAGAATTTCAAGGACAATATAAAGGGCTTTAAAAAGGCTATGGATTCTATAAATGCAGGTGATGATTTTTTCAGCCGTCCATCAGAATGGCATTACCATGCTTTACCTTTCTATTTATCGGCAAATGCGTTCAATCCAAATAACGCAACCCTGAATTACAAGATCGGTGAATGTTACCTTACGCCATTCTCTCCATTTAAAACAATGGCAATACCTTACCTTGAAAAAGCGTATAAACTAAACCC
>Ga0206929_1230_pt1 | contig 11291 bp, 9 predicted proteins | sample Alteio_BWOrgHeat_19_FD_152929 | JGI IMG/M metagenome (GOLD analysis project Ga0206929, IMG submission 152929) | Enriched cells from forest soil in Barre Woods Harvard Forest LTER site, Petersham, Massachusetts, United States -... | ecosystem: Environmental > Terrestrial > Soil > Temperate forest > O...
TTAATTGCGATGCTAATAGGCCTACCCTAAACCCCAGATACTGAATATCGACACTGACTATCTGTTCGATCGGCACAAAGTAAGGTGAACCCCCATCTAGGGTAAACTCTAGACCTTTCGGTAAATTATTATAAGGCCCTACGTAATCACTAAAGAACGAACCTTTTAAATAAGGCTCCCAAGGCTCCATAATCGCCTTAGCACGCCACTCGTTATTACCAACTAGGGTTAAATTCTTGATTCCTTGGTATTTAAACAGATTAATAAAATGCCGGACGATGCGGTAGTTGTCGGGGATAAAAACCGCAGAAGCTTGCAGAATAGGCTTGAGTACGGTAAAACGCGGGTTGAAAATTTGCCCATTTTCCTTTGCTTTTTTCTCAGCATCGGCAAGGAGCTGTTGGTATTCTGCAGCCCGAACTTTTGGATCGGTGCCAGCTAAGATCATAGCTGCTTGGCTCATGGAGTGGTAATTACCCGAGGTGTAGCTAATAGTTTGCGGCACCTTCACCCCTAGTTTGTTCAGCTCTTCTACTAGTTGTTCCGATAATTTATCAGCTTTGCCACTAGAAGGGCGCAGGATGCTCATGCTTGGGATTTGTTTTGCTTTCACAGCAGCAGCCAGGGCATGGGCTACACTCTCTTCTCTAGGAAAGACATGATAGAGAAACGGGCTTTTACTGAGCAGCTGAGAGTCTTTATAAATAATAAAAGTAGGCAAAATCAGGTTGTGGATCAAAGAAGAAATGTCTTTTACTCCCTGACTTGAAGCAGCAGCCACGACCAAAAAAGTAATATTATTGGTTAAGACCATCTCAGCGATGAGATTGAGGGTTTTTTTGTCGCTGCCTTCGTTATCCTTGATGATAAATAAATCGTTAAAACCCTTGTCATCTCCGATAAAAGCAGATCTTAATCCCTTGAGGACAGCTTCACCGATTTTTTTCTTATCCTTAGAAAGAGGTAACACCACTGCGACTTTTTGTGAATTTTTTCTTAGAAAGTGGGAGATGATCGCAAAGGTTTTTTCATGCTTGCTTGGGTCTTCGCAATCATGCGGGGTGAGGGAAATCATATCGCTGATAAGTGGATCCAGCGGTTGAGTGATTACCAAGGATTTTTTTTGCTCATTAAGTGTCAGGCTAAAGCGATCGACGATTTTTTTGCACAGTTCATTTTGTGAGGAATTTTCGTCATGATGCTCAAGGCTTTTATCTTTTTCTTCATTCTTTTCTTTAGCTTTGGGGTGAGCCTTTACCGAAGGAGGAGGAAGTATGGGCTTATTTTCATGGGTGATTTCTAATAGATCAGAATCGTCGAATACTTCGTCTTTGCCACACGCAAAAGATAGGAAAAGTAAGGCAAAAATAGATAGTTTTGAAAGCATCAAAACCTTCCTTATATGACTAAAAAGGGTTTCTAAAATTGGCGTCGTCGTTCACCGGTCGCAAGGAAGCTTCTGGAGACGGAGGGGCTGTTTGTAGAAACCACATGTTGATACCGTTGTCGCTAATATTACCAAAGCGGTCGTCTACCTGATAACGGACGACCCCTTCAGGTGCCACAAACTCTCGAGGTGGAAAAGCAGCAAAAACCTGACTCATAAAACTCATCCACACCGGTAAGGCTAAACGTGACCCTTGAACCCAGCTACCAAGAGGGATCGATGCATCGGAACCGCTCCAAACGACAGCCACGACATCTCGACTGAAACCAGCAAACCAGTTGTCTTTAGAATCGTTAGAAGTCCCGGTTTTACCGACAGCCCATTGACTGAGAGCGGATGCTTTTTGCGCTGTACCTCGTATGAGAACTTGTCTCATCCCTTCGATCATCAGGTAGGCTACTTCTTTAGATAGAACTTGCTGTGCCACCGATTCAGGAGCGGGAGCTGTGTAGAGAACATTGTCATCTTGGTCGCGAATTTCTCTGATAGCAGTGATAGGATGCTTGTATCCTTCACCGGCAAAAACTGAGAACATCCGTGCCATATCAAACATGGTGACTTCAGAAGCTCCGAGAATGGAGCCTAGTTCTGGCTTAATCGGTGACATGATCCCAAGCCTTTGCGCATGAGTGATCAGAGAAGACAAACCCAGTTTTTCTCCGATTTGCAAGGTAGGGTTATTCATAGAACGGTAGAAAGCCCGCAAAAAAGTAGCTTCGGTCAAATAGTCTTCATCACCAAAATTTTTGGGTCGGTAGCCATCGCCTAAGGTGAGTGGAGAGACAAAGATCACATCACTCCAACGATAACCTTGATCGAGGGCTAACGAATAAATAATCGGTTTAAAGGCAGAGCCTGGTTGCCTCATTGCCTGAAAAGTGCGGTTGAACTGTGAGCTCTTATAGTTACGACCTCCCACCATGGCTATGATGTCACCGGTCAGTGGACTCACAGCTAGCAGAGCTGCTTCGACTTGCGATGAAGCCTTGGGGTTGTTGCTAGCATTAAGCCTGGGGCTTTCTTGCTCTGCTCGGGCATAAAGCGGTTCCCCTTCTTTGATGGCTTTCTCTGCAAATACCTGCATTTTTAGATCTAAAGTCGTATAAATTTTTAGACCTTGGTTTTTAATTTTACGTGTAGCAAGGATTTTTTTCGCATCTTCGATTACATAATCAACATAATAAGGTGCTTGTTTTCTTTTCCATGGATCATAAATTTTATAAACTAAGGGTTTTTTACTCCACTCTTCATACTCTTGGCGAGTGAGCAGGCCATTTTTCATCATTGCATATAAAACCCGTTGCTGCCGATCCTTAGCTCTCTGAGGGTGACGATGTGGATTATAGAGACTAGGAGCTTGAAACATACCGGCTATAAGAGCTATTTCGTGAATCTGTAGCTGCTCTAAGTCTTTACCAAAATACCTTTTAGCTGCTGATCCTACTCCATAGGCGCCGCTACCGAGAAACAAAGAGTTAGCATAGATCTCAAAAATTTTTTCTTTGGGGAGCTCTTTTTCTAATTTAACAGCAAGAAATACTTCTTTGATTTTCCTGATAATGGTTTTTTCTTTGGGGAGTAAAAAATAGCGGACTACCTGTTGAGTGATGGTGGAAGCACCTTGCTGGTAAGTAGCGCTTTGGTTTCGTAACTGAGCGACGGCAGCCCTCATGATCCCTTTGGGATCAAAGCCTGGATGATGCCAAAAATTTCGATCTTCAATGGATAAAATAGCCTGGACCATGATTTTCGGAAGTCTTTCGTAAGGGTAGAAAATATGGTCTGCAGTGAACAGCTCTGCTATAACTTCACCCCGTTGATCGTAGACCACGGTGTTGTTTTTATTCTTCCAGGTCAGCAAAGCTGCAAGATGGTTGTGGTTGTCGTCGAAGACCGATAAGTCTTTTAATAAAAGAAAGAAAAAGATAAGCGCAGTGATGCCACCGATAGCTAAGGAAATAGCAATGGCCCGCAGCAGCGAACGTATCATGCTACGAGGCTTGGGTAACGAGGTGAATTCATCCACATCGTCATCATCATCGAACGAGGGTTTAAAGAAGGACATGCGTACTCCACTTCGTATTTAGTCTTTCGAGGAATACGAAGCATGACGAAGCTATTAAAGCTGGGGAACCATCTGCAAAGTTTCCCCAGACCCCTCCTTGCTAATATTAGAGGAACCGCTCTCTCCTCCTTTTTCTAGAAGGCCTTTACCTATATCTTAACTGATACGGTCGATTTTGAGCATATTTGTGGAAGACATGGAGCTGATCGGTATGCCTGCTGTGATGACTATGTAGTCGCCAGGATTGACGATATTGAGGCTTTTTAAGACTTTTGGTAAATCCTGCAACAATACATCTGTATTGTAAAATAATGGGTTCAACATACCGTACACACCCCAGGTCAGCCCAAAACGTTGGATCACTTCGATGCGAGGACTCACTGCAATGATGGGGGTTTTCGGGCGCCAGCTTGAAATCAAACGAGCGATGGAACCGGTGAGGGTTAAGCAAATAATCGCTTTTGCATGAAAGGAATCAGCAGCTTCGCAAGCAGCTCTGGCTATAGCTGTGTGGCTTTCCCATGTAGTCTCGTTGGTCGGAGGTGTAGATAGGTAACGCTGAGTCTTACGTAACTTCCAACTTTCTATTTTGTCGATGATTGACGTCATTTTTTTGACACATTCCACTGGGTATTTACCCGCTGCCACTTCTCCAGAAAGCATGACGCAGTCAGCACCTTCAAGCACTGCATTAGCCACATCGGTGACTTCTGCAAGACTGGCTCTGGGGTTTTGAATCATCGATTCAAGCATCTGGGTAGCAATGATCACCGGCTTAGAACGCTTGCAGGCCTCTGCAATAATCTTACGTTGGAAGACTGGAACTTTTTCCACTCCCCCTTCTACACCTAGGTCACCACGAGCTACCATCAAACCATCAGCGGCTTCAGCGATTTCAGCAATTTTAGCAATAGCAGATAGTTTTTCGATCTTAGCAATAATGGGGATATCAGAGCCTAGGGCCTGAATAATTTTTTTACACTGAAAAACATCCTCTGGCTTTTGTACAAAGGATAAAGCAATAGCGTCGACTTTGTTGGTGACACCGAAGATTAAATCCCGGTTGTCTTTTTCGGTGAGTGCAGGCAAGGAAAGCAGAGAGTGAGGAAAGTTTACCCCTTTTCTGCTTTTCAAAATACCACCCTCTTTGACTTCAACTTGAACACTTTGTTCTTTGATAGCGGTCACGGTAAGAATAAGGAGGCCGTCGTCCATCATTACATCATCGCCCACTTTTACGTCTTGAGTGAGGTCCTTATAATCGATGGGGATGACTTTAGGGTCCGTTTGTTTGACCCCATAGGTGAGTGAATAATATTCTTTTTCTTTAATCTCAATCACGCCATTTATAAGTTCGCCACAACGGATCTTAGGGCCCTGTAAGTCTTGCAAAATAGTAACGTAGCGTTTGCACTCTTTGGCTATGCGGCGGATGGTTTCTATATTTTTTAAATGAGTGGCATGGTCGCCGTGGGAAAAGTTCAAGCGAGCCACATTCATCCCGGCTTCGATGAGTTCCCGTATTGTTTTTTCATTAGAAGATGCAGGGCCAAGGGTGCCGATGATCTTGCAACGTCTGATTTGATGATTCTCATCTTTGTGAAATTCACCAAGGCCTGCTAATGAAGTGGTTAAGTGGTCTTGTGACATGATAATTTTCCCATCTTATATAAAGCGAAGAGTCCGGTCATCTGGACAATAGACCCTGGTGGCTTAAACAGGGCCTATTCATATGAGACTTAGGTGAGAAAAATCAAGGGAGATTGCTTCGTGCATTCACCTTCGCTACGCTTCGGCGTGCTCCTCGCAATGACAGCAGCTCGCAAATCCAGTCATTGCGAGGAGTGCGAAGCCTGAAGGCTGCGCACGAACGAAGCAATCTCCCCTTATGGCATCTCATATGAACAGACCTTGGTGCCTAAAGGTCATAACACATATTAATCCAAAAGTGATGAAGCTTTCGACTACATAACTTATAGTTAGTAAAGTTAGCCTTGGATCTGGAGCAAATGGATATAAGGGAAGAGCATGGATCAGGTTTTAGACAAAAAACTTTTATTTGTGAGCGGTAAAGGTGGAACCGGCAAGTCTTTTGTCGCAGCCACTTTAGCGCTTTTAGCTACTTACCAAGGCAAACGAGTCTTGCTGATGGAGTACTCTTCCCATGGAGGCTTGGGGGCTCTTTTCGGTCACCCTGATAAAGTGGGCCACAAAGCTGTGCAAGTAACACCGCTCTTATCCTGCATTAATTTCGATGCTCGGCAATGCTTCCGAGAGTATGTGGTGAAACACCTAGGTATGGCCACTCTTTACGAGAAGGTGTTTACGCATGCTACTGTGCAATCTTTCCTCAGCGCCCTGCCAGCTCTTGCCGAAACCATGGTCTTGGGTCGTATCTTTCACGACTGTGAGCTGGTGCAAGATAATAAATATGATTTGATGATTTTTGATGGTCCAGCATCGGGGCATTTCCTAAATTTTTTAACTACCCCTGAAGCTATTATCCAAGCAGGTTTAGGTGGCCCACTCGTCAAAGAAGTAGAACGCATCAAGAATTTCCTTCAGGAAGAAAAACGCTGTAGCGCTTTAGTCGTTACCCAACCCGCAGAGCTCATTGTCGGTGAAACCTTAGAATTCTTGCCTAAATACGCAGCTCTAAGCCCGATCAAAGATTTTTCATTAATAATTAACCGCTCCCTCGGGAGTGAGTACGAGCAGCAAGAAAGCCTATTTGCTATGCTTTCTCAACAACCTGGTTTGCAACATACTTTATCTTTTTTACAAAAAAAATGGTCAGATTCTAAACACTGGGAAAATTATTTGCTCGACCAACTGGAGCCTTCTTTCTTACCAGCTCAGAAAATCATGAGGTTTCCTGAGTGGGGGGTTATTGAAGAACCCCTGCAAAGCTTCTTACCCGTCGATCATCCCTTTATGAGAGGAATGCTACATGGCACATAAACTTGCAGGTCTGTTAACAGAGAAAAAAATTATCATTATGCTCGGAGCTGGTGGTGTAGGTAAAACCTCGTGCACCATCGCTTTAGCCATTGCAGCAGCACGCTTGGGGTTAAAAGTAGGCTTGCTGTCCATCGATCCCGCAAAACGCTTGGCTCAGGCTATGGGTTTGGAGCTAGGAGCTGAATTAAAGCGTGTGGTGTTTCCTGAATCCGAAGCTATAAGTGGTAGCCTAGACGCCTGTATGCTCGATCAAAAAACCGTATTTGACCGCATGGTGCACCGGTTTTCTCCAAACCCAACAGTAGAACAAAAAATTCTTAATCATAAACTGTATATTTCCGCGAGCACCAATATATCTGGGTCTTTGGAATATATGGCTCTGGCTAAGTTGCAAGAAATGGTAGCAGAAGCTAAGTACGATCTTATTATTTTGGATACACCTCCAGATAGCCATGCCCTGGATTTTTTGAAACGCCCTAATATTTTAGCTGGTTTTATGGAACAAAAAGTCATGAATTGGCTTATCAAACCCTTTCATTTAGCTAGTCGTTTAGGATTCGATAAAATCATGAATGTTGGTGAACGCTTGATGGGTGGTATGGCACAGGTCACAGGTTTTGCAACTTTGAAAATTTTTGCTGAATTTTTGATATTGATCCAGGATGTGATCAATGGTTTCCATAAAGTGGGGCAAAGCATTCTTGCTACCTTACAAAAAGAGACGACAGGTTTTATCTTAGTCACCTCTCCCTCGACTCCCGCTATGCGTTCTGCTAAGAATATGGCAAAGGAACTCCCCCCCCCTTGGGTATAAATTTAGTGCCGTGATTTTTAATAAATGCCTTCCCGAAAAAATCTCCGATGAAATCCTACAAGCAAACGATGAAGTAAAGTTTGCCTACGAAAAAATTACCCAGCTATACAAAAGAAGCGTCAAAGAAAACGATGTTAAGATGGAATTATTGACCTACCTTCCTGCTGAAGGGCATACACAGATGTTGCAGAAAAACATCGATGAATGGGATGAGCCCCTGCACAGTTTGGAAGCGATCATGCGCTTTTCTAAAGCTGTGTTGTAAAAAAGATTGAAGAGTCGAATGGAAACTATTTTAAGAAGCCTATTCTCCCCAGTAGAAAATCTAGGGAGTTTTTTATTTTACCTGCGTTATATCTTTACTCACCTGTGGAAACGCCCTTTTAGACATAAACTGGTGCTGCAGCAAATCGAATTCATCGGCAACCAATCGGTAATGATCATCATACTTACTGGGTTTTTTACCGGAGCCGTCTTCGGTTTGCAGATTGGTGGCGTGTTTACTATTTTTCAGGCAGAGAGCATGATGGGCGGGGCGACGGGATTAGCCTTAGCTATGGAGTTGGGACCTTTAGTCACAGGTTTCTTGCTAGCAGGCCGAGTTGGTTCAGCAATGACTGCAGAGATAGCAACCATGGTGGTAGGTGAACAAGTCGACGCATTAGAATCTATGGGCGTCGACCCTGTGCATTATTTGATCGTACCGAGGGTGATCGCTTCAATCATTGTGATGCCTTTGCTCTGTGGAATTTTTATGATCATGGGCACTTATGGTGCTTTTATCATTGGTGTCGTTTTATTCGATGTGGATCAAGGTATCTTTTTTGAGAAGTTACTATTCCTTGTACATCCACCTGATGTGATGACCGGTCTTCGCAAAATGTTGGTCTTTTCCGTGATTATCTCAACGGTTTGTTGCCGTCATGGTTTGCATGCAGGTGGTGGGGCTAAGGGTGTGGGTGATTCCACCACTAATGCCGTAGTGAAGTCGCTATTAGCGATTTTAGCCTTTGATTTCATCATTAGTTTTATAGAAGTGCGTTGGTTACGATGATTTATTTTAAGAATGTTACTAAAAGTTTTGGCTCGCAAAAGGTATTGAACCGATTAAACCTCCATATTGCTAGGGGTAAAATTACTTTTATCGTTGGTAAGTCAGGTGAGGGCAAATCGGTCACTATCAAGCATATGCTTGGGCTGCTGCATCCAGATGAAGGTCAGATCATTGTTGATGGTCACGATATAACCAAATTCAATGAAGAAGAAATGCGAGTGCAAAGGAGACAGTTTGGTATGCTCTTTCAACATGCAGCTTTGTTTGACAGCTTAACTGTTTTGGAAAATGTGCTTTTTCCTTTGGTCGAGCAGACCAGCATGAATGCGCAGCTGGCCAAGCGCCGAGCTGATGAAGTTTTGAAGCAAGTGGGTTTGGCACAGGTCGAGAATAAATACCCAGAAGCTTTATCCACGGGTGAAAAAAAAAGAGTAGGTTTAGCAAGGGCTTTGGCAGCGAAACCTAAGATCCTCCTTTATGATGAGCCGACAACAGGAATGGATCCACTTGTCAGTGAAATGATCGATCAATTATTGGTAAAAGTGAATCATGAGGAAAAAGACATGACTTCGGTAGTGATCTCTCATGATCTTAAAGCAGCATTGGCCACAGCAGATCACATTATTATGCTTTACAAAGGTCAAGTGATTGAGGAAGGTTCATCCGAAGCTTTTAGGAAAAGTACTAATGCCATTGTTAGGCAGTTTTTTTCCGGTAAAGTGAACGGGCCGATGGAGCTGGTATAAATGTTTTGCCGGGTATAGCAAAAACGCTCCGGTACATGATTCAATTAAAAGAGAGCACATCATTTAATGTGCTCTGGTTAATAGGTGCATAATGTCTAGATGGACTCTAGAGTTCAAGGTCGGTTTGTTCACCCTGGTGGCCCTTGTTGCATTGGGTTACATTTTCTTTGTCTTAAGTCCCGATTTCTTCAACAATCATAAAGTGGTTACTTATTATACGATCGTTGACGATGCCGGTGGGATTGTTCCTAAAACTCACGTTAAAACCAACGGTGTTTCGATCGGTAAAGTTAAAAAAATTGAGTTACAAATAAATCAAACCAGAATTGAGCTCGAAGTCGATGCAAGTGTAGCTGTACCTGTGGGCTCAGAGATTGCTATTAAAGAAAAAGGTTTATTAGGGGATGTTTTTGTAGAGATCGAGAGAGCTGATGACAAAGGTGAGTACATAAAAGACGGGGGTTTTATCCCACCGAAACCTGATCAAGTGAGCCTGTCCAAGCTTATTTCAATGGCAGGATCCATAGGTAGAGACATCAAAAAAATCACAGCATCTTTGTCAAACGCCATGGGTACCGAAGAAGGCAATCAAAAAGTTGCAGACATCGTTAACGATATCCACAGCATCACTCATAATTTAAAAGGCATCTTAGCCGACAACCGCGAGAACGTAGATAAGATCATCCATAATGTGGAAAAAACCACGGATAGCTTACGCTTTGCTATCGGGGACAAAAAACAAGACCTCAGTGATATCGTCGACAACGTTAAATCGTTGACGGTAGATTTGAAGCACGTGAGCCATACTTTAAAAGATGTGATGCGAGAAGAAAATAAGCAGAAACTTGAACGCATCTTAACTTCGTTTGATGACACCATGAAGTCTGTCAGGCAGATTGCCAGCAAGATCGATAAAGGCGAAGGCACCATCGGTAAGCTGATCAATGACCCCAAAGTCCTAGAAGACTTTAATGGAGCTGTTAATGATGTACGGGCGTTTTTAACTCCAGCCCGGCAAATGGAGATTGGAGTTGATTACCACGGAGAGATACGTAATGACTCAGGCACTCAGCAGTATTTCAATCTGAAATTTCAGACGCGACCAGATAAATTTTACCTAGTGGGGTTGACCGACGTTCTCAAAACGGTCACAGAAACTACTTATGAGGATCTGCATCCTACTAAAGAGTCTCCGGATGCGGATGGAGAAATCCGTTACCGTGAAACTGTGTATAAGCAAAATAACCTTCGGTTTAACTTGCAGTATGGTAGGCGGTGGCATTTCGCACAGGTGCGCTTTGGGCTTTTTGAGTCTACAGGCGGGGTGGCTACCGATCTCTTTGCCTTTAATAACCGCGTAAGCTTTAGCTTAGAGGCCTTTGATTGGAGGAAAACTCCGATTCGGAAAGTCGCTCATTTCAAGACTTATGTAAGCCTGCTCTTGTCGAACCATCTCTATACGATGCTCGGGGTTAACGATTTTACCCGTGTCAACTATTACACTGGTAAGTACTTGACTAGACCAGATTACTTCTTCGCCGGAGGGGTAGCCTTCAACGACCAAGACCTCAAGGCTTTATTTGGACTCTCCTCCCTCGCCCCTAGGTAGCCACTGCGCAACTGGTTACCCTGAGAATAACTAGTATTCCCTCCATAAATTTATTATGATGACCCGCGTTCCCCCGTCATGACTAGGAGATATTATTTGAGCCCCCTATCTAAACAAACAAACGATGACAAACACCGTTGGTTTTGGGATGGACTTGATGCTTATCTTGCGCGGCACCAGTTAAAGCAAACCAAGCAGCGCAAGGTTATTGTTGGTCATTTTCTAAATATGAATGCCCATGTCGCTGCCGAAAACCTTTACGAGGATCTGCGTAAAGAAGGCTTAAACTTTGGCTTAGCCACCATTTACCGTACTTTGAATTTACTACGCGATGCAGGTCTAGTAGAGCAGCATTCTTTTGCCGATGGACGGGCCGTTTTTGAAATCAACCGCCCTAACACCCATCACGATCATATTATCTGCATTACTTGCGGAAAAATCGAAGAATTTGAAAGCGACGAGATTGAAGAGCTACAGCGACGCATTGCCAAAGAAAAAGGCTTCTCACTTTCATCTCATCGTTTAGACCTTTATGGTCAGTGCTCTCCTTGTCTAGAAACTAACCAAAAAAGCCACAAATAAAGCAGCTTATGTC
>Ga0206929_1231_pt1 | contig 11230 bp, 9 predicted proteins | sample Alteio_BWOrgHeat_19_FD_152929 | JGI IMG/M metagenome (GOLD analysis project Ga0206929, IMG submission 152929) | Enriched cells from forest soil in Barre Woods Harvard Forest LTER site, Petersham, Massachusetts, United States -... | ecosystem: Environmental > Terrestrial > Soil > Temperate forest > O...
CGATTCGCCACTCTTCGGCTTTTTCTCTTACTTCAGTCAAGGATTCAAACACGTAACTATTCAGCAATTCCTTTCTGATATTGCCGTTACAACGTTCTATATAGCCATTTTGCATCGGTTTCCCTGGTTGTATAAAGAGTAGTTCTATACTGTGTTCCTTGCACCAGATATCCAGTTTGCATGAGATAAACTCAGGACCATTGTCAACACGGATTATTTCGGGCAAGCCCCTGAACTCTTTTAGATATTCCAACGTTCTGATAAGCCTCGCGGTTGGGAGTGATGTATCTGCTTCTATGTGCAGTACTTCACGGTTATAATCGTCAACAATATTTAGCAACCTAAATCTTCTTCCATCCCACAGGCCATCATTCATAAAATCGATACTCCATACTTCATTCTTTTTATCGGGTTGTCTGAGGGGATTCTTTGTCCTTGCCGGAAGCCTTCTTCTGTAACGTCTACGAATATTGAGTTTCAGGTCAGTATAGACACGATAAACACGTTTGTGATTCCAGATCAGTCCTTTCCTGCGGATCCGGTAATAGCTTTGCCAGAAGCCAATGGACGGATGCTTCTCTACGAGTTCATGCAACTCGCTGATCACTGGTTGATCCTTTTTAGGTCGTGGTTTATAACGGGCTGTGCTTTGCGCCAACCCAACTGCTTTAAACGCCTGTCGCCGGCTGATCTTATGTTCTTTGATCATATGCTCAGCCACGCAGTTCTTATCAACAGGCGTTAAAGTTTTTTTGCGACTGCATCCTTTAATGCCTCATGAACCAGGCTCAGGTTGGCGAACATGCGTTTCAGCTTGCTGTTCTCTTCCTCGAGCTCCTTCATTTTCTTCAACTCATTTACCTGCAGACCACCATACTTCTGGCGCCATTTGTAAAATGTAACAGTGCTGATCCCCAGTTCGCGGCAGAGATCTTCAGCCCTGCGACCCTTCTCATGTTCTGAGATAGCCTTGACGATTTGTGTTTCGGTGAACTTTGTCTTTTTCATAATTGCTCATTAAAGTTAAAAAGTCTTTGTAACTTTTAATTGAGCGAACTATAGGGGGGCTGACACAATAGAGTTGTCATCAAGTGATTGCAATAATTATTTCATTGGCAAGAGATGCCGGATTTATTAATTTGGTTGTGCAATATGTCTATGATGAACACGGAAAGAGGATTCAAAAGATGTCCTATAATTCATCCTATCAGTTATCGCTAAATACATTTTACTTTGGTGATGTTGTATTCACTCAAGCGGTAAGCAGTGGCATACCCGGTCCCTTAACAGTTCAGGAATATCAAATAGATGGCGTAGTAAATAGATTGGGTTTATATTATAAACAGAGTAATATCTACGCTTATCAAATGGCTGACCATCTCGGCAATGTTCGAGCTGTAATAGCCCAAAGTGGTTCAACCTATCAGGTAAGAATGTATACCGATTTTTATCCATTTGGTATGACAATTTCAACTGCAGGTACAAATGACTACAGATTTGGATTTCAAGGTCAAAATGCCGAAAAAGACAATGAAACTAATTGGAATGCTTTTGAATTAAGAATGTATGATTCTCGCATTGCCAGATGGTTTCAATATGATCCCCATGAACAACATTTTAGTCCCTATCAAGGAATGGGTAATAATCCTGTAAATCTGACTGATCCAGATGGTGGGGGTGATGATAACTTTTTTAAGCAAATCGACGGTGGTGGAATTTTCTGGAGTGATGACAATGAACCATTTTCCGACCCGACAAAGTATCAGGATTTAGGCACTTGGTATCAGGACGATAATTCTAGGTGGTATAACTTTGGCGGTGGTGATAAAGGAATTATACAAATACCTTTAAATGCGGAATGGACAGATGAAGCAACCCAAGCTTGGAAGAACTTTTACGTCAATCATGATCGAATGGCAATGCTCACTGGTGGAGCAACCTGGGCACCTGTAAATTATGGTGGTGGCAATTATCTTTATGGAAATAAACCTGGTAATTTTCACTGGGGTTGGAATGAAGCAGTCGACAATCATCCTGTCATTTACCCGGTGGACATACTTGCGGCGGGACTTGCGGGAGCTGGCAAATTTGCCGCCGCGGCAATAGCCAATCAGTCGTTAAGACATACAGCTGACCAAATTGCCTTAAAAGAATTAATTGAAGAAGCATCAAACGGCGGGAGGAAAGCATTGACAAAATATGAGGCAGAAGCTGCTATGCAACTAGCAAAAGATGTAAATTATCCCGATTTTAGGTATAATCCTTTAAAGGATGGTGCTATCTTTAATAATCATTGGGAAACAGGACAGCCACATTTCCATTTTCCTGGTGTAGGCAGCGGTCATATCCCATTTGTGCCGTAAGAAATTTAAGATTATGAAAGAAAAAATAATTGGTTTTTTAATACTTAGAAAACCCAAATCAATGGCGAATGTAGAGCCATTCAATAAAATATTCAAAATAGGTGGAAAATATTATTCAGGAATTGATCGTTCGCATCTCAATGATCTCAAAGTTGAATTTTATAAAAAGAATTTGCCTGTTGAAATTTCGGGAATAGTTAAAAGGATCTTTGAGGAATCTAACTATTTATTTTTTCCACGAGAATTTATTAGGGACTTTAATGTCGCATTAAAATTGTTTACTTACGTGAATAAAAATTTAAACGAGTTAACCGTAATAAGCTCGACAAGAATTATGGAAAAAATAGGATTTACTAAGATTGATTCTAATCTAATTACGTGGCTCGGCTATGATTTGACTATTTTGCAAGGAGGATCTTTAGTATTTATGGGTATTTTTTTTAAACCGCATTTATTTGAGAAATGGATTGATCGTATTAATGATAATGGATTGCTGGATAGTCTTGAAGACTGTGCTGATTATTTTATTGATTATTTAAAAGCCGCTAAGAATGGAGATGTAGAAGATTATTTAGTAACAGAAGAGAATTCCGAGCCGATAAGAGTAGGTAGAATCGCGCTATAAAAAATAATAACTTCTTATTTCTTTTATAAATTAACTATTAAAAAGTCTCGGAATTATAGTCGAAATGTTTCCAACTCATAGTCGGGGCCAAAAGTATTCTTGTCTAGACAATTATTTACTTAGAACGAGGATTACATATGTCAAATATTCTAACGTAATTGGAAGGACAACAAGGTGAATCGTGCATGCTTAAGGTGCACCATTTTTGGCAATTCCAGAACTTTATACTACGCCATATCAACATACTCAACAAGATCCATCATAAAAATTTATCTACTATGCTCAATGTGGAACGCTATATTTCGGTATTTGACATGAAAGGTGATTTTTTATTTGATGTAAATATTGATTCGATTGGAGTGAATATTTTAAAGGAAATTTTTCCTCCATATGAAGAAGATCCGTATTTTGTTATGCTTTATCAAATTGGTGAAAATGAAGCAAATTCCTTATCTAAGTTTACCGATTTTAGATTTGATTTTACAAAGTACCAATACGAACTAATTTCGTATGAAAAAAAATAATGTTCATGGTTTTATGGGGTACAGGAGCGTTAGGAGTGTCTTAACCACTTAACAACAGACTGATATTTTATGCAGCTACAATGGAAACAGCAAATTCGACAAAAGAAAATGCATTGTTTGCTTAGAAAATTTTTCGACTGTCCGCTTTCGATACGACTGCTGTTCATTTTTATGATAAGTTATTTCGTTTATGAATCTGTTAATCATCCGGATTTTACATTGAATAAAACGAGTGTTTAATGAATTTGTACCAGCCGGTTGAGCTTTGATAACATTCAAAAGAAAAATTGCTGTTTTGATCATACTATTGTTTCATGAAATATATTTTGACAATGGTATGCCTGTTCCTGATGTTGCTGACAGTACACACCGAACCGGCTGATGGCATCAATACCCGCTTGCTGGAAGCGTTCAATAGCGTGTACCCGCAGGCAAAGAATGTGGTGTGGGCGGAGGAAACAACAGATTATATCGTTCATTTCAATATCTCCGGTATCAGGCATGTCATGTTTTTTGATAAGGAGGGAAACCTGCTCCAGTTAACCCGGTATTATGGTAAGGAAGATCTTCCTGTAAAGATAACCTGGATGCTGAAAAAGTCATACGCCGATACTGAAGTGTATGGTGTAACAGAAGTATCGGATAACACTGAAACAGTATATTTCATAAAACTGGAAACGGCGACGAAATGGAAAACAGTATTGGTCGACCAGTCCGGTAACCTGCGTCTCACAGAGAGCCTCAATAAATAGTATTATAATTTCATGGATTTGAGAAAGTCCTCCCGGTACGTGATCCCGATGGGAACAATATGGGATTTGATAACGATGTGCTGGGCCTCGATCAGGTCGATCTGCCGGATATTTATGATATAAGACTTATGCACGCGCACAAATAAATGTTGCGGGATAAACCGGAATATGTCAAAGAAATTCATCCGGATCAGGATTTTCTTTTGATGGATACTGATGATATTGAAATAGTTCCCTTCTTTCTCCAGAAATAAAACCTCTGACAAGGTGACTTTGTAAATTTTAGCGCCGCTTTTAAGAAATATCGTATCATCTGCAGTCTCCTTATTGGCTTCCGCAACATGTGCATGGACATTTTCTTTCAGATATTTTAATTCCAGGGCTTTTGAAACGGCTTTTAAAAACCTTTCAAAACTGATGGGTTTGATCAGGTAGTCAATGGCATTCAGCTCGAATCCGTTTAATGCATGTTCGGGATAGGCTGTCGTGAAAATGATCTGCACTTTTTCGTGGAATATGTTCGCCAGCTGAATGCCGGACATATTCGGCATATTGATATCGAGTAAAATAAGGTCCACCTTGTTCTGGTTTATAAAATGAATTGCGTCAACAGAATCCCGGAAACTTTTTATAAGGTCCATGAATGGGATATTCGAGATATATCTCTGAAGCAGATCGATGGCCTTGGGTTCGTCGTCAATAATGATACACTTCATAATGGGAGATTTACCGGTAAAGTCAGTTCGACACTATAGAACATGTCTGTGGAATTTATTTTCAGGAAGTAATTATTTCCGTAGAGGAGGTCCAGACGCTTTTGCACATTGTTCAGCCCGATGCCCGAGCCCGTATCGGGCGACTTGTTAATATAGGAATGATTGGTGTTCACGACGGAAAAAAACAGGTCGTTTTCCCGCACCGTCAGTTTGATATCGATGATGGACCTTTTTTTCAGACTGACCCCGTGTTTAAAGGCATTTTCAACAAATGGAATTAAAAGCATGGGCGCAATACATTTATTATTGGGTTCGCCCTGGATGGCAAATCCGATGTTGATATCATCTTCCGGCGTATATTTTAATTTATGTATGTCGATAAAGTCTTCCACATAATCTATTTCTTTCTGAAGTTTTGTGATCGACGAATTGCTGTCGTATAAAATATAACGCATGATGCCCGACAAGTTAAAAATGCCTGATTTCAGCTCAACGTCGCCGTGTTCCTGGGCGATGGAAAAAAGATTATTCAGGGTATTAAAAAGAAAATGCGGATTGATCTGGAATTTCAGCAGGTTGAGTTCATTGGAAAGCTGTTCCCTGATCAGATTGTTCTTTATTTTCTCATTGCGCAGCCACTCGTTAAAGAAAAAGTATATAAATGAAAGGCCAATCACCAAAGCATAAAAGACCATGTTCATCCGCGTTACATAATCTACCACATCCTGGTCATTGATATTCCGGAAGGGCTGGTTCTTGTAATAACGCAAAGCAAAGTCCAGCCCATAACATATTCCCACCAGCAGAAGGAACTGGAATACATATTTTACTGCATTTTTGGAAGAAGAATAATTCCTGAGAAGATAAAATGTGTTCACATAAAAAAGGATGATTTTAAATGATACGCCATACAGAAGCGAGCGGTATACCACGATATCATATGAATAAACCATCGGTTCCATGTCGTGGCCCTGTACAACATGATGAAGCCTCAGGTGAAAGACCGTATTTAACGCAAGCAGCATGCAGGCCCAGAATACCAGGTGGATCAGGACTGTTTTAATTTTGATTTTACGCATCATATGTCCATGTATGCTCCTTAAATGTAAGTACAAAAGAAAACTGAATTCATTTTTCGGAGGTCAGAATTGTTTGTACGGTAAATCCAGTGGCTTCCTGCAGGTTTTTATCGCGATGAATGTTGATTTCATCCCTGAAATCCATGTGTTCATAACAAAGGCCTGAAACACGCGTGATAAATGCCGCTTTTATTTATTTTTTCTTCGTTCACCGCTGAATTCTGCCATTACATAACATCAGCCATATCTCAAACAGCATATAAATTAAAATTGCAGTCTTCGATTCATAGTCATCAAAACAACTGCAATGAGAAAACTAATGTTCATGGTTATGTTACTGTCCTGGTTCGCAGCAAAGAGCCAGACAAAAGAGGTGACAGGAAAAGTTGTGAATGATAAGGGAGAGATCGTGCCGTTTTCAACCGTACGTGTAAAGAACAGCCGGGTGGCGGTCTCTGCCAATGCAGACGGGATTTTCAGCATTCCGGCAGCGAGCGGTCAAACCCTGATCGTAACTGCAACAAATTATTCGCCTGCTGAAATGGCCGTAAAAAATGGCGGGGACCTGACCATCGTACTTCGCCTGAAAGACGCATTTCTGAATGAAGTGGTGGTTACCGCGCTGGGACAAACAAAGAGTAAGGCAAAAGTCGGTTACTCGACTTCTTCTTTTAATAATGATGTGATTAACAAAGCTTCACCGGCCAGCATGATGGACGGGCTGCAGGGAAAAATTGCGGGCGCAGATATTTCTTCGGTCAGCGGCACACCCGGCGGATCCACCAAAGTGGTTCTCAGAGGTTACGGTGTAATTGGAGGCGGAGACAATCAGCCGCTCTATGTCATTGACGGAGTTCCTTTAAGTGACGCCAGTTTCACAGTGGCAGGCGCCGGCGGGAACGGCCCGGCTTTGTCGGACTATGGAAACGGCATGACAGATGTAAACCCCAATGATATTGAATCGATCACCGTCTTAAAAGGTACCGCGGGTTCTTCGCTGTATGGGTCGCAGGCAAAAAACGGCGTCATCCTGATCACAACAAAAAAGGGAAGGGCCGGTACGCCAAAAATTGATTTTGCGAGTTCATTCAATGTGTCGGTCGTAGGAAAATTGCCCACTGCACAGAAAGAATTCGGTCAGGGCTGGGGTGGAACTTTTATTCTTTCAGAAAACGGAAGCTGGGGTCCCAGACTCAATGGAAAGGAACAGGCCTGGGGCGCAATTGTCAATAATACGCAACTCATAAAACCATTTTCTTATCAGGATGTCCGGGATTTTTTTGACCGGGGTACCGAAACAAATAATTCCATTGGCATTTCGGGAGGAAATGATAAAACCAACTATTATTTTTCTTACGGAAATATCCTCAGCAACGGCATCCTGCCGGGATCATCAGACAAACTGCAGAGAAATAATTTTTCTCTCAGGACCAACTCGACGTTTAATAATTTTTCGATCAGTACTTCCTTCAATTATATAAACCGCAATCTGACAACGCCCGCAAAATTCGGGCTTTCTCCTTACGGCAATGATATCTACACACAGCTCTGGCAAAATCCGGTTGATATACCTATCCGTGATTTTATGGCCTACAATAATATCTATTTTAACGTAGATAATTTCTTCTCACCTTATTCGGAAAATCCTTACTACATATTAAATGAAAACGGCAGTGAACAGCAGTCAGACCGCTTTTATGGCAAGCTCGACATGTCGTATAAATTTACACCCGAAATTTCTGCACAGTTCCGGCTGGGCGGTGATTTCACCAGCTCCGCTACGCATATATGGAATGCCGTCAATGCACCTTCTCCCGGAAGCTGGGAGGCCGGGGGCAATGTGGAGGGCCAGTTCAGAAGGCCCGATATCGGTTCCGATCAGGAACAGAGCGACCGGTTTAGCATAGTCAACGGAGATTTCATTTTAAAATACACCAAACAACTCAATCCAGATTTCAGTCTGGATGTTATAGCGGGTGCAAATTATTATCAGCAGCAACAGACCAATATTACTACCGCCATCCAGGGATTGTCCATCCCGTTTTTTTACAACCTGTCAAATTCAAATAATCCGCCCACGTCCTCGAATTTCCTGATTGAGAAAAAAGCGATCGGCGTATATGCGCAGGCCGTGGCGGGGTATAAGGATATGCTGTTTCTGACGGTAAATGCGCGGAACGACTGGTCATCCACGTTACCCATCAACGACAATAGTTTCTTTTATCCGGGCGCCAGTTTGTCCTGGATCGCTTCCCAGTCTTTCGACCTGAGTCATACCGCCATTTCATTATTAAAATTCCGGGCAGCTTATGGAAAAACGGGCGCAGACGCCCTTCCGTACCAGGTATATCAGACGCTTACACAGGGAAATATTTCTTACCTGAATACACCGGCCGGACTCTTATACGGTTCGCTGACATTTCCTTTTAACGGTGTGAACGGATTTACCGTCAGCAAAAACATTGCAAACCCAAATCTGAAGCCGATCATCACAAAGGAATCAGAGCTGGGTGTTGAAATGCGTTTGTTTAAGGGTCGTGTGGGAATAGACGCGGCGGTATACGATAAAGAAACGGACGGCCAGATTTTCACCGTACCGGTGGCTCCTTCATCCGGTTATAACGGACTGATTGAAAATATTGGTGTGGTCTCCAACAAAGGCGTGGAAATAACCTTTGACGCAACACCTGTTCAGACAAACCATTTCACCTGGAAGATTATCTACACGTTCGCAAAAAACCAGAACGATGTCGTCAGCCTTACACATGGTCTGGATAAGGTGATACTGCAAACGGACGGACTGAGCGGCGGCATTGAATACGACGCCATTCCCGGAAAACCCATTGGGTCTTTTCTGAGCCCTTATCCGCTAATGTCACCCGATGGAAAAATCGTCGTCGATCCCAATACTTCATTCCCCGTTGAGGCGCCGCAAAAAGTGGATATCGGTACCTCGCAGCGTGACTTTATCATGGGTCTTGTAAACACGTTCACCTATAAAAATCTTCAGCTCGGTTTTACGCTCGATTACAGAAAGGGAGGAATGATGTACAGCGGCACCGCGGACCAGGTATTGTTTACCGGTTATGGTTATGCGACAACCTATAACGACCGGAAACCATTTATCATTCCCAACTCAGTGAACCAGGTGGTGGATGCAAATGGTAAAACGGAATATGTTGAAAACAAAACCTATGTAAATGGCCCCAACGTTACAAACTATTATTACACGAATAACGACAAGCCGCTGGCCTATCCGATGCGGCTGATCGACAAATCATTTATAAAACTCAGGGAGATCACGCTGTCGTACACGCTGCCATCTTCCTGGGCCTCGAAAATAAGATCCAGCAATCTGATGCTGACAGCGTACGGGAGAAATTTTATTCTGTGGACACCCAAATCAAATATGTATGTGGATCCGGAAGTGTCGAATCTGGGTAATGATCTCACCAGCGAATTTGGAGAATACGGTGGTGGCGTTGGTCCGACCACCATGCAGTTTGGGTTGTCCTTAAAAGCGAATTTCTGATCCCGGAAACATTTGATAAAAAATAAACAGATATTATGAAGCGCAGCATGCATCGGGTTTTATGGATGGTCGTTTTAATTTGTTTTTCTGCAGGTTGTAAAAAGCAACTGGATATCAATCGGGATCCGAATAACCCGGCCATCGACGCCGCCACACCGCAGGGTTTATTCCCTGCCGGCGTGCTGTCCACGGCATCTGCTGCCGGCGGAGAATTGGCCATACTCGGTGTGTTGTGGTCAGAGTATTGTACGGAATCTGCCTATGCTTCACAGTACCGGAACCTGGATTCGTATAATGCGACGGGTTCGGACCTGACGAGCAACTACGCAGAATTATATTCGGGTGCATTGAATGACTATCAGTTGATCCTGCAAAAATCACAGGCATCGCAGGACTGGAATTTTTATCTTTTGGCGACCGTCATGAAAGCGTATACTTATGAACTGCTGGTAGACCTCTATGACAATGTTCCCTATTCCCAGGCGCTGCAAGGAGAGAATAATCTGCAGCCGATGTTTGACAGCGGTTACAGTGTGTATGAGGGACTGATTACAGAACTGGACACCGCGCTAAATAAAAATTTTGGTGCGGCCACTAATTCATTGCCCGGCAATACAGATTATGTTTTTGGAGGTGATATCAGTCAATGGATCGCTTTTGCCAATACGCTCAAGTTGAAAATGTTTTTGCGCATGGTGAATGCGAAGCCTGACGAAGCCGCAAAGCGAATTACAGATTTATATAATTCAGGCGCTGTTTTTTTAACCGCAGATGCCGCCGTTTCTGAATTTACAGCTACGCCCGGAAAGCAGAATCCTTTTTATGCCTATAATATTTTTTCCCTGAATGTGACAACCAACCTCCGGGCAAGTGAAACGCTGGTGAGCTGGCTGCAGTACAACGAAGACCCGCGTATCGTTTCTTATTTTGGAAGCGCATCGGCCATCGGTATTAACCAGGGAGATTTTCAAAACACGACGGACCCGAGTTACAGCAGCGCGGCCACATTTGTTCAGGAACCGACTGACCCGGTGCAGTTTATTTCAGCACCTGAATCTTTTTTTCTGCAGGCGGAAGCGCGGGAGAGATATTTTGCGGGAGATGGTGCGCAGGACCTGTACAACCAGGGGGTAGAAGCATCCTTTAACTTCTGGCAACTCGACGGGTCATCTTTTGTTGCAGCCGGCGGCGCGTATGAATATCCGGTTGCGGGAACGCTGGACCAGAAAATAGAAGCCATCATTACGCAGAAATGGGCATCACTTCCCGGATCACATGCGCTCGAGGCATGGTTTGAAAGAACCCGTACAGGATATCCGAAATCGAGCCCGGTTTATTCTACCGATCCGTCATATATACCCGGTCAGTTTGTTGTTGCGAAAAACACAGTGATCGGAAATAACTATCCAAAAAGACTGGTGTACCCGGACCTCGAAAGATCAACCAATAAAAATACACCCGCGCAGGTGCCGGTCACGGTTCCGGTATGGTGGGGTAAATAAAAAATTAAAAATACTATATGTCGCATAAGCAATCGCTTCTTTCTTTCGTATTAGTAATCATCGTATGCACCTCATGTAATAAGGATACGATTGTGCAGAATGATGAGCAGGTGGGTAAGTCCAGAATCAGTTATTTC
>Ga0206929_1121_pt1 | contig 11218 bp, 11 predicted proteins | sample Alteio_BWOrgHeat_19_FD_152929 | JGI IMG/M metagenome (GOLD analysis project Ga0206929, IMG submission 152929) | Enriched cells from forest soil in Barre Woods Harvard Forest LTER site, Petersham, Massachusetts, United States -... | ecosystem: Environmental > Terrestrial > Soil > Temperate forest >...
TACCGGTGATAAAGATTGAAGGTATGGTATGGATACCTGGCGGCGAGTTCAGTATGGGCGGAGTGAATCCAATCGGTATGATGGATGGCGGTCATGAAGGAATGGGAGATGCGCGGCCTGTTCACCGGGTTCGCGTGAACGGATTTTTTATGGACGAAACGGAAGTGACCAATAAGCAATTTGCCGCGTTTGTCGCCGCCACCGGATATGTTACGGTAGCTGAAACAAAACCGACCAGAAAAGAATTCCCGGATGCACCGGAAGAAAACCTGGTAGCTGGTTCGGTTGTATTCACGCCCAAAATGACGACTGATTTGTCGAATAGTTATAATTGGTGGAACTATGTACATGGTGCAAACTGGCGACATCCAACCGGCCCTGGATCCGACCTCATGGGAAAGGAAAATTATCCTGTTGTGCATATTACAGAAGAAGATGCGGAGGCATACGCGAAATGGGCAGGTAAGCGGTTACCGACTGAAGCAGAATGGGAATTTGCCGCCAGGGGAGGTAAAACCGGTGAGCTGTATACCTGGGGCAATACTTTCAAAATAAATGATAAATGGATGGCTAATACTTATCAGGGGAAATTTCCACAGATGGACCTGGGTACCGACGGATTTGTCGGTATTGCGCCGGTAAAACAGTTTGCGCCGAACGCTTATGGCCTATATGATATGGCAGGGAATGTTTGGGAATGGTGCAGTGATTGGTACAGGGCTGACTATTATCAAACGCTTGCCAGGAACAAGGTTTCTGATAATCCCAAAGGACCAGATAATTCATTGGATCCTGCCGAGCCAACAGAAAAAAAGAAGGTTCAGCGCGGCGGCTCTTTTTTATGTACGGATCAGTATTGCACCAGATATATGGTGGGAAGCCGGGGTAAAGGGGAATACCGTTCTTCGTCCAATCATGTTGGCTTCAGGTGTGTTAAAATTTCATCGTAATGCGTACGCAGGTTAGGAAAACCGGTAGCTGGTTTGTTTGCCTCTTTATATGCTCAGGCACCGTATTTTATCCTGCTTTAGCACAGCAGGATATAAATGGCCCGATCCCGGACGATATGCACCGGGGCCGGAACATGTCGCAGTTTTTTTCAAAAGAAGAAACAGTCGGAAGTGTTTACCTGAGCGGGAATTGGATAAAGGGCAGGGTAGAACTGACGAATCATAAACTGCTGCCGGAACCTGGGAATCCACTGCTATTCAACTTCGACAAGATCAATAGTGTACTTTATACCATCAACCGGGACAGTAAAATTATATTTTACCCTTCTGATTCCGTGCTTAGCTTTAATCTCACGGATGATAACACGGTTTTCTCTTTTGAAAAGGTAAACTGGATCAGTGACAATTTTTTCCTGATGCCTATGTTAAAATCAGATAAAGGATATTCCCTGTATAAAAGATTATTCACAAAATTTATCCAGGCCGATTTTTCGAGCGAAGGATATTACACAAAAGGCCGAAAATTTGATGAATATGTTGATTACTATGAGTACTATATTACTTACCCGGGAAATAATCTCTTCCGAAAATTATACCTGAAGGAAAAAGAAATCAGAAAAGCGCTCAAAGATGAATCTGCATTACTGGATGTTTTTTTCGACATGCATGGGCGTGAAATCAATGAACAGAGCCTGATCGGAATTGTCCAGTATATTGACGACAAGAAATTTCCCGATTGAGCAAAAATATCCCGCATCGAACTGCAGTTATGCGGTAATTCCATTTTTTTCTGGCTAAATTTATCCTTTACTATGAAGCCGGTCAATTCTCCGGCTATTTCTATTTTTTACGGTATAACAGATAACCTTTCCAAAAATCGCCATATGAAGTTTTCCAAAGTCCTTCTGCTATGTTTTGTGGGTCTTATCAATTCTATAAATATCTTTTCCCAGGATAATAGTGCGATAAAAAAAAGCAACGCTACTGGTACATTACTCACTGGTGAGCTGGCTCCGACACCTCCGATGGGTTGGAATACCTGGAATACTTTTCAAACAAAAATCAATGAAGAAATGCTCAGGGAAATGGTGGATGTGTACCTGAGCACCGGTATGCGTGATGCCGGTTATCAGTATTTTGTTCTGGACGATGGTTGGATGGCCATGGAACGGGATCCATCCGGAAGTCTGGTAGCGGATCCGGTAAAATTTCCGCATGGAATGAAATCATTCGCCGATTATGTTCACTCCAGGGGATTGAAGTTCGGAATCTATAACTGCGCCGGATCAAAAACCTGTGCGGGGTATCCCGGAACACGCGGTCATGAATACGAAGACGCCAGATTATATGCATCCTGGGGCGTCGACTTCCTGAAATATGACTGGTGTAACACCGACAGCCTCAATGCACCGGAAGCATATAAGACGATGAGTGCGGCACTGCGTGCCACGGGCAGACCCATTGTATTCAGTATTTGCGAATGGGGGGACCATAAACCCTGGCTTTGGGCTGGTGGAGTGGGGGAATTGTATCGGTCTACCGGAGACATCAGTGCAAGTTTCGTAGTTCGCAAACCCATTGGGAACTGGACACCGCAATCTGTGCTGAGCATTCTCGATTTGCAGGAAGCCATTCGTAAATACAACGGACCGAATCATTGGAATGACCCTGATATGCTGGAAGTGGGCAATGGAATGACGGTGGTTGAGGACAAATCCCATTTTTCCCTTTGGTGTATGTTGGCCGCGCCACTGGCTGCGGGGAATGATCTGCGTAAAATGACAGCACAAACCCGTGAAATACTCACGAACAAAGAAATGATAGATATCGATCAGGATGTACGCGGCCTGGCTGCATTTAAAATGATCATGCCCGACAGTCTGGAACTTTGGATAAAACCCCTGAAGAATGACGAACTGGCTCTTTGCTTTTTCAACCGCACCGGAATTACAAGAAAAATAGCACTGAACTGGAAAGATCTCATTATCTCAGATGCGAAAGCGGGAATGGACATTCATTTTGACAAACAAATATTTTCACTGCGTGATCTGTGGCTGAAAAAAGATCTGGGCAAGACTGATAAAAAACTGGAGCGGTCTCTTGATTCACATGACGTGCTGGTCCTAAGGCTAAAGGCGGTACACTAATAACAAGACTGGAAGACTGGAAGTCTGGAAGATTAAATTTACTTTCAGTCTTTCAGTCTTCCAGTCTTTCAGACTTTCGCAAGGAACTTGCGAATCCCAATCCTTTCTGTCTCCGTTTTGGCATATACAAGCGCCAGATTCATATGTTCTCTGGCTTTCTCATCATCGATTCCTGTATATAACCATCCCAACAGAACATGATAAAGATGATTTTTGGCCAGTCCCAGTTTTTCTGCTTCCAGGATGGCCGCCTGTTTGCCATAGATCCTGGACAATGCATAAGTCCTGTTTAATGCACCCACAGGCGAATAGCTGAGGCATAACAGCTGGTTATACAGTTGTAATATATTTTCCCATTTTTCCTGACTGTCATTTTTGGTTGTGTGCCAGTAAGCGATTCCTGCTTCTAGGTGAAACCGGCTCAATTCCTTTCCACGGGATGCTTTGTTCAAATAAAAATGACCGGTTGAAATCAGCTCATCATTCCATAAAGCAATATTCTGATCATCATACCGGATAATCTCTCCATTTTCATTTGTTCTGGCATCAAAACGGGAAGCATGAAAACACATCAGCGCAAACAATGCATCTACCCGCGGATTGTCGGTTTGTTCATTCTCGACCAATAGTCCCGTCAGCCGCATGGCTTCCAGGCAAAAATCCTTTCTCAATACGCTGTTCTGGCTGGATGAATAATAACCTTCATTAAATAAAAGATACAGGCTTGTCAAAACAGCGTCAATTCTCTTGTTAATTTCTTTCGCTGCAGGCAAGCTTATTTTGATCCGGGCGCTCCTTAATTTTTCCTTACCCCTGAACAGCCTCTTGTTGATGGTTTCCCGGTTTGTTAAAAACGCATCCGCAATTTCATCGATTCCAAATCCGCATAAAATGCGAAGTGTCAGCGCCACCTGTGATTCGAGAGAAAGAGCAGGATCAGAAAGAGCAAACATCATTTGCAGCTGACTGTCCTTAATATTTTCTTCCGACAAATCAAGATCTGTATCCGGAATGGTAAGCAATTCTGCTTTTAATGCGGGCAGGAGTTTTTCATTAAAAACCGAATTTCTCCTGAGCAGATCGCGGCTCTTGTTTTTTGCCACCGTATAAAGCCAGGCCACCGGATTTTCGGGTAAACCCTTAATCCCCCAGGTTTCAGCTGCAATCAGAAAAGTATCACTGGCAATATCTTCAGCTACGCTGAGTTGTTCTAATCCAAAATGACGAACCAGGACTGATATGATTTTTCGATATTCTGTCCGGAATAAATGCGGAAGCAACTCTTTTTCCTTCATACAATATTTCAGAAGTGTCTACATCTACATCGGGACAATGGCACGGACCTCCACACTGCCACCAACGCTCAGGATCGGACATCCTTTTGATATTTCCGCGGCTTCCTCCAGGGATGCAGCACTGATCATAATATATCCTCCAATCAATTCTTTAATTTCTACATATGGCCCGTTGGTCACCACAGCGCCAGGTTTTACTACTTTTCCATCGTCCGCCAGCCGGTTTCCGGAACTCACGAGTTTATTCTGGGCTGCAATGCTACCCATCCAGTTTTGCCATTCCTTCATCATTTTCTGCAGTTGTTCAGGTGAAGGCTGTAGTTCTGACATTTTAAATTCTCTTCTAAAGATTAACAGGAACTCATTCATTTTTTATTTTTTTATTTTGTAATAACTCATGACGATCGAAAGAGTCAGAATGGGACAGCAAAAAATCTACAGAAAGTTAGCCCGAACCGGGTTTTGCTGCAACATTTTAATATTAACCGTGTCCTTGTGGGGACGGGAAGGAATTTTGTATCGAAATACCGGACAGTACACCGTATCAAAACCGGTCAGTTCAATCTGGAAAATTTAGTTATCGATTTGATTATTAGTTAGTTGCAGATCTGGCACTGAGGTGGTTATAGTTTAAATAGAATCTTTTGGCCCGATAAATCATCTACAATTCATAAATTAAATATTCAGAACATGAGAATCATTTTTAGCTTTTTATTGATTGCTGCCAGCTTGCTGGTAAACGCGCAGGATTCAAGGAAAGGACTGTTATACCTGAGTAAGCCCTTGTCTTCAGATGCCATCAACCAGGTAGATGCAAAAACTTCCGGTGGAGGAATAGAGGTAACGGGTGTAAATGCATCTGAAGCCCGTATTGAAGTATATGTGAATGGTAACGGTCGGCATAATAACTATACAAAAGCAGAAGTCGACAAGATCATAGCTGAGGATTATGATTTTTCAGTGACGGTTACAGGTAACAAATTAACCGCTACTGCGAAAAATAAGAGAAACTTCAATAACGGTGACAACCAGATCAGTATATCTTATAACATCTATGTTCCTGTTGCCTGCGCCACTCATCTCAACACCAGCGGCGGAGGCATCAGTATTTCAAATCTGACCGGTGAACAGCATTTCTATACCAGCGGCGGCGGTCTCGAAGTAAAGGGACTAACCGGTAAAATACATGGCAGGACATCCGGAGGTGGAATCGATGTTTCTGATTCTAAAGAGGATATCGATCTGGAAACGAGCGGTGGAGGTATTGAAGCTAAACATTGTTCTGGTCAGATTCATTTGAATACTTCGGGAGGTTCAATTGAACTGACTGATCTAACCGGAAATATCCGGGCAACCACCAGTGGTGGAAATGTAGATGCCGAGAAAATAAGTGGAGATTTGGTTACGCATACATCAGGTGGCAACATTTCAATGACATCCCTGAGCGGAAGCCTGGAAGCATCGACCAGCGGGGGTAATATCGACGTGGAAATACTGGAAACAGGTAAATATGTAAAATTGAATAATTCAGGTGGAAGCGTTCATTTGCAAATTCCTAAAGGGAAGGGACTGAACCTGGATATTCATGGGGACCGTATCAAAACAGAAGGTCTCAGTAATTTTAGTGGCTCTATGGAAAAACAAAGCATCAGCGGCACCGTCAATGGCGGTGGTACCTCGGTAGATATTGATGCAGGCAGTGGCGGTGTTACGCTGGCATTAAAGTAGACATAACAGATTCGACACTTATCAAATAATGAAGTCAACGATGATTCAAAATGAAGCATCGTTGACTTTTTTTATGGTTTGACGTGCTGGAATAATTTTCTTTTGACCCTCATTCGCCTGGCAAAGAATATTGCGATAGCAGGCCCTATCAGGAAATATGCGAAGCCCGCAATTCCAGCTTTATCATTATTCAGAATAAGTGCCGTGATAAAAGAGATAAGTCCCGCAATGACCATGATTAATATCCGGTACATGCCTGTACGGCAATCAAATTTTTCAACCGGAGTCAGTCCAAGTTTTGTTGCATTCCGGCTTGCATGCAGATACATCAGAAAAAATAAACTGTATATGGCCATAAAACCCTGCGCATAAATCATCATAAGCAAAGGAACCTGCGATTGTTTGATGGTAAAGGGAGAGTTGTGTGCTCCGTATATCTGTTCACTGAACATTAATGAAAATAAAAATTTCAGTGGATAAACATAAAACAGTACAATAAAAAGTAATGTTCCGTTCAGCGTGATGGTCCATATATCTTCCAGTCCGTAATTCCTGAAAAACCGGTGTTGTTCGTTCCAGATCATGACAAGCAGTAAAAAACTGATTCCGAATGCAAAAAAGCCACGCATGGTAATAAGCAGCTCTTCAAAACTTTTTGGAACTTCCAGGGATACGATCAAAAGTGTTACGGCAAATGCAAAAACGCCATCACTAAAGGTTTCTATGCGCTGGATCTCAAAATTTCGTTTACTGTCTTTTTCGTTGCGAACTGAACGGGGTGAGGACATCAGCTTTCTTATCATACATATTCGGCATTTAGATGAATGGTTATCCGCGCATATGCCAGGCCTTTGGTCTTACGAAAGAAAGAAGACCGGCATGAGAAAGCGCTGAACCGAATCCGGAATGTTTCCTTCCGCTCCAGGGTAATGAAGCAGATACACGATCACAACAATTCCAGTATCCCGAACCGGTATTGAATTGCCTGATCATTTTCTCTGCCCTTTGTTTGTCGCTGCTATAGATCGCGGCTGTTAAACCATATTCGGTATCTGCCATAAGTTTAATGGCCTCTTCATCGTTTTTTACTTTCATAATCCCGATAACGGGGCCGAACGATTCTTCCTTCATTACCAGCATGTCCTGTGTGACATCGGCAAGAACAGTGGGCTCAAAAAAATATCCTTTTCCCGGAATGCGTTTTCCACCTGTTAAAATCCGCGCACCCCTGGAGACAGCATCACCAACCTGTTTTTCTAATATTTCCAGTTGTGCTTTCCTGGTCAGGGGACCAAAATATACACCAGCCTCTGTCGGCTCCCCGATTTTCCAGGATTTTACTGTATCCACAAATTCCCGGAGATAATCATCATAAATATCTTCCTGCACATAAATTCGCTCTACTGAGCAACAACTCTGCCCGTTGTTATAAAAAGCTCCGTCAGCAGTTGCTTCCGCAACCTGCTTTACATTTGTTATATCATTGGCTACATACAGCGGATCTTTACCGCCCATTTCCAACTGGCAGGGTACCATTTTGGATGCACATTTTTCATAAATATATTTTCCGGTCTTATAAGAACCCGTAAAAAAATATCCGTCGAATGGAAGATCCAATAAAAGCTCTCCCACATGCTTTGCGCCCACGGCCAATTGAAAAACTCCTTCGGGTAAGCCGCACTGTTTCAGCATTCGCTCAATTTCAAAACCGGTAAGAACAGCATATTCAGAAGGTTTATACATCACGGCATTGCCAGCCAGTAAAGCCGTTACGAAAACATTCACGCCAACCAGCCATGGATAATTCCAAGCCGAGATATTACAAATCACACCCAGCGGTTCATATGAAATTTTTTCTGTCAGTTCAGAAGTTTTTGTCATTTCTTCATCCCTAAGATATTTTTCAGCATTTTCCGCAAGCCATTGAATACGTGTTCTGGCGCCGTTGATTTCGTTCCTGCTTTGCTGCAGGGGTTTGCCTATTTCCGATGTTAAAGTGGCTGCCAGCATTTCAATCTGATTTCCCAATCCAATTGAAAAATCCTGCAGGATTTTTACCCGCTGTTTTATTTCCAGTGCACACCATCCGGGCTGCGCGGTTTTCAATACTTTAAATTTTACATTGAGTGTTTCCCGGTTGTCTTCCTTTATTTCACGGATCGATTCGCCGGTTGCCGGATTGATAATATGCATGATGCAGACAATTTTTTGCTAAAGTGCTTTTAGGTATAATTTTTTAAAATCATCCCTGCTAACAGGTTTCGGATTATTCGGGTGCGCAAAGTCTGCCAGGGCCATATCGGACAGGGTTTCGATATGCACCTGTTTTACGCCGATGCTGCTGAGTTTTCGCGGAATATTTATTTTTTCATTTAATTCAAAGAGATATCTGACCACTGCTTCTCCCGATTCCTCCCGTAGATTCAATGCTTTGGCAATCTGCTTAAATTTCGATTCAAATCCTTCTATATTAAATTCCATTCCATAGGGAATATTAATCGCGTTTGCCAGTCCATGATGTGTATCCAGCAGGGAAGAAAGAGGATGTGCCAGTGAATGCACAACACCCAGGCCTTTTTGAAATGCGACCGCACCCATCAGAGAAGCGATCAGCATGTTGCTTCTGGATTCCAGGTCTGGCTGATTCACTGCTTTAACCAATGAAGATTCAATCAACGAAATCGCCTGCAATGCAATTCCGTCACACATCGGGTGAAACATATTCACCAGAAAAGCTTCCATATTATGCGTGAGCGCATCCATCCCCGTGGCCGCAGTAATAAAGGAAGGCAAGTCCATTGTAAGCAAAGGATCTGCGAAAACAATTTTTGCCAGTAGCTTGGGAGAAAAGAGAATTTTTTTCTGATGTGTTTCATCATCAGAAATGATCGCACTTCTGCCCACTTCACTGCCCGTACCGGCCGTGGTTGGAATGGTGATAAAATGGGGCACTTCGTTCGTAACATATATATCACCGCCTTTCAGGTCATCGTATTTGAATAAATCCTCGCGGTGCTGTATGCGTAATGTAATAGCCCTTGCAACATCCAAAGCAGCTCCGCCACCAATACCGAGTATACAATCTCTTTCTTCCTCATCGAATACTTCCGTTCCCTTATATACATCTGACTTCACCGGATTTTTATGGATATCATAAAATGTTTCTACGGAAATATTCCGGCCATGAAGATCCTTTACAATCTCCGCGAAAAATGGTAATTGTGCCACGGTAGCGTCAGTTACAATCAGCGGCCGGCTCAAACCGTTTTTTGATAAATAAGTCCCCAGCTCCTTTACTGATCCGGGACCAAAGCGGATGACAGTTGGAAAATTATATTGAACTATTTTGTTATAATGCATTGTGTTTCTAAATAATTTCAAAATATCTTTTAAATTCCCAATCCGTTACTGATTTTAAATGCTGTCTCCATTCCCATTCGCGTGTACGCGTGAAATGGTCCACGAAACTGTCTCCCAGTATTTCTCTGGCAATTACAGATTCTTTCATCGCTTTAGTGGCTGCTTCCAATGTTGCCGGAAGCCGGCCGTGCAACTGATCCAGGTAGCCATTGCCTGTGGAAGCAGGCTGGTTCAGGGGCAATTTATTTTTTATTCCATAAAGCCCGGCAGCGAGAACGCCTGCCATCGCCAGATAAGGATTCACATCCGCGCCGATAACACGCGTCTCGAGCCTGGCAGATGATTTACCGCCACTAAGCACGCGAAGCGCCACGGTGCGGTTGTCGATTCCCCAGGTCAGGGTGGTAGGCGCCCAGGCTCCTTCTACCAAACGTTTATAACTATTGATGGTCGGCGCGAACAGAGGCAGAATTTGTGGGATAAGTAACAGTTGTCCGGCAATATAATGCTTCATGATTCCGCTGATTTTCGAATCATCTTTTTCATCATAAAAAAGATTTTTTTTCCTGTCCGCATCCCACAAACTCTGGTGGATATGGCCGCCGCAGCCAGGCAGATGTTCATTCACCTTGGCCATAAAAGTGGCCATGATGCCATGTTTATAAGCAATCTCCTTAACGGCCGTTTTGAACAACACGGCCCGGTCACCCGCTTCGATCAACGCAGAATAGTGGATCGCTGCTTCATAAGTGCCCGGACCTGTTTCCGTATGCAGCCCCTCGATGGGTATGCCAAAACGGGTCAGCAGATCAAAGAGATCTGTCATAAAATCATTTTGCAATCCGGCTCTCAGAATGGAATATCCAAACATACCTGGCGTCAGCGCCTGCAGGTTTCTGTATTGTTTATCCTGTATCGATTGTGGTGTTTCGGCAAAATTATACCACTCAAATTCCTGCGAAAAAAGAGGAAGAAACCCGGCGGATATGGAATCAGTTAATACTTTTTTCAGGAGAGATCTTGGACAAACCGCCGGTTGACGGGTGTTTGGAATTAATTCACCCAGGAAAAAAGGAAGATCATTTTCCCAGGGAATTTTTCTGAAACTGGCCAGGTCCAACCGCGCGGCCGCGTCAGGATATCCGGTATGCCAGCCGGTATAGGATGCATTGTCATATGCCAGATCGCCGGCATCCCATCCGAATATTACATCGCAGAAGCTGGTTTCGGCTTCCCTGAGAGAAAAAAATTTTTCGGAAGAAATATATTTTCCACGTAATACACCGTCGATATCTGTAATCGCAATTTTTACTTTTCCGGAAGCGTGATTTTTAACGTACTGGAGAATCTCATTCGTGTCCATACTTTGAAATTTATTGGGCTCCCTTTTTTTTAATGAGTTTAAAAAATGCATAGGATATCAACAAGAGCAAAATATAAAATAAAGCTAAGTTGACATTATAAACTGCCATCGCAATGATGGAAACTGTAGAAATGACGAGGGCAGTAATCGGAAAAACAGGGTAGAACGGTACCCGAAACGGACGATCCAGATCCGGTTCTTTTTTTCTTAACCGCAACATGGAAATCATAGACAAGATATATAGCGTTAATGCGCCAAAAACAGAGATCGTGATAATCTCTGAGGTTTTGCCTGTCAATAAAGCGATAATGCCGATCATCATATTTGCTATCAAAGCATTAGAAGGTGTTTTAAATTTCAGATGTATTTCCCCCA
>Ga0206929_1186_pt2 | contig 11084 bp, 8 predicted proteins | sample Alteio_BWOrgHeat_19_FD_152929 | JGI IMG/M metagenome (GOLD analysis project Ga0206929, IMG submission 152929) | Enriched cells from forest soil in Barre Woods Harvard Forest LTER site, Petersham, Massachusetts, United States -... | ecosystem: Environmental > Terrestrial > Soil > Temperate forest > O...
ATATTGAATGCATCGGGATCCTATGACCCGGATGGAAAAATTACTACTTATCAATGGCAGGAAATCAGCGGACCGAGCGAGGCGCTGGCGTCTTCGATGAATAATTCGGAAGCAGATATCACTGGTCTTCAGGCAGGAATATATCAATTTCAGGTAACAGTTACGGACAACTCAGGTGCTACGGCCACTGCCCGGATTCAAATTTCGGTTGATAAGAACCCTGTATCCGGCGACCGGCTGACCGTATATCCGAATCCGGCGCATGATATCGTTTACAGTAGTATTTCAAGTTCTGTGAATGGAACTGTCCGGTTAAACGTCTATGACATGAGTGGTAAAACAGTCTTGTCTGATCAGTCAGAAAAGTCGATAGAAGTGTTTGAAAAATCAATCAATATCAGTGCCCTGGCATCCGGTATGTACACCATTCAGGTGACCATATCAAATAGAAAAACAATGGTGACGAAATTCATCAAGCTGTAACTATTAATGCATTGCTTCCGACAAATCCACTTTCTGTTTGTTTCTTTTTACAAACAATACAAAGGGAATACAGATCAGAAATAATATTCCCAGATAGTAAAACACGTCCATATAGGATAAGACATTGGCCTGGGAAGTAACAGAATAATCGAGTGCTTTGTAGGCTGACTGAAGCGCCACATCGGGCTGCATGCCCTTCGCTATGAAACCATGCTGCAATCCATGCAGGCGGTTCATAACGTTCGGATCATCCACACTTAATTTACTTACCAGTGTGCTCCGGTGAAACATATTCTGACGGGCCATAAAAGTCGTAATGAGTGCGACGCCAAAAGATCCGCCTACCTGCCGCATCATGCCGGTAAACGCCACGCCCTGCCCTATTTCAGGCCCTTTCAATGTACTGAGTGAAAGACTCGTGATGGGTATAAATAGCAGGGGCAATCCGACGCCACGCGTTACCAGCATCCAGAAAAAATTTTCCTCCGGTGTACTGTTGGTAAGAATAAAAAATCCCCAGAAACAGAAAAAGGCGAAGACCAGCATGCCCGTAGAAACCAGAAATTGCTGGGGTACACCCTTACTCAAAATCATACCGGTGATCGGCATCAGAAAAGCGGTGGTTATAGCGGCCGGAACCATAAGCATCCCCGACTGGAAGGCTGTCCAGCCAAGCGTACTCTGGGTGTATACCGGAATAATAAAAGTGGATCCGTACAATCCAAATCCCAATAAAAATGTGAGTCCGGTACCGATGCGCAGGTTGCCATTTTTAAGTACCCGCAGGTTGACGATCGGATTTCTGAATGTCATTTCCCGCCAGATAAAAAAGAACGCACCTAAAAAAGCAACTACTGAAAAAATAACAATGAATTTATTTGAAAACCAGTCGTCATCCTGCCCCTTCTCCAATACATACTGGAGAGAACCTACCGAAGCAGCCAGCAGGGCGATTCCCAGCCAGTCAATGTCGCCGATGGCGCTTTTAGTGCCATAATTTGGATTGCGTACAAACTGAAGCGTCAGCAGTGTTGCAATGACCCCGATGGGAATGTTGATATAAAATATATAGGGCCATGAAAAATTCTCAACGATATATCCGCCCAGCGGCGGACCCAGGGTGGGGCCTACGATCACGCCCAGTCCGTAAATCGCCTGAGCCATATTTCTTTTTTCAGGCGGATAAGCTTCCGTAATAATTGTTTGTGAAGTGGCCAGGAGTGCACCACCACCGATCCCCTGCAAAAAACGAAACAACACGAGTTCCCAGATACCATTGGCGTTTCCGCAAAGAAAGGAACAGACAGTAAAAATCATAATGGACGCCGCAAAATAGTTGCGTCTTCCAAACTGTGTGGACAACCAGCTGGTCATCGGAATGATGATCACGTTGCCGATTGCATAGGCAGTAATCACCCAGGCAACTTCAGTTAAAGTGGCTCCCAGGTTACCACGCATATCATTGAGCGCAACGTTTACAATCGTTGTATCAATAATTTCCAGCAACGTGCATATAATTGCCGTGACCGTAATGATCACCCGCCTGGAACCGTATTCAACCAGAGAATCCTGTGAGAAAGCTTTTGCCATAGAACTTTTTTTCAGAAAAACTAATTGCCGATATGAACGTCCACATTAACATTCATACCTGCTTTCAGACGATTCAACAATGAGTCCTGCGGGTTGCTGAATTCAATTTTAACAGGCAGCCGCTGAACTACTTTTACGAAATTTCCACTGGCATTGTCTGGCGGAAGAAGTGCAAAAGTGGCCCCGGTTGCCGGCGAGAAAGAAGACACCCTGCCTTCAAATTCATGGCTGGGAATGGCATCCACTTCGATTACGACAGGCTGCCCGATTTTTATTTTGTTATACTGGGTTTCTTTGAAGTTTGCAATAACCCACAAACTCTGATCAAGTACAATACTGAAAGTTGACTGTCCCGCGGTGAGAAACTGGCCTACCTGGGTATTCACTTTGCTTACAAGCCCGTTTGCCGGTGCCGTGACTACGGTATAGGAAAGATTTAGTTTTGCATCATCCACGTCCACCTGCCTTTGTTTGATGGTCGAGCTGGCAATACTGATTTGGGAAGAAGTGGCAAGACTTTGAGTGCTTACGGCATTTGTCTGGCTGCTGGCCTGTTTTCTCTGCTGCTCAAGGATCAGCAGTTGCTTTTCAGCCAATTCTTTTGCGGCCAGTTTGTCTTCATATTGTTGTTGTGTTACAGAATGATCTTTGATCAGGTTTGCGTAACGGTCAAATTCCTGCGTGCTCTGCCATACGGATACTTTTGCTCTTTCAATCTGGCCATCAATCGCAAGTGTCGCATACTCGCTGGTTCCAATGTTGGAATGGGCTGCGGCTGAAGAAGCCCTGGCGGACAAAAGATTGCTCTCTGCTGTTGCCAGCGCGGCTTCTGCCTGTTCCAGTTTTATCTGCATATCACGGTCATCGAGAATCAGGAGGGTATCTCCCTTTTTTACAAGCTGGTTATCTGATACGCGGACATCTTTTACAAAACCGGAAATCCGTGGTATGATGGGGCTGATATTCGCTGCGATTTGTGCATCGTCTGTTTCAGCATGCAATTGTGCATGATGCCATTTGGTGATACCAAACCAGGTTCCGGCAACGACCAGTGCGATGAGTATGATCAGAAATACTTTACTTCTTTTTTGAGGAGGTTGTGCCTGTCCGCCGTTTTCTTTTTCTGTTGCCATAAAACTTGATAATTAATGTTTGATTATTTTATATTCCGGGTAGTTGCCAGGATGCCGGCTCTTTCCAACAATGTATTATATGCTACAATCGCATCCGCCTGAGCGAGTTCCAGGCTGATCTGGCTTTGAAGCATTAAAGCGTTCGCATCCAGCAGATCGGTCACAGTCAGCAGGCTGTTGTCATATTTGTTTTTTACGATCTTATAATTTTCATTTCCCTGTTCGATGGAAATCCGGCTGACTTCAATTTTTTTGTTGGCAGTCAGCAAATCCTCATAAGCCTGATTCACCTGGCGTCTGATCTCTTCGTTTAATTCCTCTTCATTAGCCTGCACTTCCGAAAGTTTTGCCCTGGCTTCTGATACGTGCGCATTTGTTTTCCAGAGGGAAGAAACATTATAGGAAAGACCGATTCCAAATGTAAATGCGTTTGTAATCGTCACAAAGTTTGGAATGTCTGCGGCAATGTATCCGCCGGTCAGTGCCAGAGATGGGTAATAGTCTGCTTTTGCTGCTTTTATTCCCACCTGGGATGCCTGTTTCCGATAACCAATGGCCTGCATGTCTTTCCGGTTCTGCAATGCAAGCTGTTCGTAATCCTGCAGACTCTTGACGGCTCCCGGATCGACGAGGCTGGATGAATCAGGCACCAGAACGGTTTCTTCCGGCAGTCCCAGCATAATATTCATATTAACCATGGCTACTTTCATATTGTTCTCCACGTCTGCCATCGTCAGCTCAATATTGGCGGTTTGCAATAGCGCTTTGAGCTTGTCATTGCGGGCAAGCAGGCCATTTTTTTCTAGGTTGGCAAAATCCGCATCACGCGATCTGGATTGGGCCAGGTTTTCCTGTATGACCCGGAGATTTGCTCTGGCCTTGTACAGATTGCTGAATGCATCAATGGTATTCAGTATCACTGCCTCCTTATCCTGATCTGCATCCAGAACAGATGCTTTCTCCAAAAATTCGGAAGAACGGATCCCATACTGAATTTTAAAACCTGAATAGAGGGGAAGACTCAGATTCGCAATTCCATAGGCGGCCTGGTTTACGTTTATGGGGGCAGCCGCACTTCCGCCGGAATTACTTTTATACTGCAGGTCAATATTCGGCTGTGTTACGCGCAGGTATGCTCCACTGATTTTCAGGTCCGGCAGCTGGTTTTGTTTCGACACCGTTGTGTTGGCCACAGCCTGTTCCACCCGTGCATGGGCTGCCCGCAGGGGTTTACTGTTTTTAATGCTGAGATCAATGGCTTCATCCAAAGAAATTTTCCGGCCACCGTCCTGCGCGAACCCGGAAAAAGATAAAAAAACCAGCAGGATGACGGCTATTGATGAGATGGGCGTTCTAAGATTCATGAGTTAAAATTGCTTTGTAAATGTTTTTGATATGCACAGATAATTTCTTTTTAAGGACGCGTTCGAATTCCTCATCCTTCATAGCTTCCATATGGTGGTAGCTTTTATAAAAATCCATATTGATTAAGCTATGGGAAATCGTGCCGATCAGCGTATTGGTCATCATCGGAATGTCGATATTTTTTTTAAACAGGCCTTTTTTCTGACCCAGGCGTATCAGGTCATTAACACATTCGGAGTTTCTTGTCTTCATTTTTTCCATCAGCTGGATGATGGTTGGGTTCTGGTTGATGATCTGTTCACACAGCAGGATCCGGTGAAAGACCTTACGCTGTAAAATGCCATCAATATATTCATCTACCAGGCTGTACATTTTTTGAAACGGGTCCAGACTTTCATCTTTCAAAAGTGAGTCCACTTTCTCGCGGATGTTCAGGCTCTTCCTTTCAAAAATCTCTTCCATCAGTTTTTCCTTTGAACCGAAATAATAGGAGATCATGGCTGTATTGATACCGGCTGCCTCGGCAATGTCACGTACAGACGTACCATCAAACCCCTTTTGGGAAAATAACAGTTCCGCACTATCCAGCAGCTGGCTCTGTTTTGATGACAGGAATGGTTTCATGCCGCAAAATTAATTAAACGTTTGTTTAATTTAGCTTTTTGGAGTGATTATTTTTTTAAACTGTCCGAACCGTTTGTCATAATCAGTCCCTAAACAATTGATTTATTGCTATTTTCACCCCTCCTAAAAAATGAATATGAAATTTATATTAACTGGTCTTTTTACTGTTTGTGTGCTGTTATTTTCCTGTCACACGCCGGAAAATACAAATGTGGTTGCTGCTCCATCCGATCCGCTGGATATCGCATCTCAGGACAGTTCGGTAAAGCCACAATCCAATTTTTATTTGTTTGCCAACGGAACCTGGTTAAAAAATACCGAGATTCCTGCATCCCAGTCTTCCTGGGGATCTTTTTCCACTTTGCTCGATACCTCGTTAAGCCGCTTGCACAGGATACTGGATTCTCTTGGAACCATTACCAATGCACCAAAAGGTTCTCTCGCACAGCAAACCGGTGACCTCTATATAAGCGCGATGGATTCTGCCGGAATCGAAAAGAACGGCTGGCAGCCTCTTAAACCCGAACTGGATAGCATTTCTGCCATTACAACCAAAGAGGGACTGCTGCACGAAATCGGAAATGAACACAAAATCAATCATTCACCCTTTTTTGCCTTTACCGTTACACCCGACGACAGAAACAGCCAGCTCGACGTGGCACATTTTGATCAGGGCGGACTGGGCTTGCCCAGCCGGGATTATTATTTTAAGACCGATTCTTCCACTAAAAAAATCCGCGACAGCTACGTTTTGTACGTAACAAAAATATTTACACTGCTTGGGAATTCGCCTGCTGATGCCGCCAAATCGGCCAAATCCGTACTTGATCTGGAAACTGCCATGGCCAAGGTTTCAAAACCACCCGTAGCACTCAGGGATCCGATCGCCAATTATAATAAGGTATCGGTTGCGGCTATGCCGGAGGTAAAGAAATTGCTTGTCGGATTCGGTATTACTGCAGATACCATATTGGTAGGCCAGCCTGAATTTTATAAGGGATTGAAAAGTATCATTAACAGCACTCCGCTCCAGACATTGAAAAATTATCTGACTTTTCGCGTTGTAAATGACGACGCAGATTATTTGTCGCATGATTTTACAGAAGCAAAATTCAATTATAACAAATTGCTCACAGGACAATCCCAAATGCTCCCAAGATGGAAGCGGATGACAACGATGGTTGACAGACAGCTGGGTGATAACCTGGGCCAGATTTATGTCAGCATATATTTTACACCTGCTGATAAGGAAAGAATAAATCAGCTGATCGACAATATTATTTCAACCTATGCTGAAAGAATACAGCAGCTTGACTGGATGAGTGACTCCACAAAACAAAAAGCACTCGTAAAACTGCACGCCATTGTTAAAAAGGTAGGATACCCCGAAAAATGGAAAGATTATTCCTCGGTAACCATCGTCCGTGATAATATCATTGCAAATCTTCGCGCTACTTCCCATTACGCTTATAACCGGAAAATCGGAAAAATCGGAAAACCACATGACCGGGCAGAATGGCAAATGACGCCGCCTACGATCAATGCATATTACGACCCCACAGAAAATAACATCAATTTCCCCGCAGGCATTCTGCAGCCACCATTTTACTTTTCATCCGGTGATGATGCAGTAAACTACGGAGGCATTGGTCTTGTAATCGGTCATGAAATTACGCATGGTTTTGATGACCAGGGCCGTCAGTACGATGCTGAAGGCAATCTGAAGGACTGGTGGTCAGCTGAAGATGCCAAACGGTTCAAAGTGCGCGCACAAAATATCATCAATCAGTATAACGGGTATGTCGCAATAGACACACTGCATCTGAACGGGCAATTAACAGAAGGCGAAAACATTGCAGATAACGGCGGACTGGCAATTGCCTATGCCGCTTTCAAAAAAACCGATCAGGGTAAAGGCAATGAAAAAATTGATGGATTCACACCTGACCAACGCTTTTTTCTATCCCATGCGCAGGTTTGGAAAGTTAAGACGCGGCCGGAAAGACTGAGAACCCTGACACTCACGAATGAACACTCTGCACCTATGTGGCGGGTAAACGGACCTGTCTCCAATATGCCTGCATTCTATGCAGCATTTAATGTGCAACCAACCGATTCCATGTATAGACCGGATAGCCTGCGCGTGAAAATCTGGTAATATTCCGTTCATATTTGATGCTTGGTCATCATGAATAAAATCGATTAAAACCCTTGCCAGGCAAGGGTTTTAACATTTCATTCAGGTCCTTTGGCATGATAAAAGCAGAGAATATTGGAATTCCTACTGATTGAAACCTGATTATATTTGTTGAGAAATGAAAATTAAAAGTATCCATCCGGATCGATTCACAGGTTGCTTCTCTATGGATTGCATGTGCACCAGCATACTGCCATAATTACTGATGATTCTTGCCGTTAAAATTTTTCGTTCACTATTTTTCACTATTAAATCGTCACATTATGAAACCAGTATTCGCAAACTTTAATCTTAAGAAATCGGCATCGGTTCTCGCAGCAGCAGCGTTGTTGACTTTAGGTACTGCCAAATTGCAGGCCGCACCGCTCATTGAAAAAATTATCAGTCCGACAGAACAGCAGGTATCTGTAAAATATATCGGTACTTCTGATAATAATCTGGTATTCCACCTGGAATATGAAAATAAAACAGGTGAAAAATTCTTTCTGATCATTAAAAATGATTTGGGAGAAGTAGTTTACCAGAACGCTTATAATGACGTTCATTTCGAAAAGAACATACGTCTTCCAAAAGAAGATTCAGAAATGAAGCCTACATTCATTATCCGTACATCAACTGAACAGGTGGAACGCAAGTTTTCAGTTAACCGTCAGGTGTCTGAGAACATTGTAGTAACTTCTTTATAAGTAAAACCCTATCAAATGAAAAAAGCCCTGCAATAGCGGGGCTTTTTTCATTTGGCCAAAAGCACAAAGCCCAAAGCCTTGAACCGCATGATTGTTAGAAATGGATAAGAATTAAAAAACTGTGAACACAGACAATCAGGAACAACTATAAATGATAAATTAATAACTAATCATTAAAATTATTAGTTGTCCACATCCTTAATGGACGGCCTCGTATCCGCCGGGTCCCGGCGCTCATATTTGAGTTGAAATTTTTTCAAGTCCGGCTGGAATTTTCTTTTTCTGTTTAGGTCATATTGATAAATATCCTGCCCCACACGGTATAGGTATGGAAGGGCAACGGAGTCATATTCGTATATATTGTCGTTTAATATGCCGTCAGCATTAGTATATAATGTGCAGGTTAGCATGAATTCAATATGATTTTTAAAATCCACGATGTATGACACATCGGTCAGAAATCCGTATGCCCAGCCAACTTTATTGAAAACGCGTATGTTTTCCGGAAGCTGATGGCCGCCTTTCTGAAAATAAAATTTGACATAGCTGTCAAAGAATGCCGCCGTATCGTATTTCGGAAATGTTGTTTCGGAGGGATATTGAGATAGATATTCATATAAGAACAAATAGTCTGAAGGCCTCAGATGAAAACGTTTTGATTCCGGAACAGACAAAGGGAAAAGAGTTGTCTGAAGTAGTTTTTGCAGGTCCTCCAGCGGAATCCGGTTATGCCGTGTAAACTCCATGGGTTCATGAATCAGGCTGTCACGGGCATTCAGGTATCCCTTACCAATTTTTACAACGGGTGAATATTGAAATGAATCTTTATTGAAGGCCGGTGGCTGCACATATATCAGTTTACCGTTACTGTCCAGAAAACGAATCTGGTTTGTATGACGATTTTCTGATTCACTTATGGGCAGGAACTGACGAACAATTCTGATATCTGCATACCCCATTGAATGTAAGCGTCGGTTCAGTTCTTCCTGGCCCACAAATTCATACATGCGGTTATATGCGTCATTATCACTGATCAGAAATGCCTTCCGGATAAACTGCGCTATGGAAGGATATCCGGTTTCTGAACTGCTGTCCGTAAATAATGGCTGTTGTCCGGAATAACTGCTGTCATATACCATCCGGGTGAATTTGTTCACAGCGGGGATATGCATGCGGTTTAATTTCTCCAGGGAAAGGAGGGCGAGTGGAAGTTTGACGGTGGAAGCAGGATAAAAATAAAGATCCCTGGCCACATGAAAATAGTAATTCCTGAATGCTGGTTTATTGGCAGCATCCCGGTCGATCTGTGTATAGATGATTTGTATACGATAGTCATCCGGATGCTGCATCAGGTTCCGTACAATGGAATTCGTATCCGAACGGAGAATTTTCTCCAGTAAGGAATCGGTTCTGAACTGGCAGTTAGCAAAATCTGAGAAGGAAAGAACCAGGAGTAGCAGGAAAATATTTAATCTCATACTATGTGAATACTTAAGTTCAAGCCCATTCCGGATCTGGTCAGAATCTTCCGAAGGTTCAAGTTGCAATCCATACTATGGGGGATAAAAATAACGATCCCCGCGCTAACCCATCGGTCGGAATGACAAATAAACCGGAGGAAACAATCAATTAACCCGGGCTTAACCGTCCATTAACCGGGTTGGGAACACACATTTTTACCTTTGTGCAAGACTGACAACCTTATCATGAAAATCCTCGCGAAGCCATTTCTACTGAATCGGTTTTATTTTGTTGGGTTCCTCATCTCCGTTTTGATTCTGTCCTTATTTTGTCTGCTTATTCCCAAATCAGCGGGCTTTCTTTTAATCAACCAGTTTCACTGCATATTGATTGATTATTTCTTTATCCTGTTTACAAATCTTGGGAATGGCTTTTTTGCCATCGCTATCATGCTTTTCATGCTCATCCGGAAAAAAATCGGATGGTCCGTTCAGATAGGAATCAGTTTTCTACTGTCAGGAATTGTGGTTCAGATACTGAAACACCTCATTCAAAGCCCGAGGCCGAAATTATATTTCGGTTCCAGTCACATCCATTGCATTTATGGTATCACGGGAACCGGCTTATTCAGCTTTCCTTCCGGGCATACTGCTACGATTTTTGCCCTCACTACCCTCCTGGCTGTTTATTTTCCCGGAAAAAGATCTGGTATTTTTTTTATCGGAATTGCAGTCCTTACAGGCTTCTCCAGGATTTATCTTTCCCAGCATTTCCCAGTCGATGTGCTGGCAGGATCCATTATAGGGGCCTTGATTTCAGTGCTTATCTACCTGTTCATTCCATTGCAGTTCTTTGAAAAAAAATTCCCAAAAAACGATTGGCAACAGCAATCCGTTAAATTGCGGTAACATCCTGTTTTGAACTTCAATAAAAAAATCTGGTTGCTTGTTATTGCAGGCACCCTGCTCCGCATGCTGGTTGCAGGTTCGCTTGAACTGGGAAATGACGAGGTCTACTATCAAACCTATGCCCAGCATCTGCAATGGAATTATTTTGATCATCCTCCGATGGTCGCCCTGTTAATTCGTCTTTCGACTTTTAATCTTTTTTTCCATCAGGAGTTTTTCATTCGCCTCGGATCAGTGGTCTGTTCCGCAGCCGGCACCTGGCTTATTTTCAAAACCGGAAGTCTTATAAACAACCCACGCACAGGCTGGATAGCAGCCATATTATACAATACATCTTTTTATACATCTATTATAGCAGGAACATTTATTCTGCCCGACTCCCCACAGGCAATCTGCTGGCTGCTGAGTATTTATCTCATGATCAGGATTCTGGAAAGACCAAAAAATAAGTATCAGGCAGGTCTGTTCATGTTACTGGGCATCAGTATCGGGCTATGTACTATGAGTAAAGTGCATGGTGTCTTTCTCTGGTTTGGATTTGGCGGATATATCCTGTTTCATCGCAGGGAACTATTGAAATCACCCATGCTTTGGATATCAGGTTTAATCAGTATCGGGATCATGTCCCCCATTTATC
>Ga0206929_1232_pt1 | contig 11026 bp, 8 predicted proteins | sample Alteio_BWOrgHeat_19_FD_152929 | JGI IMG/M metagenome (GOLD analysis project Ga0206929, IMG submission 152929) | Enriched cells from forest soil in Barre Woods Harvard Forest LTER site, Petersham, Massachusetts, United States -... | ecosystem: Environmental > Terrestrial > Soil > Temperate forest > O...
GAACGACTGGCACCTGCGATGGGATTTTAAGAATGGCAAACTCACGGGACGCGGTCGCATCGAGTATGTGCATATGTTCAGCCTGATAGCCTGGATCATATTGTTTCTGGCCTGTATCAATTTTATGAACCTCGCCACCGCCCGCAGCGAAAAACGTGCGAAAGAAGTTGGTGTTAGAAAAGTACTCGGATCGGGTCGGGGAAAACTCATTATACAATTCATTGCTGAAGCCTTGTTCCTTGCATTTCTCTCGGTTATTACCGGTATCCTGCTGATGATAATAGCCCTCCCTTTTTTCAATACGCTCGCGCAGAAACAGCTTGTTCTAAATTTGACGGATCCGGTCCATCTACTATATCTGCTTGGCATAACCCTGGTTTGCGGACTTGTGGCGGGGAGTTACCCCTCCTTATATCTTTCGTCTTTTAATCCTGTGTTCGTATTGAAGGGAATAAAAATGAAAAGTGGGAGCGCTTCCTTCATCAGAAGAGGACTGGTTGTTCTGCAGTTTTCAGTTTCCATTATTCTGATCATCGGCACCATCATTATCTTCCAGCAAATTGAACATGTAAAAAATCGCGACCTCGGTTATGATAAAGACAATCTGCTGGTTATGGATTTACAGGGGGATATGGGGAAACGGTTTAATGCGATCAAACAGGATCTGTTGAATACAGGTGTGGTGGAAAAGGCTGCGCTTTCGGATCACGAAACCATTTATGGAGGAAATAACAGCGACCATTACAGTTGGGAAGGAAAGGATCCGAATGCGACGCATATTATTTCGCAGCGAAATGTAAGTCCGGAATTATTGTCAACAAACGGAATCCGGGTGGTGCTGGGGCGCGATTTTTATCCCGATCCTGTGGTGGACAGCAATAACATTATTATAACGGAATCGCTGGCAAAGATCATGAATAAGCCGAACCCCATCGGCTCCGTCATAACGAACGGTCAGGATCGCTTTACGGTTATCGGAATGGTGAAAGATTTTGTATACGGGAATGTATTTGGCACAACCCCCGATCCCCTGATTTTCTTTTGCAATCCGCATTATGAATGGGAAAGCGTTATGTATATAAAGCTTAGTAAACAGACAAATACTGAAAAATCGATTGCAAAAATCGAATCGGTGATGAAAAAAGACAATCCGCTGTATCCATTCCAGTATCGGTTTGTGGACGACAAATTCAACCAGCTGTTTCTCAGTGAAATGCTTGTCAGTAAATTGTCGAGGGTATTTGCTGCGCTGGCAATTTGTATTTCCTGCCTGGGTTTATTTGGCCTGGCTGCTTTCACGGCCGAGAGAAGAACAAAAGAAATAGGTATCCGAAAAGTGCTGGGTGCCGGTGTGATGGGGCTTGCCGGATTATTGTCCGGTGAATTTCTGAAATTGATCGCCTTATCTTCGTTGCTTGCATTTCCCATAGCCTGGTATGCCATGCATTCCTGGCTTCAAAATTATGCTTATCATGTTACGATCAGCTGGTGGGTTTTTGTTGTAGCTGCCGCAGCCTCCATCCTGATTGCTTTGATCACGATCAGTTTCCAAACCATCCGCGCAGCCGTAGTAAATCCGATCAGGAGTTTACGATCCGAATGAGTATGGTGGAAGTGGTCGTTCGTCTAAGTTCTTTAACTTAGAATATAATTTCGTGTAATGGAAAACATATTTCGCAAAGAATTTATAGAACAGGCCGTAAAATCCATTGATGAAAATACATCGAAGATCAAAGCCTGTATGAAACAACTGGATGAAAAAGATATCTGGTTTCGTCACAATGAACATGTTAATAGCGTAGGAAATATTTTACTTCATTTATGTGGAAATATCCGGCAGTGGATCATTTCTTCTCTTGGCGGGGCTACGGACATTCGCGAAAGGGATCTTGAATTTTCAACCGTGGGTGGATTTACAAAAGAGGAACTGATTGCCAGATGGCAGGATACGATGCACGAAGCTGTTTCTGTGATCACGCATGCCAGCCCGGAAAATTTATTGCGCAACCGGATGGTACAGGGTTCAATGCATTCAGGTATCGGCATCATTATACATGTAACGGAACACTACTCTTATCATACCGGTCAGATCATTTTTCTGACCAAACTGTACAAAAATATAGATATGGGCTTTTATAAGGGTGTTCAGCTGAACCAGCGTAACGTCTAACGCGTAACGCGTAACGCGTAAAGCTTAACGCTTAACGCGTAAAGCTTAGCGCCTAACGCTTAACGCTAATCTGCAACTGTCAACCATCAACCTCCTGATATGATAATAAATGGGGTTTCAGCAAGCCTAAGACTTTTCATTTGGAAATTGATGAGTCATAAACCAATCATTCTGTTAAAAATATTCCAGCCAGTCAGTCACGAACCAAAATAAAGTTTTAGGCTTTAAGCTTTGGGCTTAAAACTTGGTTCGACAGGTCAAAGAATTGTGAAAAGAGCCTAATAGCGTGAAATCGTTGTGCAAATAATGGATTTCGACGGAAGGTAAAATACGTTATCTTGGTGGTATGAACCCCGACCGTATTGCGCAGGCCCAGCTGGCCTATCAACATTTATTGGAATTAAATATTCAATACGAGGAATCAGTTCTTAATCTCATGAAATATCCAAATAATCTTGAGATAAAGAATATCAAAGAAGAAATGGCCGGCAAAGTCAGGCAATGGGAAGAGAAATTCACGAAAGAATATGCCGACCTCATCATGCAGGGAGTAACCTTTCCCAGGGACCTGTACACAAACAACGCCACGCAGTCTTTATAACACCCAAACATCCGTTCGTTTTCCGCCAACCGCCAACCGCTAACCATCCACCGCCAACCGCCAATCGCCCACCGCCAATCGCCCACCGCATACGCCAACCCTCAACCGACCACCGCCAACCCACAACCGCCAACCCACAACCGCCAACTAATGTGAATCCCGCACTACGGCACTTCCCGAACCGCCTGTCAGGAAATCCAGATCCGCACCCAGGTGTGCCTGCTGCACGTGATCAATATATAACTTCACATAACCCCGGGTGGCCACACCGGGCAACAGCCTGAAACTTTTTTTTCTTTCTGCAAATTCTTCTTCAGTAATATTTATATTCAACTTCCTGTTTGGTACGTCCAGGGTAATCATGTCCCCTGTTTTTATCAAAGCAAATTTTCCGCCGCTGGCCGCTTCGGGCGATACATGTAAAACAATAGTACCAAAACCGGTTCCGCTCATTCGTCCGTCTGAAATGCGAACCATGTCCCTGATTCCTTTTTCTAATAATTTGGATGGAATGCCCATATTACCTACTTCCGGCATACCCGGATAACCCCTGGGTCCCACATTTTTTAAAACAAGTACACAGTTTTCATCCACATCCAGTTCTGGCGCGTCGATCCTCGATTTAAAATCTTCAATATTTTCAAATACAACAGCTCTTCCCGTATGTTGCATAAGGTGTGCGCTGGCCGCCGACGGTTTTATAACGGCGCCGGCCTCGCATAAATTTCCGGTCAATATAGCGAGTCCTGTTTCCGGATTAAAAGGCTTGTTCATCGACGTTATAACATCCCTGTTATAACATTCCACCCCTGCATAATTTTCAGCGATCGTTTTTCCGTTTGCAGTCACTGCATCTTTATTCAGTAAATCATCGAGTTCTCTTAATACGGCCGGTAGTCCGCCTGCATAAAAAAGATCCTCCATAAAATATTTACCGGAGGGCTGCAAATTGGCGATCAGCGGAACAGCCGAAGAGAGTCTGTCAAAATCTTTTAATTCGAGTGGAACACCTATTCTCCCTGCAATGGCCAGCAGGTGAATGACAAAATTGGTGGATCCTCCAATGGCAGCATTCGTGATGATGGCGTTTTCAAAAGCTTTCCTGATCAGGATATCAGAAAGTTTCAAATCTTCTTTTACCATGTCAACGATCCTTGATCCCGATAACTGTGCAAGTACTTTTCTTCTTGAGTCAGCCGCCGGTATTGCCGCATTCCCGGGCAATGACAAACCGAGCGCTTCTACCATACAGGCCATGGAAGAAGCTGTTCCCATCACCGCGCAGTGTCCCCTGCTGCGACACATGGCAGCTTCGATACTCAAAAATTCTTCGTCCGAAACCTTACCCGTCCGTATATCATCGTGATAGCGCCATACATCGCTGGTGCCGATTTTATTTCCTTTATAGTTTCCTGTTAACATGGGGCCACCTGATACTACAATAGTGGGAATATTCACACTACAGGCGCCCATAACCAGTGAAGGAGTGGTTTTATCACAGCCGCATAATAAAACAACACCATCCATCGGATTTGCACGGATGGATTCTTCCACATCCATGCTGGCCAGGTTCCGGTATAACATGGCAGTTGGTTTTATCAGTGTTTCTCCGAGGGACATTACCGGAAACTCTACCGGGAATCCGCCCGCTTCCGAAATACCCCGTTTTACTGACTCGGCCAGTTCTCTGAAGTGTGCATTGCAGGGTGTTAACTCACTCCATGTGTTGCAAATCCCAATAATCGGTTTATTGTTAAATTCATATTCGGGGATGCCCTGATTTTTCATCCATGCCCGGTAAATAAATCCGTCTTTACCCTTTCTGCCAAACCAGGCCTGGCTTCTCAGTTTTTTTTCCTGCATTCTAAATAATCATTAAGATTTAGGCATTCGTATTTCCCATTCTGATTTCAGCAACTGTCGTACAAATTAATCAAACTTCCCGAACTCAACGGTCTCGGTCATGTTCATTAAAACGATCCATGAAGAGCTCATGGTTACATCATTCCCCGAGATCATCCTTGATCAGTTAAAAGATAAACTGAAATTAACCGGGCTGTTAAGCATTAATTAAGCCTTTAATTAATCCCCTGGCCCTTTCTTGCACCTAGTGCAATCACGGCACTCAGGTGAATGGTTCAATCCATCTCATTATGCAGAAACATCTTTTCAGAATTTTACTTTCTGTTGCATTGCTCGGTTTCACTTATGTGCACTGCGGTGCGCAGAACAGGCATAACAGCGAAACCTTATTTCCAACATATAATGGCCTTGTGATGGCAGGCTATCAGGGATGGTTCCGGGCTGCCGGCGACGGCAGTACAGCAAAAAGATATGCTTACGGCGACGATTCCCAATCCAGTATAGATCTCTGGCCCGATGTAAGCGAATACCAGAAAACGTATGAAACACCGTTCACCATGCCCGATGGTACAAAAGCACGCTTTTTCAGTTCGCTCGATAAATCTACCATCGATCTGCATTTTAAGTGGATGCAGGAATATGGTATCGACGGGGTGTTCATGCAGCGGTTCTTTAATGATACCCGGAAAGACAGGCGGGACAAAGAACAGGCGGTTATATTACAAAATGCTTTGGAGGCAGCTTCGAAATATAAAAGGGCGATTGCCGTGATGTACGACCTTTCCGGATTAAATGCGGGCGGCGAAGATTGCTCTTCCATTATTGAGGACTGGAAATTCCTGGTTGACAAAATCAAAGTCACCAATCAGGCAGGAGAAAAAACATATCTGCATCACCGTGGTAGGCCAGTCGTGGTCATTTGGGGTCTTGGTTTTCCGGACAGGCCATATGATATACGCAATATCGGCATCGAAAGACTGATAAACTTTTTAAAATATGATCCCGTGTATGGCTACTGCACCGTCATGCTGGGTGTTCCCACGTCCTGGCGGGAATTGAACGGTGATTGTATTCATGATCCCTATCTCCATGATCTGATTTTGCAGGCGGATATGATTTTACCATGGACCGTACAACGGTATTCACCTTTGTTGCATAACGATATGGACAGGTTCAGGGATGTTACCCTGGCCGATATGCAATGGTGCCGCGAACATCATATTGATTACGTTCCGTGCGTTTATCCCGGATTCAGCTGGCATAATCTCAGCGTTCATGCGTTTCCTGATGATGTCAAACCGGCTGCATCTATTCCAAGGCAGGGCGGCCGGTTTTACTGGCAGCTTGTTACAACAGCATTAAAATCCGGTGCACCGATGTTATATGTTGCCATGTTCGATGAAGTAAATGAAGGAACAGCCATTTTCAAAACCAGTAATAACCCGCCACAGGGAAGGGCTACCGCATTCATGAATATGGATAATAAACCATCGGATCTTTATCTTTGGCTCACTGGTCAGGCATCAAAAATACTCAAAGGAGAAGAGCCCCTGTCTCTTAAAATGCCTGAAAGATAATTTTTCCGGCATTCGGTTTTAATTCCATCAGCAAAACATAGATGTATGGATAGTATAAAAAGAATTTTTAAAAAAGTATCACGAAAACAATGTTCCGAATTCGGACAGGTGGCCGTTCTGGTATGTATTTTTCTCGCCCTCTATCAGAAAAATGATCATTATATACGTCCTGCGTTCCTGATTTTGATCATTACAATATTATTCCCTTATTTTTTTTATCCGGTGGCTGTGGTTTGGTTTGGACTGTCAACGGTGATGGGTAAGTTAAGCTCATTCGTCATTTTGAGCATCCTGTTTATACTCCTGGTTATTCCCATGGGACTGATCAGAAAAATATCCGGCAGGGATATTTTAAAATTGAAACAATTCAAAAAAAGCCGGCAGTCCGTAATGACAGAACGAAATCATTTATTTGTATCTGATGATCTGGTCAATACCTTTTAAAACAACAGCCGTATGGAATTTCTGAAGGAACTCTGGCTCTATCTTAAAACCCGGAAAAGGTACTGGCTGATTCCGCTGATATTTCTATTGCTGGCCATGGCATTGCTGATTGTAGCAACCAGCTCCAGTGCGCTGGCTCCCATTATTTATTCCTTATTTTAGTTTATTGAAAACAGCCATTCTCGGAATCTCAGCTTTTTACCACGATAGTGCAGCCTGTCTCCTGATAGACGGAGAAATCATCGCAGCGGCACAGGAAGAAAGGTTCTCCCGTTTAAAGAATGATGCTTCCTTTCCTAAGTCGGCTATACATTATGTATTGAGAGAAGCGGGTATTGAATATGAAGATCTGACCGCCATTTCTTTTTATGACAAGCCCATGCTGAAATTTGAGCGGTTAATGGAAAATTATCACGCGTTTGTACCGCGTGGAATTTCGGGTTTTCTAAGCGCGGTCCCCGTTTGGATCAAAGAGAAATTGTTCATGCGAAAATTTCTTCGCGGGCACCTGGATGAATTTGGTAAAAAAAAAATCGAAATCCTGTTTCCGGAACACCATCTGTCGCATGCGGCCAGCGCCTTTTTCCCATCTCCATTTGAAGAAGCGGCCATCCTTACTGTCGACGGGGTGGGTGAGTGGGCAACCACTACTATTTGTCATGGAAAATCCGGCCAGATAACCGTATTACGACAATTGGATTATCCACATTCCCTCGGCCTGCTGTACGCATCTTTTACATATTATCTGGGATTCAAAGTAAACAGCGGTGAATATAAATTAATGGGCCTTGCGCCATATGGAAATCCGATGTCGGAACAGACACTGTCATTTAAAAATAAAATACTTCAGGAACTGGTAGATATCCGTGATGACGGATCCATACTGCTGAATATGGATTATTTTGATTTTGCAACATCCACGCGGATGACAAATAACAAGAAATGGGAAAAACTTTTTGGCGTGGCCCCGAGAACCCCGGAATCTTCCATCAGCCAGGCACATACGGATCTTGCCCTGGCCATTCAACAGGTTACAGAAACGTGCATGATTTTACTGGCAACAACCGCACAAAAGATTACTGGTAGTAAAAACCTGGTTATGGCAGGAGGTGTTGCCCTGAACTGTGTTGCCAACAGCAAGATTGCAGGAACCGGACTTTTTGAGAAAATATGGATTCAGCCCGCTTCAGGAGATGCGGGAGGAGCCGTGGGCTCAGCATATGCTGCCTTTCATATCGCGAATAAAGCCCCCAGGTTGATTTCATATCCCGACGCCATGAAAGCTGCTTTTTTGGGACCGGAATACGGGGATAATGAAATCCTGAAAATAATCCGGAAATATGATATGGTATTTAAATACTACGCTGATTTTAACGAACTCTGCGTTATCGTTGCGCAAAAAATATCAGAGGGCAATGTGGTGGGATGGTTTCAGGGCCGGATGGAATTTGGACCGAGGGCGCTTGGAAACAGAAGCATACTCGCAGATCCAGGAAATTCCGTAATGCAAAAAAACCTGAATCTGAAAATAAAATTCAGGGAAGGATTCCGGCCCTTCGCTCCGGCAGTGTTGGCTGAAGATCTCTCAGAATACTTCGAAACCGGATCAGCTTCTTCCTACATGCTGTTTATACATTTTCTTCGTCAAAAATGGATATGTTCCGAACCATCCCATGAATCAGCATGGCCGATGGAAAACCGACTTCAAAAAACCGGGTCTTCTTTTCCTGCCATAACGCATCTGGATAATTCTGCAAGGACTCAAACCGTGGACAGAAACCTGCACCCGAAGTTTTGGCGGCTAATTACGGAATTCAAAAAAATAACAGGTTGTGGAATGATCGTCAATACGTCGTTTAATGTAAGGGGTGAACCCATTGTTTGCAGTCCCGAGGATGCCTGTAAAGGGTTTCTGGGAACAGAAATGGATATTCTTGTAATGGGAAATTTTGTACTCGATAAAACTGCACAAAAAAAAGTTGAATCAGCGGCCAGACATGCAGGAGGATTTAAACCTGATTAGTCCGGATAGCGCAATCACCAAACGATCCGGGCTGCTTATTCCCATCAACGTCTATGATTATGGCTTACCATACCAAGGAGAAATTTATTTAAGTGCGGCTTTCTTAAACCCCGGCCCTCTGACGAAGCGGCCGGGCATGGCACCGGTGTGTTCGCCATTTTTTATAACCTGTATGCCATTTACCAATACATCTGATATGCCCGTTGCATATTGCAGCGGTTTCTCATACGTCGCGTGATCCTGCACTTTCTGAGGATCGAAGATTACGATGTCTGCATAGTTGCCCGGTTTCAGCTCGCCTCTTTTTTGCAGCTTCAGATTCGTTGCCGGCAATCTGGATAATTGCTGAATGGCCTGTTGCAAACTCAGCGTTTTATCGTCGCGTACAAATTTGCCGATCACCCGCGCGAAATTTCCGTAAGCCCTGGGATGCGCGCCGGACAGGAGGAATACGCCCTCAGGTGCGGAGGATGCCTCATCGGAACCGAAGCTTACCCAGGGTAACGCGACTTCTTTACGCACATTATTTTCGTCCATGGAAGAATAAACGACTTCTATTCTTGTACTGTCTTCCACGATCAGGTCCATGGCGGTTTCTTCCGCCGAACGACCACGAATGGCTGCCACCTCAGCCAGTGTCTTTCCAATATATTTTCTGAGTGAGTCTTTTTTGAAACCGATTAATAATACACCCTGCGCTCCGCCTGCCTGGTAGTAAGTATTTTCCCAATCGGTTGCATTATTGTCCATCGCTTTTTTCATTTGCTCCCGTATTTTTTTATTCTGCAGCCTTTTCCATAGTTTATCAAATCCACCATCCTGCAGTGTTGGCGGAAAAGAGGCTGTCAGTCCGGTTGCACTCCGGTTATAGGTATACATATTCGCAGTAATGGGCACGCCTTCCTTTCTCGCTTTTTCCACTATTTTAATCAGACTGTCCAGTTTCCCCCAATTGTCCTTTCCTGCTTCCTTCAGGTGATAGATTTCAGCGTGTATACCTGTTTCTTTCGAAACGCTGATCAATTCATCGATGGCCTCAAATAATTTACTGCCTTCACTGCGAATATGACTCGTATACATACCGCCATATTTTGAAGCCTCCTTTGCCAGGGGAACCAGCTCTTCCGTTTTTGCAAAAAAATCCGGCGGGTAAATGAGCGCGTTGGTGATTCCCATGGCGCCTTCTTCCATCGCCTGATCGACCAATAATTTCATGCTGTCCAGCTGAATAGCTGTCGGTGCTACATCATCTTCACCAATTACGTATTGACGTATGGTACCTGTACCTACAAAAGACGCGATATTACAGCTGATCCCTTTTTTTTCAAGCCAGCTCATATATTCTCCCAATGTATTCCAGGTAACAGGGTATTTGATATCACGCTGGCCATCGGTTATTTGTTTTTTCATTTTTTCATTCAGCGGTCCCATGCTGACTTCACCAAATACTTCCAGTGTTACCCCCTGTCTTAAATCACTCTGTGAGCGGCCATCCTGGATCAATGATTCTTCTGAATGACTCAGCATATTAATAAAGCCGGGCGCCACCGCTTTGCCCTCTGCGTCGATTTCATTGTTGGAACGACTGTTTCTCAGGTCACCGATTTCTACAATCGTATCTGCATCGATAGCAATATCGCCCTGATAGGGTTCGCCGCCGTTTCCATCGTAGATCAATCCATCACGTATAATCGCATCATAGGTGCGTGTGCGTTTACAGGATATCAGGAATAGTAAGAAAATAAATAAAAGTGAAAATAATTTCATGACGCAGGGGTTTTCTCAAATCGTTTGAAGATACTAAATCATTGCTTTTAGTAATCACCCGCCATGGGCTGTGTAATTATTTGCACAAATATGCGGCTTAACGGGGTTGGTGAGTAACGGATTTGAAAACGTAAAACTTGTTTTTTTCAATGAAGACATGAATTACCCGGCTTTTAAGAACATGAAACTGAAAGATTTGTATTCCATATTTGGAAATGATCTTTCCGTTTTTGCCTGTATGGGCCGTTTGTATGTGATCAGGCCCGGATATTTATATATATTCTCAGACACAAGTTCTTCAGAACATGAAAAAGCTGATTTTAATTATAACATGTTTGTTCTTTTTTTCGCATGGCCAGGCTCAGAAGGAAACGACCGGTGCTGATAAGGTATTGACAGCGGAAGACGGAAACTTAACAGTTTCCATCAGGAAAGACGGGAAATGTTATTTCACCTATCAGAATGGAATGTCAACAAAAAAAGATGAACGGAATATTGTTTTTAAAAACAAGCAGGATATCCGGTCTTTTGAAAAAAAAATAAGCCAGGCGCTTTCAGCAAAAGACGGCACATCAAATGTA
>Ga0206929_1234_pt1 | contig 10941 bp, 7 predicted proteins | sample Alteio_BWOrgHeat_19_FD_152929 | JGI IMG/M metagenome (GOLD analysis project Ga0206929, IMG submission 152929) | Enriched cells from forest soil in Barre Woods Harvard Forest LTER site, Petersham, Massachusetts, United States -... | ecosystem: Environmental > Terrestrial > Soil > Temperate forest > O...
TTATCGGAAGAGTACAAGTTTTATTAAAAGAATTTTTTTATTGCCTGGAATTTTCTTTCGAATGAGCTTCCGGATTTTTTTGTAAATTATTTATTGTTGAACAATTTAGTGCATCCTTACATTTTGAAATCTGCAATTCGTTTTAGGCTTTAGGCTTTGAGCTTTAGGCTTTTTTAACGTATAAGCACCACCGTTCCTTTTTTAGAAACCGTTTTACCGGTATAATCCGTGCCCTGGACCATCCACACGTATCCGCCGACGGGTTGAAGTTTGCCGTTATAATATCCATCCCATCCGCTTCCGATATGGCTTGTGTTGTACAACAGCATGCCGTTCCGGTTATAGACCCTGAAAAATTCAATATCGGAAATACCCACAGGGATGGGCCTGAAAATATTATTTGTAGTATTACCGGGCGTAAAAGCATTGGGCACAAAAATGTCGGGCGCCGTAGTGAATACCTTGATATTGATCGTATCATAAGCAAAACATCCGTCTTCCGTAAACGTCTTCATAATGTAGGTCTGGTTCTGATTCAGCATGGCCACAGGATCTTCTATATCGTTACGATCCAGACCAAAATCAGGGAACCATAAAAATGACGGCGCGCCGGAACCATGCAGTTTTAGTGGCTGGTTCACAACAATGGATGTGTCATTCCCCGCAAAAGCAATGATTTGAGGATTTACATTTACAATCACCTTTGAAATGCCGGGTTTGGGACAACCCAGCGTGTCATAAACAAGCAGATTATATTCGGTTGTTTGCAGCGGATAGGCCAGTGGATTCAGAATCGCCGGATTGCTCAGGTTGGTGGATGGCAACCAACTGTACCGTGATCCTTTCGCTTTGCCATTCAGCATGGTCGTATCCATCCAGCAGATCCTGGCATCGGCACCCGCATCCGAAACCGGATAAGGAACCGTTTTTATATTTACACTACCCGTCGTAAAACATTTGCCAATACTGGCAACAACAGAATACGTCGTATTGCCCGATGGTGCAACATGCGGATTTTTTAATTTGGGATTATCCAAAATATTACCTGCTGGCGACCAGTCAAAATATAATGCATCACCTGAAGGATTTAATGTGATCGTATCACCGAGACAGATCGTGGAATCGTTTCCGGGAAAAAATGTTACGTGGTCCACCACGCGTACGCGCAGAGAATCTGAATTGGTACAACCCGGTTCCGATAGCGTTGCAGTGTACCAGGTGGTGGTTTTCGGATATACGAAAGGATCTGGCGAGTCCGGATTGATCATATTGTCAGAAGGGCTCCATGTAAAATCTCCGTTTCCCAACGCATGCAACTGAAGTGTATCAATATTGCAGATCAGTGTATCGCGGAAAGGGAAAATGATGGTCGGTTTACCTGATACATCGATCTGTTTCGATACAGAATCCAGACAACCTTTGCTATTGGCAACGACCAGTGTGACGGATTTCATTCCGGTATCACTGTATTGATAGGAGGGATTCTGAATAACGGAGGTATCGGCACTACCATTCTGATCGTCAAAATTCCAATACCAGGATGATACCGTTCCGTAACGTGTTTGGGTAGAATCTTTGAACACCACCGGGTTTTTGAGACAGGATGTAATGGCATTGAATGCCGGAAAAAAACCGGGAAACACACTCATCAGCGTAGAGGCGCTGTCGGTACAGGGCTCATTTTTGTTTACATAAAACCGGACAGTATAGACGCCCGTATCTGGAAAGGTAAAAGTAGGTTTTGCGACATTGCTGGTATCGTTTGTTAACCCGGGAACACCAAAATCCCAATAATAACTATGAACCAGCGGCGTGGATGCGGCCTCGTTATGAAAACTGAAATCAAAACCGTCGCAGGTAATATAATTTGGGTTTAGATCCGCGGAAGGGAAATCACATTTGTCGTCTACCGAAATAATAAAATCTTTCCGGTGAGAAGAAACCAGAATGCCCGCCCGGTACTCTTTAACCAGCACGCATACTACATAATCACCGCCCGGTGGCGCAACACCTGAAATAATGCCGGTTTTCCGGTCGATGGTAACGCTGGATCCCAACGGATTTAATCCTGAATAAGGCGCCGAATATTTTAACGGCTGCCAGGAAGAAGGAGGCCCCGGATTGGTAACCACTGCATTATTTTCGCCACCTCCGACGTATCCGGATGAAAATTCATACGTCAATGAGTCTCCTTCCGCATCGGTAGCGCTGTAGTCGAGTTTAAATCTTTTGCCCTGGCAGATCAGCACCGTGTCTTTGATACCGAAATCAGGATTTGAATTGATGCCATTTTCTCCGATAGAATGAGTTCCCTGAATTTCGCAGAAATAGGAAGCACCGATATTTATATTGGGATTGATGTTACGGATATTGTCTATCCGGCAGCAGCGCTGGAAAATAACCGTATATCCGTTCGGATCTTTTTGTAGTTCCACGATCGTGGTGAACTCACGGATCCAGTAACATACCGGTGAAGGATGCACAATGCAGGGGCTGGGGTTGGTCAGATTGATCTGGTAACTCCCGGTAAGATTTGCCCCGGCATCCTGTACAAGATAATTATCAGAATTCCGGTAAACACCCAGTACGACCGTGGTTTCCAGCTGACCCGTGGTGGATTGGCAACTTATAAAAAGACGAAGTCTCAGCTGGTAGCGGTCGTACCCGGGCTGTGTGGCGGAAGGTCCGAGGTAGGTGTAATGTATTTCACCTCCTTTAATATGTTTGCAATAACCCCTGAAGGCCAGCGTCATCAGTAAAAGAGACAGGATTATTATTTTAAAAGATCGGCTCACGTAGGGTAACTGCTTTAGATTAAACGGGAATAGCTGACAGGAATCGATCGACAAATGAATTACACTGGCTGGTATTTTCTATCATGCCCATATGGGCCGTGCGGGTCAGGATATGAATGTACGAAATCCGGGGTAAATGGCATTGTTCCAATGAATCATTGATCGGAATAGCCTTGTCTTCTTCTCCCATAATAAACAGTACCGGTTTAACGATCGATACCAGAATACCGGTGGTTGCCGGACGGTTTTTCATGGCATCCAGATACTGTACGAGAGACTCCCTTTTGAAGTTGGCGTAACGATTAACCAGTTTGCGTATTTCTTCCGGATGTTCCGCCTTAAATGAGTCAGAAAAAAGTCCGGGTATTGACTGTTCCACAAAGAGCGAAGGATCATGATTTTGGATAAAACGGATATTTTTATCCCTTGATTCCTTTTTTTCTTCGGGATCAGGATATGAACTGGAATGAAATAATCCCAGCGCGCTGATTTTTTCAGGATTTTTTTCAGCAAAGGCCAGGGATATATAACCACCCATACTATGCCCGATCAATACCAGTTCCTGTATATTTTCATTTTCAAGAATGGCGCCTATGAATTCCGCAAAATCCGTTATGCAGTTCAGGGAAGGGTTGTGAGCAGAATCTCCGCTTCCCGGAAGATCCGGAATAATCCAGTTATACTTATTTTCAATTCCCGACAACAGCGGATCCCAAATTCTGCGGTCCTCTGTAAATCCATGTATCAGCATTACAACAATTCCTTCGCCCTTGATTTCATAAACCAGTTCATGATCCCTGAATAATATTTTTTTCAGCATAGTTCCGTTTTAAAAATAAACAAATGCTCCGGAATATTATGATGGCCAGTAGGGGACATACTGCAGCATTCATTCTTTGGGGCCACCAGGGGAACCCGATCAGTAAAACAGATGCGAGAATCCCGGTGATCAGAAAATAATATTTTATCCATGCCGATTTTTTTCGGATGAAAAATACAACTATCAGATGCGTGGGCAGTGCCCAGCCAATATTGATGTTATTCCTGCATACATCATCTACACGTCCCAGCCATAAAGCAGTGATCAACAATCCGAATAAACCAATCAGGCTGAAAAAACCAATGTCGAAAATCAATAGTGGTTTTTTATTTTTAAAAAAATAAAATACAATACCCAGCATCAGCAGGATCGTGAAGGCGACGACGGGTGTAAACGGATTGCCGGGAATTTTTGTTTCGGGAAAAGATAAAAGCCTTTGTTTTTCAACCACCAGTCTTTTGTTTCCTTCAATTGCATGGTCCATTCCCCTGAACAAATAGGCAGGCAGAAAATGAATGGCCTGGATATTCGAAGGTTTGATATCGAGATTCATGCCCAGACACATATCAATGCCGAATTTCGACCAGTACTGATGTTGCGGGTTAAGATATTCATGAATCATATCCCTGTAACTGGTGCCCGGGGTCGGCAGAATATTTTCATACCAGAGTGAATCCTTCGTATTGGATTCAATGATCCGGGCCGCCCGCGTGGTGCAATTATCGGTATGAAAATGATATTGATAGTAGCGGTTTTCTTCCAGTGTATTTTTTCTCAGCGCTTCGTAGAGCTGATTTTTTTCTGCACAATCCAGATTCAACACCTGGCCCATTACCGGCCGGTGTTCATATTCATATTCAGTCATGAAGCTGTCGTATGTTTCCGCAGACAGGGAATAATTCATAATGCCCTTTGTAAAATGAACATAGAATAAAGGATCAGTATCATCGAATGTGCCGTAATTGTATACGATGTCCATTCCCCTGCGGGCATCACGCACGCGGATGGCCGTGTGTCCGAAAATAGAATACAGATCGGCGCCCGGTGCACAGGTGAGGAGGCTGATCTCCATCGTACAGGAATCATTGTTCGCCTGAGAGAAGCCCGTGATACAGCTTAAAAAAAGTAGAATAGCAACAGCAGTATGCTTCATCACGGTTTTTTTGGAAAAAGATGCATAATCTAGCGACTGTAATTCGGTGATTCGCGGGTGATCTCAATATCGTGTGCATGACTTTCCTGCATACCGGCGTTTGTAATTTTTATGAACTGTGCATTTTGCAGGGCTGAAATATTCCTGGCACCACAGTATCCCATGCCGGCTCTTAAACCACCTGTATATTGTTGCACGACTTCGTTCAAATTTCCTTTAAAGGCCACGCGGCCCTCAATACCTTCCGGAACGAGTTTCTTGATACCGTCTTCCACATCCTGAAAATAACGGTCGCTGCTTCCCTGTGTCATCGCTCCCAGAGATCCCATGCCGCGATATTGTTTGAATTTTCTTCCTTCATAAATAATCGTGTCACCCGGACTTTCTTCAGTTCCGGCAAAAACACTTCCCATCATCACAACGTTGGCGCCGGAAGCGATGGCTTTCACGAGATCACCCGTATAACGGATACCGCCATCCGCAATCAGTGGTATGCCAAGCGGTTTCAAAACGGATGCTGCTTCCATGATGGCCGTAATCTGTGGTACGCCTGTACCTGTTACAATCCGGGTTGTGCAAATAGATCCCGGACCAACACCGATTTTCACAGCATCGGCACCCGCCTGTGCGAGCGCTTTTGCACCTGCGGCCGTACCCACATTACCTGCAATCACCTGTAACTTGGGGAAATTCTTTTTTACTTTTTTCAATGCATCAAGTACTCCGGTATTATGTCCGTGTGCACTGTCGAGGCAGGCCACATCAACCCCGATTTGTAATAACGCAGCTGCGCGGTCCATAAGATCCCGGGTAATGCCCAGCGCAGCACCCACCCGAAGTCTGCCGAATTCATCTTTAGCCGCATTGGGAAAACTTGAAAGCTGTAAAATATCGCGATAAGTAATGAGACCGATGAGTTTTCCGGCTTTATTTACCACCGGAAGTTTTTCTACTTTATGTTTTCGCAGAATGGCTTCAGCCATTTTAAGATCCGTTCCTTCAGGTGCGACAACGAGATTATCTTTTGTCATCACTTCCCGGATCTTTCTCTTTCTGTCGTCTTCGAACCGGAGATCCCGATTGGTGAGGATACCAACCAGCTTCTGATTGTCGTCGATAATAGGAATACCACCGATCTTATTTTCTTTCATCAGAGTAAGCGCATCACCAATTGTTGCGTTGGGATGTAAGGTAATCGGGTCGATGATCAGGCCGCTTTCACTCCTTTTTACCTTCCTCACCTGTTCCGCCTGTTTTTCAACGGGCATATTTTTGTGCAGAATACCCATGCCGCCTTCTCTCGCCAGGGCGATAGCCAGCGTTGCTTCAGTTACCGTATCCATGGCGGCGGAGAGCATCGGAATATTCAAACTGATTTTCTTTGTTAACTGGGTCCGGATATCCGTTTCCCGCGGAAGAACATCCGAATAAGCGGGTAATAATAAGACATCATCGAACGTAAGACCGTCACCGAAAAATTTGGGGGGAAGAGGGCTTTTGGAGGAATTTATTCTTGCCATGTGCAAAGATAGTGCAAGGGATAAATTGGTACCAAATTCAATATTGGTTGGCGGGTTATCGTTGACCGTTGACCGTTGACCGTTGACCGTTGACCGTTGACCGATGACCGTTGACCGATAACGGTTTACAATTTTCGGTGATTGGTGGCAATAAATGCTTTAAGTGTTACGCGTTACGCTTTCAGCCTGTATATCCTCCCGGGCATTATGGAGATAAGGTCCTTCATTTCCAGTTCCAGTAATGCACCTGCATTCAGACTATTGGGAAAACCGGTGGTCGCATTGATCACATCAATATGCATCTGCTCCCTTTCCTTCAGGAGATCGATGATGCGCTGTTCAGGCGCTGTTAATACAACAAATAATTCTCCCTGTTTCTTTTCTGTTTTTGTTTTTTCCTCCCAGCCCATCATTTTGACAAGGTCATGGACATTTTCGAGAAGAATAGCCTGGTTATTTCGGATCAGCCAGTTACAACCGGCGCTTTTGAAATCGGAGATTCTTCCGGGCATTGCGAAAACCTCCCGGTTGTATCCATTGGCCAGGTCGGCTGTAATCATGCTGCCTCCCTTCACGGCGGTCTCTGTTACAATGGTACAATCGCTGATGCCTGCCACAATGCGGTTCCGGATGGGGAAATGATGTTTCTCAGCCTTTACATGACTGATATATTCTGTGATGAGACCACCTTGTTTCAACATCTGCTTTGAAAGTTGTCCGTGTTCAGGCGGATAAAGCGAGGCGAGTCCGTGGGCAAGTACCGCAACCGTTGAAAGTTCCTGTTTCAAGGCTGTTTTATGTGCGATGGCATCGATTCCAAATGCGAGCCCGCTAATGATCAGTACATCATAGACTGCCAACTCCCGGATTAATTTTTCGGTAATCTGTTTTCCGTAGTCAGAATTACGACGTGTACCTACAATGGAAATCGATCTTGTTTTGTTCAGATCGGCACTGCCTTTATAAAACAACAATATGGGGGCGTCGGAAGCAGTTAATAATCGCTGGGGATAATCTGCGTCCTTTAAACTCAAAGCGCGAATTCCATATCGCTGAATAAATGCCATTTCTTTTTCAGCAACTGAGAAATTCCGGAACGACTTGATAGAATGTGCCCTGATTCTGCCAATACCTTCTATTCTTTCCAGGTCATGCGTGGTGGATTTAAATATTTCTTCTGCTGAACCGAAATGCTGCAATAATATTCGGGCCTGAATGGATCCCACCTGGGGAACCTGTGTGAGACCGATCAGGTAAGGCAGATCCGTGTACAAGTTTTTTTGCCAAAACTAAATGCCTGAGAAAAAATGTATTGAGTTAAATCACGCAAAATAGTACCGTTATTTAGTCTTTAACATTTCTACATTGTCATTTCTGAAATTAATTTTGAATTCCTACACTTTTCACCCTTCCACATCCACCACCCTTTATTAATCTGCTTTTACAACCTTTAATTCCGTCCGCCTGTTCTGTGCCCGTCCGGCTTCTGTCGTATTCGGAGTAACGGGTGCTGTTTCACCAAAACCTTTGAACGACAATCTTCTCGGGTCAACGCCTTTTGACTTCAGATAATTCACCACTGCCTTTGCGCGATTTTGTGAAAGCAGAAGATTGTCAGCAGGTTTGCCAATATTATCCGTATAACCATTGATCTGGATGAAGACGAGCGGATTTTCTTTCAGCAGTTTGATAACATCATCCAGCTCTACCTGCGAAGCAGGTTTGAGTTCATATTGATTGTTGTCGAAGAAAATATTTTTCAGTGTGATACTGGCATCTACTTCGATTGGCTGCAGCGGAATATCCAGTTGGTAAACAGAGTCCGCCGTCGGATTGGAGAGATTAAAATTCTCTGAGAAAAACAAATACCCTTTGCGGTTCACATTAAATGCATAATCATTGCCGATCGGCAGGGTAGTCAGGTAATTGCCGGTTTCATCTGTCTGGAGCTTGCTGATGATTCTCTTATTACCCAGATCGCCCAGTTCTACAGAGGAGGGGAGTCCCTTACCCGTTTTTTTATCATATACTTTCCCTTTCACCCAGATCGTTTTTGCAGGCCTTACGTCGCTGCGTAATTCAAATGAATAGAGGTCAAGCTGGCCACGCGTGTCGGCACGGTCACTGGCATAATAAGCCGTTTTCCCATCAGCGGATACGACCAGGCTGCCTTCGTTTTCGATTGTATTGATAGGATATCCGAGGTTTTCAGGTATGCCCCATTCGCCGCTCGCCGTTTTACGCACCACAAAAAGGTCAGTGCCCCCGTAACCGGGCAAAGTATTCGAAGTAAAATACAATGTGCTGTTATCTGCGTGAATAAAGGGTGCGCTTTCATCACCTGCCGTATTGATATTCGGTCCTAAGTTCTCCGGCGGCGACCATCGGCCGCTTTCCAACCGGTGACATACATATAAATCATTTCCTCCAAATCCGCCCGGACGATTGCTCGCAAAATACAGGTCCCTTTTATCAGGTGAAAGAGAGGGACCGGATTCCCAGAATTCAGTGTTGAAATTGGGGCCCAGGTTTTCGGGGCTGCTCCAGCCCTCACCGGAGAGATAAGAAATAAATAAATCACAGCTGCCGAATCCGTTTGGAAAATTACAGCCGGTGAATATAAGCCATTGTCCGTCCTGTGAAATATTCAATGCTCCTTCATTATTGTTGCTGTTAATATTTCCTTTCAGGGGCCGGGCTTTTGTCCATCCATTGTCCGTAAGATCTGATTCATAAAAATCTTCATTATTATTATGCACGCGCCGGGTAAATACAAAATGTTTTCCGTCGAGGCTGATCGTGGGAAAATATTCCGATACAGAGCTGTTAATACTATCTCCCATATTATGCGGTTCAAATTTATAATCGCGGTTAGCTTTTTTTGCCGCGTAGTCAATCGCAAATTGATAAGAGCGTATCCTGTAGTCAGCTGCCCTCAGTGATGATTCGTGCAGCGTGGGTATGGATTTAAAATCATTGACTGCTGCGAGGGCTTCTTCAAAATTTCCAAGACCGGCCAGCGGGATCGAATAGGAGAGGCTGTAATCCTTAAAATAAATACTATCAATAGATCTGGCTATTTTATAATTATCTGCGGCTGCCTGATAGTTTTTTAATTCGGTATACATACCCGCCATTGATAGATAAGCATCGGCATACCGGTTATCGATGGCCACGGCTTTTTTTAATAATTCAAGACCTTCTTTCAGGTTGCCATCCCTGCCTTCAGTCATCGACTGATCAAATAACTGAACCGCCTTTTTGTCAATTTTAGAAGGGTCGTATTGACCGTTGGCCTGTATTATCAGGAAGGAAAACAGAATTGAACAGAGAGGCTTTGTGAACTTCATTTGTCAAAGGTACAGTTGAAGTATAAGAGTATAAGAGTGAATTGATGAACCGCCAACCTCTCACGGCACCTGAATATATTTATGCAGCTGCAGTGAAAATTCCCACTGGGGGTTTTTCATAATGTAATCTGATATCATGGGCGTCACGATATCTCTTTTACTCCATTCGGGTTGTAAGAATAGTTTACAGCCTGGTTTTACTTTTTCTGCAAAAGATTCCGCCCATTTAAAATCGGAAGGATGATAGATCACTACTTTCAACTCATCCGCATGTTCAATGGTACCGGTTAAGGGTTGTTTAAATTTTTTTGGCGAAAGGCATATCCAGTCCCATTCACCACTTAATGGATAGGCGCCGGAGGTTTCAATATGTGTGTAAAAACCGGCTGCATGCAGTTCGCGGGTGAGAGGCAGACAGTCATGCATCAGCGGCTCGCCACCGGTTATGACGGCAATCCGGCCGGGAAATTTTTTTGCTTCTGCTGCCATTTCCGAAACCGTTCGCAGGGGATGTGCCGAGACGTCCCAACTCTCTTTTACATCGCACCATGTGCAGCCCACATCGCAACCGCCGAGCCGGATAAAATATGCCGCCTTACCCTGATGATACCCTTCGCCCTGGATCGTATAAAAAGCTTCCATCAGGGGTAATAGCTGGACGGATGTTATAGTCGTTTCGCTGATCATATTTAATACTTGCGCTTCAATGCTGTAAACGTGTTTTTCATAAGGGCTGCAATGGTCATCGGTCCGACACCACCGGGAACCGGTGTGATGTAGCTGCATTTGGGAGAAACCTCTGTAAAGGCAACATCACCCTTCAGTGCAAAGCCGCTTTTTTTGGAAGAGTCCGGAACCCTGGTGATTCCCACATCGATCACTACGGAACCTTCTTTGACCATGTCTGCCTTCACAAATTCCGGTCTTCCCAGAGCGGCTACGATGATATCACTACTCCGGCAAATTTCTTCGAGATTGTGTGTTTTCGAATGACATAAGGTTACCGTACAATTTCCGGGATTGCTGTTTGCACTTAGCAAAATGCTCATGGGGCGGCCCACAATATTACTTCGTCCGATCACCGCCGCTGATTTGCCTGCAGTAACAATTTTATAATGTTCCAGCAGCAGCATGATGCCATGCGGAGTGGCGGAAACAAAGCTCGGCGTACCCAGCACCAGCTTTCCCACATTCACCGGATGAAAACCATCTACATCTTTATCCGGATCAATGGCAAGAATTATTTTTTCATCTGAAATATGTTTGGGTAAAGGCAGCTGTACCAAAATCCCGACCACATCCA
>Ga0206929_1222_pt2 | contig 10909 bp, 6 predicted proteins | sample Alteio_BWOrgHeat_19_FD_152929 | JGI IMG/M metagenome (GOLD analysis project Ga0206929, IMG submission 152929) | Enriched cells from forest soil in Barre Woods Harvard Forest LTER site, Petersham, Massachusetts, United States -... | ecosystem: Environmental > Terrestrial > Soil > Temperate forest > O...
GAGCAACGCTGTGGCAAACCTTTTATTACATGTGCCGGAGCCAACCGTCGTCGTGCCGGTATCGAAAGCGATATCCATCGTAACGGCACGGAAATCTGGGATCAGTGAAACGAAGTGTTTTAGATCCCAGGGCACTCCCCACCTTCGCTAAAGCGGAGCCTGCCCTGAGCGAAGCCGAAGGGGTGCGTCGTTGGGGATGACGGAAGGAACATGGAGGGAACTCGTCCCCCCAACAAACTAAAACTCGTCTTTAGCTATTTTGTCGTCAAGCCAAGCCAATCTAAACTTCAACCAATCTTTTAGGATTTTAACGTTACCTTCAAAGGTATCGCTTCTCTCTTTGGTATTCATGATAAGTGTTTGAACCAAGTTTTGGGTGCCTTCCCAACGCTGTTTATCTAGTTCAGGAGCATTGCCAAGCATGTTGACGAGGTCGTTAATGCTCTCATCTAGTTTATCCCAGCCTAATAAGCCTCCTGGTAGGCGTAATTTCATGTAGCGTTTACGCAATTCTTCACGGAAGTATTCGTCTTTTAGTAAACGATCAAACCAGAAGACAGATGGGAAAGCCATCCAGAATTTTTTATGAGACCAGCCTTTACTACTATTCATGTGGTACATACTCAGGTTACCCCAAGCGATATCGAAATCCCACAGTGGGCCCATATGGAATTTGCCATCGGTGCCTTTATAGAAGTATTCACTGCGTCTAAAGCCGTCGATATTTTTGGTTATCTCCTGCATCAAGAAATAATCGATAAAAGAAGGCACATCGATCAAGGATCGATAGCCTTTTACTGGGTCTTTAAAGTCTCTGCTGTCTAAGACTTCTTCAAAGTGATTGATTTCACCTTCGATAAAGTTGGTGACCAATTCGTGTGCAAGGAAATTGTCGGTTTCAAGTTTTTTCAATTTATTTTCAGATGGGTAAGTGTATTTAACCATAGTACCCAGATCTGTTTTGAAACTGTAATCGCGGGCAGAGATTTCCATCAGATAGGTTAGGTTGCTTAGATTTTTTTCATTAAGTTTATCAATAGGTAGGAAATCATAATCGATTTTTTCAGATAAAATAAAGATACCTTCGTATTCACCGTTCAAAAATATTTGTACGAAGCGGGTGTGTGGAGCAGCGTATTGATCGCCTCGTGATTGACCCATTTTACGACCGAGTTCGTAGGCTAAGGTGTCTCGCATATAGCTGCGATCGATGTAAGGGGTGCGGAAAGCTAGTTTGTTAGTCTTCGGCAAACCACCGACGGAGAGTTCAACGTCTTTGCCCTTGTTGTTGACAAAGTTAATTCCATATTGCTTTTTCGCAAATGTCATAGAAGAGGCGCCGCGATAGCGGACGTTCATCTTTTGCCAGCCTTCGGTATCGTTACATGATGCTTTGGAAAAATCGCTCTGATCGTACCATTTCATCATACCGGCAGTATCGTTGTCTTTGCTTATTTCATGACCGTTTGTGCAAAAGACAGCCATAGCCACACCGCTGGTGATGCTGCTGTCGAATTCTGGTGCTTTAGTTGGCGTTTTAGCTTGCAGAGGCATGTAGCAGCCTGCTGTTAGAAGCATAGAGATCAAAGAAAAAGAATGAGATTTTTTCATCGGAAAACTCCCTGTTAAAGTAGAGCCCGATTTATGCACTTTTCTACATAAAAAAAAATGATAAGAAGTTTTCATCAAGCGTCGCTGAGGTTATTGAATGGTGTAGACCTTCGGATGACTATGCAAATACCCATCTTGGTTATAAAGAATTACTTCTTCAATCTTCTTTGGAGTTATTAAGGGGTCCTCAGCAATTATATCTATTTCCTGTTTAGTCTTTTCTCTAACTTGCTTACAGGTGTCTAATGCTTTTATGTATACGGCATCAGAGCTGATAATATACTCTTTATCCATAATCTTAAAATCTTCGCTTTCGAATTGGTAATCACTGAGCTTAATCATATTGGCCTCGGCCAAAGTCGTATCAAGTATGGATCCTTGTTCATTCGCTGCAATTTGATGTAGCTTACAATCAAACTTGATCAGGGTTTTATGAGATGCATCCAACTGATTCAGTACCGAGCGAAAATCATAGATAGATTTTTTCCAATGAGGGGTGTAGGTCCAAGAATAAAGCCAGGAGATTAAGCTGGGTTTGCTCATGATTTTTTCATGAATATTGTCAAAGGAGCTACGCACATTGATGTCATCATCTGCTTCAGAAAATAAAGGGGTGAAATTATCTTCTGCCAATTTTGGCACAAATTCCATGGCTTTAAAATGATGCGGAAGGTTCCCTGTTTCATAAACATCCCAAACTTCATCAACCGAACTTTGCAGAGCTAAATCTATGATCTGCCGGTTAATTACGCTTCTATCACTAAAATATGAATAATCTCCATAGGCTTTCCAGCTAGATTTACGCTCGTTTTTTACCTTTAAACCGTAGTACCCGTCTTCATCATGCATGGCGTTGGCAGCTAGGCCAGCACTTTTCCCCCAGTAGCTATTTTTAAAAATAGCATAACGAGGGGTGCGGATATGCCCAGCAGAAAAGAGATCTGTGAGGAAGTGGCTGGCAAAGGCCTCCATGGCATAAGCCATATTGAGTAACTCATATTTCTTTTTTAGGTCACTTTCTTCATTAGCTTGTTTTGCTACTTTTAAAGCCTCACGATGCCCAGTCTGATAAGTTTGCTTAGCTTGCTCACCGAAATGGTCGAAATTTTTGCTTAAAATATTGGTGTAGTAAGGAGGTAGCTCTGCAAAAAAAGTTTCATTGATCAAGGCATAAAGGGTTTTTTTTGCAACTAATACGGTGTGCACATCTTGGATATCAGAGAAATAACTCTTATCCTCATTTATTTTTTCAATTAATTTTTGTGCAGGTCGCATTTTTTGCTCGCATTTTTTCTCGATCATGCAGGTATCTTCTAAAAGTCCAGCTTCTTTGGTAATGTCCGGATCAAAATTAAGCAGGGTTTTAAATTCACTTACTATGATGCTTCTTAATTTTTGCAAATAAACTTTTGGTTTAAATGGATTTTCGTAGGGTTTGCAGATTTCTTGCCTGTCGGAGAAATACGGCCAAAAGTGATGTAGGGCATACTTTTCATGCTCGGCATCAGGTACGCAATCAGCTCTCATCTTTTCGGCATCATTTGGAAAATCAGCAATAAAAGTACTGAATGCACGTCTAAATCGATATGCTCGTTGCTGATCAGCATCTTCTATAGAAAGTTTATTATCTTCTAAATCGCTGATGGTGGTATCGGGTAGGGTGAAATAATCACCGGCAATAGCAGTGATCTCCCCAAAGCTGATCCTTAAACCACGAATATCTAAGTATTGGGGATAAGGCTTATTCACGGAGAATAAATTTTTTATAGGGTCCAAAAATTCAGAATAAGCATAATTATGATTAATTTGATCTTTTAGTTCTTCTGGAAATTTTAATTCGATCAGGTCACCCATCCACAGATGTTCAAAGCTATCGAAGGCGAAACAAGGGTAGGTGAACAAAGAAATAATGAGCAGAGCAGATTTTTTTAAATCAAACATGCTAAATCTTCCCAAAGATTGGTTACGTCATCTCGAGCACCTCGAATGAAGCGAGAGGGAGTCGAGAGATAAAATCTGTTTTTTTATCGGGAAAATTTACAAATAAATTAGGAGGCTGAGTAGTTTGCGGTAAGTTTGCCTGCAGCAGCTTCGAGGGTTGTTAGGTTTTTTGCAAAACAAAAGCGGATATACTGTAATTTTCTAGCTTTACTTTTATCGAGATAAAAAGTCGAAAGAGGTATACAAGAAACCCCCACTTGCCTAGTGAGATAGAGAGAGAACTCTAAATCATCCAAAGATGAGAATTCTGAGTACTTGGCAACGATGAAATAGGTCCCTTGCGGGTCTTCGCAGTGGTAACCTTTTTTAGTTAAAGCACTAAGCAGTAAATTTTTTCGTTCCGTATATTGTTTGCGCAGGTTCTCATAAAAAGATTCAGGCAACTCATAAGCTTTGATGAGAGCCTTCTGCATAGGCGTAGCTGAGCAAAAGACCGAATGCTGGTGAACGATGCGCATACGCCTGATGAGGTCCTTAGGCCCGAGTGCAGAACCAATTTTCCAACCAGTCACACTATAGGTTTTAGCCGCTGAAGAGATGATGATGGTTCTTTCCTTCATCCCGGGTAAAGCTGCGAAGGAGCTATGAACGTAAGGCTCGAAGTAAAGCTCTTCGTACACCTCGTCAGTGACTACCGTCAGGTTGTGTTTTTCTGCAAGTTTAGCAATGCTCTGCAGTTCCTCAAGAGAGAAGATTTTTCCGGTCGGGTTATGAGGTGTATTCAAGATCAGTATCTTGCTTTTCGGAGTGATGGCCTTTTCAAGCTCTGTGAGATCAAACTCCCAAGTCGGTGGTTGCAGTGTCACAGTTTTTAACGTGGCTTTTGCAGCAAAGGCACAGCCTTGGTAGATATCATAGAAGGGTTCAAAGGTGATCACCTCGTCACCTGGTTGGCATAAAGCCATAATCACACTAAAAATAGCTTCGGAAGCTCCGGAAAAGACCGATACTTCGTCTTTTGGGGAGTAAGATAGCTGGTATCTTTTTGCAACATAATGAGCGATTGCTTCTCTAAGCGGTAACAGCCCAAAGGAGGGAGCGTATTGATTAAACCCATTAAACAAGGCAGAAGAAGCTTCTTCCAAAATTTCTTTGGGCGGGTCGAAATCTGGGAAACCCTGAGCTAAATTGATAGCTTTATGCTGCAATGACTCTTCTGTCATGCGCGTAAAGATGGATACACCGAAATCATCCCAATCAGTCATCATATATTCAGTTCCTTTGGCATAGCTTATTCTTTGCGTCGACCCGATCTATCCTCGGCAGCGCTCAAGAAGTGCATCTATTTTACGTTCAAGTTCAAATTGTTTTACGAAGTCTTTTTCTCTAATAACTTCTTCGATCAAGGGCTTTAACTCAGACCTTAGGCGTTGAAATTCATCATCCCAACAAGCAATCCATACCGGTCTAAAAAAAGCACTGCTTAGTTTATAGGTCAAAGAGCTGCGTGTGTTATCTAAACGAGCTAGGTAGCGAGCCCACTCTTGCGCTAAAATCCCGTAGCGGTTTAGGTAAAGACTATGAAGTATTTTGTCACCATGGTTTGAAAACAAGTCGAAACCCTTGCAGCTGGCAAACTGACTTACGCTTTTACTCATGCTGCAGCCGATCGTGTATGGTTGCATGGCATAAATCTGTTCCATCGTAGCAAATTCATCTTGCCTCCATTTTTCTGCTAAGGCTGTTTCGACGACACTTTGCAAGGCATTATCAAATAAAAATCTTGAGTCGTCAGCCGCAAGCCTGTTGCGATCACGGTTGGCAAATTCTTGAGCAACATTCAGAGTTTGTTTCCAACTCTGCAAGGTTTCTATAGAAGGCTGCTCAACCAAGACGTTCTGCCATTTCTTCAGCACCCATTTATCTGCCTTGATAGAAGCTGCTTGCAGATATATGTCTTTGGCAAGTTGCTTATAATTTGCTGTGATGCTGCAGGCAAAACTTGTCTGGCTTTCTCGGTCTATAAGATGCCCCTGAGTCAACTCGTCGATAAAGTTGGAGACAGCGTGTTGAAAAGGGTTAACCGCATTGGCTAGACAAGTAGTCATGTGATCGATTTCTTGTGAAGAAAGGGAGTTCTTAGCAAAACCCATTGCTACTGCGGCTTTGATCAAGTCGCTTTGAAAGATTTTTAACCCTGGGTGTTTGTTTAAACCTTCGACAAAATCATCGACAAAGTCAGAGATAAAAGTTAGACGCTCCAGCGTGTTTGCAGGGTCTAATTCAGTTTTTAGATTTTTTCTTTGGGCTACAGTCAGCTCTGCCAAAGCTTCTAGCAACTCATCCCAACCATGGGCAGATCCTTGAGCTTTTGTCAAAACAGCAAGCAAACTATTTTTAGCTTCCGCATGCGTTAAAACAGCCTGATTAAAATCCTGAGCCAATGCCGAGCAGGCAGACATGGTCGCATAGGCGTCAATACTCTCAGTATTTGCCGTATTTGCAGTTAGCATAGCTTGGGTTTTTTTAACGAAACAATCTATCGCTTTTTGGTCATTTAAAGGCTCTGTGCCTTCATATCTGAGAGGGCGCATGACATGTTCGGATAAGTCAGCTGACCTGATCCTCTGAAATGCACGTGAAGTAAAAACCCATAGCTGCCCTTTGTCTTTATCATTACTGACATCAAATACGTTTATTTGTGGAGCTTGGATTTTCAACCACAAAGGGTAAGCAGGAAGAGCAGAAACAAATTTTTCCATAGAAGCTAGCTGACCGCTTGCTAGAGGTAGGCTTTTGTCAAAAGCTAATATTTCTGGGAGCAGAGGGACACTGATGGAGTGAGGCTGAAAGTCTTGATTAGAAGATAAAAGAAAGGGAGCGATATCTTTTTCTGATACATTGAGGACCGTAGCTAAAACCTGAGCTTCTTTAGGAGTGTTGACGAAAAAAAGATTTGCCCATGGTTGTAGGTCTAAATAACCTAAATTTTGCTGTGTCTGCATTTTGAGAGGGGTGCTCGTCACCATGCGTTCTACATGTTCTGTTTGTGAAACTAGGACTGGTAAATAATTGAATAAATGGGTTTCATAAACTTTTTGACCTGATAACCATACCTCACACAGACTACCTTCTCGTTTAAACTCTGCTTTAAAACTATGGTTTGTTCCTGTCTCTTCCAGAGTAGAATGGCTGCTGCCACTTGGTGAGTGTGGAGTCCCTAAAGCTAAAAAAGCTCCAGAAGAAGGATCTTTGACCAGCAAACTATGATCTAATTGTTTGAGCAGCACCCGACCGTCGATAGCATGGTAGTCGTGGGATTGCGGGCCAGAAAAAGCATCGGCGCTATCGCAACTTTTTATGAGTTTGTTTTTCCATTGCGTAAATGCTTCTTGAGGATTGCCAGTTAAGTTGAAGTTGTTCTCGTTATCTTGATGAGAGTCATTATCATGACTGCTCTTGGGCTTACCGCAATTGATGAGAGCAAAAGACAGAGAAAAAAGAAGGATAAAAAAATTTATCTGCATGTTGTTCCTTTTTCTGAAAAAAAAGTGTACATTGAGTTGGTTAGCTCGTACCAAGAAGTAAGAAGGATATGATAAAAATGAAATTATTCAATGTAAAAAATGTAATCATAAGTAGAGTTTGGTTGCTTTCTCTTATCTGCGCTCTGCAATTTTTGTCTGTGCAAACAGCAGAAGCTCGTGTCGGTGGAGGTAGATCCGTCGGCCGTTCTTTTGGTGGTAGTAGCGGAGGCTTTCGACGCAGCCCCCCGCCTCCTTCATCAAGCGGTTATAACAACAATTACAACAACCAGGCTCGTTACGGTAATAACAACGCTATTCCTCCTGCAGCAAGTGGCGGAGGCTTTTTCAGAAGCGTAGCTGGTGGCATGGCTGGTGGGTTTTTAGGCAGTATGCTTTTTAGTTCCCTTGGTCATTCAGGTGGAATGGGCTATGGCGGCGGAGGCATGGGTTACGGCGGTGCTGGTGGCGGAGGAGGCATCGGCTTTTTCGAAATCCTGTTATTTGCAGGCTTAGGCTTTATCGCTTACCGCTGGTGGAGAAATAAGCAACAACAAGAAGCTTATTCACCGCCTTATGAAATGCCTACTCAAGCTCAGCGAGCTTATGAGCAAGACCATTTTCATGCTCAAAGCTACCCATCTTTAGCTGTGCAAGGGATCGCAACAGAAGATGCTACGGATCTGTTTTTTAAAATTCAAGGGGCTTGGACTCGCAGAAATATGTCTCTGGTAAGCGCTCAGCTTGGTCCAGAATTGAAAGATATTCTTAGTAAAGATGCCGAAGAATTGCAACGAGGACAAAAAATAAACCGTCTGGAAAATATCACTATCCGTAAGAGTGAAGTACTCAACAGTTGGGAAGAGAGTGATGGTATTTATTCCACGGTGAACTTTTCTGCTAATCTATTAGATTATACTGTGGATGAAAAAACCGGAGCGGTCGTATCTGGAAGTGATGCTAATCCAGTTAAGTTTGAAGAAAACTGGACCTTCTTCAAATCAGCTCGTGAGTATCAATGGAAATTAGTTGGTATCGATCAACCGCAGTAGCTGAGGAGAGATCGTAATTTATCAAATTAAATAAGCCGGTTGCCTTTATTCTCCTATTCTTAAGAATTCTTTACACCCTTTCAATCAATCTCCGGTGGCAAGTTCCGATCTTAATCTTGAAACAGACAAGTGAAGAGAATCGAGGCATTGATTGTGGACGCAAAGAATTCAAATTTTTCTGTAAATTACGAAGCTATTTTTAAAGGTGGCTCGGCTATTTTGATGGTACTAGGCACTGATACGCCGAAGTTCACCATTATGGCTGTGAGTGATCTTTTTCTAATAGCAACCATGCGTACGCGGGAGCAGGTTGTTGGCAAAGGTATCTTCGAAGCTTTCCCACCTAACCCTGCGGATCCACAGTCGCAAAAGGAAAAGCTAGACGTTCTCAATTCCCTCGATCGGGTGATTAAGTTTCACAAGCAAGATAATTTACCCTTGCAAAAATATGATATTAAAACTTCTGATTCCAAAGGCGATGGTTTTGAAACCCGCTACTGGAGCCCAGTCCATTTCCCCATCTTAGATGACGAAGGAAAGCTTATTCATATAGTGCAGAAAGTGGAAGATGTAACAGAGCTTTTTTCTCTCAAAAATCGCGAGATGGAAAAAACGGAAATCAATAAGAAGCTCCAAGACAAAACCGGGAAGATGGAGCTAGAGCTTTTGTTGCGTGCGCAAGAAGTGAAAGACGCGAACGTTAAGCTGATGGACTTGAACGAAGTATTGGAGAAAAAATCTACAGAGCTTGAGATATTCAATGATAAATTAAAGGAACTTGATCGCCTCAAAACAGATTTTTTTGCCAACATCAGCCATGAGTTCCGCACCCCGTTAACCCTGATCCTCGGGCCTCTCGAAGAGTTGTTAGCGAGGAATGATCCTTCTTACCGACAACCTGTGCAGGTGGTCTATAAAAACGCTTTACGTTTGTTAAAGCTAGTCAACTCCCTACTGAATTTTTCAAAAATTGAAGCTGGGAGAATGAATGCCGTTTTTGAGTTAACTGATATGGCCAATTTAACGGTGGATCTAGCTAGTAATTTTCGTTCTGCTATCGAGCGTGCCGGTCTTACTTATGTCGTGGAATACCAACCCGTCCCTTCTTCTGTTTATGTCGACCATGAGCTTTGGGAAAAAATAGTTATCAATTTGATTTCTAATGCCTTCAAGTTCACCTTAAAAGGTTCAATAAGGGTATCTTTGAAACCAAGTAAAGATTTTGTTGAGTTTTCTGTCACAGATACCGGTTCGGGAATTTCCGAAGAAGAAATACCGCGTTTATTTCAGCGTTTTTACCGTATACCTAAATCTATTGGCCGCACTATTGAGGGGACAGGTATAGGCTTAGCCTTAGTGCAGGAGCTAGTAACGTTACACGGAGGGAAGGTTGAAGTCACAAGTAAAATAGGTGAAGGATCAACCTTTACTGTGAAGCTTCCTTATGGGAAAGAGCATCTGCCTAAAGAACAAATCGCTGTTAATAAAGTGCAAAGAGATATGCATGAAGCTACTTTTTTGGATTATTTTGATTGGATCCCTCAGCAAGAAATAGCAAAGATCGAACTTAATTCCACCAAACCGTTGATCGTATTAGCTGACGATAATAAAGATATGAGGGATTATGCCCAGCGCATACTGCAGCAATATTACCGGGTCATAGCAGTTTCTGATGGGAGCAAAGCTCTTGAGGCGATCCGCGAGTATAACCCGGTTTTGGCGGTTTCAGATATTATGATGCCTGATATGAATGGCATTGAATTGCTTCGTGCCTTACGAGAAGATGAGAGGTTTCAATCTTTACCAGTCATATTGTTTTCAGCTAGGACCGAAGAGACCAGAGGCAGTGAAATCGGATTAGGTGCCAACGATTATTTAACCAAACCTTTTTCTGCCAAAGAGCTCCTGTCACGTGTGCGTACTCAGATCCTCCTGCATGAGATCCGCAATAAAGCTTTGCATCAGGTGACACTTGCCAACAAAGAATTAGAAGCTTTTTCGTATTCGGTTTCTCACGACTTGCGCGCCCCTCTACGTCACATCGCTAGCTTTAGTCAGATCCTTATAGAAGATTATGCTGATAAATTGGATGACCAGGGAAGGGACTATATCAAGAGAGTACTTGCCTCTACCATACGCATGAGCCGTTTGATCGACGATCTTCTTAACCTATCGAGGATTACCCGTCATAATATTTCTAACAACAAAGTAGACCTCAGTGCTTTAGCTCGGAAGATTACAGAAGATTATAAAGCTAATAATCCTAGCTCTGCTCTCGAAGCCAATATAGAAGAGGGTATAGTGGTGCAAGGGGACGCAGGCCTTCTAGAGATTGTCCTCGATAATTTATTTGGCAATGCCTTGAAGTTTTCTTCAACCAGGCCTCGTCCTAAAGTTAGCTTTGGTAGCAAAGTTAAAAACGGGATCACATATTATTTTATCAAAGATAATGGTGTTGGTTTCGACATGGCTTATAAAAATAAACTCTTTGGTACTTTTGAACGCCTTCATTCTCAGGAGCAATTTCCTGGTAACGGTATTGGCTTAGCTACGGTGCAAAGGATCATTCAAAGACATGGTGGACATATATTTGCAGAGAGCAAAGTGGAGGAGGGTGCCACCTTTTATTTTTCTATCATCCCAAGCGATCAGACCTGATGAAAACCGTTTGTCATCCCTCGCCCGAGGTTTAAATAAAAGCCGTAAAAAAATCTTGCACCGTCTGCGCTCTAAAGGGCACACGCTGCAGCTCTGGAGTGGAAAGAGGTTTTTGATTCTGCA
>Ga0206929_1238_pt1 | contig 10841 bp, 7 predicted proteins | sample Alteio_BWOrgHeat_19_FD_152929 | JGI IMG/M metagenome (GOLD analysis project Ga0206929, IMG submission 152929) | Enriched cells from forest soil in Barre Woods Harvard Forest LTER site, Petersham, Massachusetts, United States -... | ecosystem: Environmental > Terrestrial > Soil > Temperate forest > O...
GTTTGGCGAATGTGGCAGTGATGATTCCGTTTTGCCGTACGGTTGAGGAACTGGTAAGGGTTAAAAGCATCATGTCGGATCATGGTCTGGAAAAAGACAAAGACGGTCTGGAACTATACCTGATGGCGGAGATTCCTTCGAATATATTAATGGCCAGGGAATTTGCAGAACATATCACGGGATTTTCGATAGGTTCCAATGACCTGACCCAGCTGACACTCGGCCTGGATCGAGACTCGGCACTGGTGGCTCATTTATATGATGAACGCAATGAGTCAGTTAAACGAATGCTGAAAATGCTGATACGACAGGCAAAAACATCGGGTGTGAAGGTTGGTATATGCGGTCAAGGCCCATCCGATCATCCGGATTTTGCACAGTTCCTGGTCGAAGAAGGAATCGATTCGATTTCTGTAACACCCGATTCGGTAATCAAAACCATCAGGGCCATTCATGCCATAGAAAATAAAATCGAAACTGTAATACTGGAAGAAAATATCCTGGTATGATTATTAACCGCACCATTCTTACACTGGAAGAATTCAGAAAACAGGAACTCCGCCTGCTTCCGCAGGCAACCGGGGAACTCAGTAATCTCCTGCGCGATATAGCACTCGCGGCTAAACGTGTGCATGTCGAGGTAAACAGGGCTGGTCTGGCAGATATACTGGGAGATACGGGACAATTAAATGTACAGGGGGAATCTGTGCAACGGCTGGATGCATTTGCAAATGCCACTTTCATGACCGTATTGCAACGGGGAGTGAGTTGCGCAGGACTGGCTTCTGAGGAACTGGAGGATCTTATTTGTTTTAACGAAGAGATTTGTAATCAGTCCAAATATGTAGTGGTGCTGGATCCCCTGGATGGCAGCAGTAATATTGATGTAAACATTTCAATCGGAACCATTTTCGGTGTTTACCGGCGCCTGACGGAAATAGGATCTCCCTGTGAACGTGCAGATTTTTTGCAGAAAGGAAAAAATCTGGTAGCTGCCGGATATATTATTTACGGCCCATCCACCATGCTTGTGTATGCAACGCGCAGAGGCGTGAACGGTTTTACCCTGGATCCTTCCCTGGGAGAATTTACTTTGAGCCACCCGGATATCAAATGTCCCGTGGAAGGGAAAATTTATTCTGTTAACCACGGAAATTATTACGACTACGATGAAAAAGTAAAACAGTTCATAGGATCTTGCCAATACGGAACAAATCATTCAGGCGTTCCGTTTACCCATCGATATACCGGCAGCATGGTAGCGGATCTGCACCGGAATCTTTTGAAAGGAGGAATTTTTTTGTATCCTGCAACGACACGTTATCGGCATGGTAAACTCAGACTGGTTTATGAATGCAATCCTTTTGCCTTTATCCTGGATATAGCCGGCGGACAGGCTACAGACGGCAACCGGGGTATATTGAATATTCAACCGGATACACTTCATCAGCGTACGCCTTTTTTTGCCGGAAGCAGCGGTATGATGAAATCATTTTCAAAAAATTTATTCTCCTGCAACGGCTCCTCCTCGTCCCCTTCTATCAAAAACCCTGCATTGTAATTTTTCTCCATTAGCCGGAACCGGGTCTTTATATGGCAGGCTTTTGGAGTCTGGTTCTTTACCATCTGTAGTATAACGGAGAAGCATACCCGGAAATTGAATATTGGCAGCCCATTTACCTTCTTCCAATGCCAGTCCGGGTTTTGGTACACGATAGTTATAACCGCCACGATAGTAATCGAGCATTGGCAGGGTTCTTTTGCCCACGACATTCAGAAAAGAAGACCAGGCTTCCGAATACAAAATATTACTCCGCGCCGTATCTGAAGTGGTTGCCCATTCGGGATCTTTGGCCCAGGCCCTTTCGGCAAACCCCAGCAAATTCGGTAGTAGCATGTATTCCAGGCGTTCCGGTGTCTTGATATTTTCTCCCCAGACCGCACTTTGCAGACCCACGATATTGGTTTTGCCATAGTCTGTCAGCCGCTGTTTGCCGTTAAAGATATTTCTGTTCAACGGAAGACCATCCTTGTCAACATTTGAATTCTTAAAATAATCAAAAGGAATAAAAGAAAACGGTTTGTCAATATCCGTAAAGGCGCCCCAGTAGTATCCCGGCTCTTCAAATGACTTGTAATGAGCCATATCGAAATAAAGATGGGTTACGCAGGTGAGCACTACTTTATATCCTCCATTGGCGAGTTTGTATGCAAGATCTTCATTTCCTCCACCCAGGGTATTATTCCATACATCGGTTTGCAAATGTTCCGGTTCAAAATCCGGATTCGGCAGATATATATATTTACCGTCGAGCCTGGTTTTGCGCAATCCCATTTCTTCCCAGCCGGAAAGATAAAGTCCTTTGGCTTTGACCATCTGATTCACGCGGCCGTAGAAATAATACCAGAGGTCACTGGTGCTGTTGACTTCCGGATGATTCGCTTTAAACGTTAACCAGGCCGGAGATTTTTCCCACACATGATCGGGTACTTCATCTCCACCAAAATGTATACTCTTTAACGGAACGCCTGCTTCATGATAAATATCAACGATATCATTGATGACCGTTTGAATAAAACGATAAGTGGATGGGAGAGAAGGATCCATGATATTGTCGTTCCAATACTGGTTTGAACTGTATTTCGACTGATCATTCAGATCGTAGAGCAAGTAGCGTTCTGCTTCTTCCTTATTTCCTTCCTGCATGAATTTCGCGTACCGTGCATTCATGGCCTTGATGGCGGCCCTGGCATGTCCCGGTGTTTCTATTTCGGGTAAAACTATAATATGACGGTCGTTGGCATAACGCAGGATCTCAATAAAATCGGCCCTGCTGTAAAATCCGGACCCGGGTATTTTACTTGTGTCAGGACCAGACCCGTGTGATGGTGGCAAAAAATGTTTGCTATCGAGCGTGTGTCCGCGATGGGCGCCCACTGCCGTCAGCTCAGGCAGGGAATCTATTTCCAAACGCCAGCCTTCGTCTTCTGTTAAATGAAAGTGGAATACATTCAGTTTAAAAAGCGCCATCACATCGAGTACTCTGAACACTTCTTTTTTTGGCTGGAAATTCCGTCCCACATCCAGCATAAAGGCGCGATAACCAAAACGGGGTTCATCTTTAACCAGGACCGCCGGTACCCGTATTGACTTTTGCATTTTGGACCAAACTTCCGGCGGTAATAAAGTTTTTAATGACTGAATGCCATAGAATATTCCGGTTGAGCCCGAAGCACTGATGGTGATGCCTGCAGGTTTAACTTCCAGTTCATATGCTTCATCAGGCAATCCTTCTTTAAATACGAGACTGATGATGTTGTCTGATTTTTCAACTGTCGTAGTTTTAGTCAACAGGAGATCCAGCTCATGCTGCAGTGCAGATTTTTCTTTTGTAAACCGTTCATCAGAAACCAAATTCACCGCGGCAGTCAGTGTAAAAAAACCATCCATCTCCTGGTAGTTCACCGGCGTAGGGAATATTTTTATCAGCTTGTCCATCGGAATATCCTGTACCAGTTTATTTTGTTCATAGATCACCGCTGCAGTGACCAGACCCTTATAACCTGGTTTAAAGGGATCAATGGAAAAAGATCCGGTTGAAAATCCCTGCTCCGGCTTATCATCCCAAACCAGATAGAAGCCTTCAGGACCATCGGTAATATTCACGACAGGTTCTTCCGCGATAAATTCAATACGAACCGATGCCCTGGGTTTCAATGGGGGAAATTTCGGAGAAGGGGTCAGGCTGAAGAGATCACCATTGATCAGATGGAAGCTGGCATTCCCGCTCACGGCTGCAGGAACAATCAGTCTCGCTGAATTGAAATACATTTTCCATCCGGTTCCGGGGAATTCAACAGAACTGTTATTGGTTAGTATAATGGCATTCAGGGATTGAGGTTTGTTCTGATAATCATTCTGAACTGTTTGCCAACGAATACTGATATCTTTTACGGGAAATGAATGCTGTGCAATCGTTTGTTTGCCCAGGAATACAGCAAGCAGAAGTATGGTGAGATGACGCATCCGGTTAGTATTGAGATTCAGGGGTTGAAGATAGTGGCAAAGCGGGAATTAAGGTAACGAACCGTTAATTTTTGGTTCCCTGGCATTTTTTAAAAACTTAAATGCGTAATTGTAGTGTATATCAGGCTACCGGATGAAATCTTTTGTCTTTATCATTTTCTTTTTGCTGACAGCTATTCATGCTTTGCCACAGAAAAAGATCTCCGGAACGGTCAGAGGAACAATCGTTGATACGACCAGCAGCCAGGATCTCAGCGAGGCAACCGTTTCAATAACACCGGTTAGCTCAGATTCCAGCGATATTCAATTCTCTACGACGGACAGGAAGGGATCATTCCTCGTGAAAGATCTTAAACCGGGGACTTATCACTTAATGATCAGTTTTGAAGGATACAGACATCTCCGGAAAAACTTTACCATTACTGCTGATAATAAGGATATCGATTTGAAAACACTTTACATGCAGCGTGCCACAGATCTGATGGAAGAAGTAATCATCGAGAGGCCACCGGTTGCTATTCATAAAGATACCGTTGAATACAACGCGGGCAGTTTTGCTACAAAACCCAATGCCGTAGCTGAAGATCTCCTGAAAAAAATGCCGGGCATCCAGGTGGATAAAAACGGAGTGATCACGGCCCAGGGTGAAACCGTCAGTCGCGTATTGGTCAACGGAAAACGTTTTTTCAGTGATGATCCAAAACTGGCTACCCGAAACCTGCCGCCGGATATCATCGATAAGATACAAGTATTTGATGATCTGAGTGACCAGAGTAAATTCAGTGGTTTCGATGACGGCAACCGCGTTAAGACAATCAATATTGTTACAAAGAAGGATAAGCGCCAGGGATATTTTGGAAAGGTGGTGGCAGGCGCCGGTACCAATGAAACCTATGATGGAAGCGTAAACATGCACCGCTTTGACAATGATGAACAGATTTCGGTGATAGGCCAGGCAAATGATATCAATAAACAGAATTTCACACCTGAAGGCGGCGCTGGTGGAAGAGGTGGCGGCGGCGGGGCTGCAACAACTACCACGAATACAGGTGTAACCACCGTTTGGGCAGGAGGAGCGAATTACCGGAATTCATTTGGCCCCAATACGGATTTTTATGGAAACTATTTCTTCAACAGTCAGCATATTACGGTCGATCAGAATGACAGCGTCATCAAAACCATTCAGGGGCAGCCTGGTCAGGACAGTTCAAATACAACGGCCGGCAACCAGTCAAATATTCAACGGCGGCAAAACCATCGCCTGAATTTTAATCTCGAACAAAGATTCGACAGTAATAACTCACTGATTTTTCGACCGAATATTGTATTTCAATCCAATGATCCGAATGCTTCATCGTCTTCCAGCACGGTAGACAACCATGGGTCACCGGTCAATACATCTGTTGGTCATTCTTCAAGTTATAATAGCGGGTTTACCATTAATGGTTCCAATCTCCAGCTTCGGCATAAATTCGCAAAAAAGTTCCGGACCATTTCTCTTGACATCAATGGTTCGGCCAACGTGAATGACGGGTATGGATATAATTATGCCATAAATAATTTTTACCGGCCCGTTAGCGTTGACACGCTGAATCAATATTACGCGGACTCACTGCATTCATATACTATTAGTCCAACCCTGTCTTACACGGAACCGATCGGAAAGAACCAGATTCTGGAATTTAATTATAACTATACTTATCAGCATAATGTATCGGTTAATAATACTTATGATTATGTCGATTCGCTGCACGATTATACTTTGTTCGACAGCCTGTTTAGTAATTCATATACATTCGTGTCCCATGCAAACCGGTTTACCCTGAACTATCGTTTGCAGAATGCCAAATTTAATTTTTCAGCCGGCTCAGGTATCCAATTTACGAGCTTCAATAGCTTGAACACAACGAAAAATATTCCGGTCGATCATTCGTATGTTTATCCGACACCAACGGTCAACTTTCAATATACGATTTCAAAGACAAAACATTTTCGTCTTAACTATTCCGGCAGAACGGGAATCCCTTCTGTAGCTCAGTTGCAGCCGCTGATCACAACCAGCGATCAGATAAATTACCAGGAAGGAAATCCGGCGCTGAAACCGCAATTCACACACAGCCTTCGTATATTATATACTTCCTTTGATCCCGGAACGCAGCATGTTCTCTTTGCTACCATCAACGCGAGCAGTGTAGTAAATGACATACAATCGGCTGTGTTTTATAATTCAAAAGGGGGTCAGCAAAGCACTTATGTCAATCTGAATGGCACATATAATATATCCGGGTATTTTAATTACGGCATCCCGTTGAAAAAACCAAAATCAAATCTCAACTTCATTACCAATATTACCTATGCGCAAAATCAGACGCTGCTGGCGCAGGATTCTGTGGCCGCCGCTGAAAATGATTATGCTCACGTGTATTCAAAGAATACGGGTTTATCAGAAACGATTTCCTGGACAACCAATATCAAAAAGAATTTCGACATGAATTTCAGTTCAGTGTCGAAATATAATATCAACTACCGTTCTGCGATTCCGGGCCAATTCAAGAGCCCGCAAAACAACAATCTCAATGCTTTTTCACAGGCTTTTTCTTTTGAGCTGACCGCTTATACAAACAGCGGATGGCTCATTGCAGCTACACTGGATTATACTTATACAAATAATCAGGCAGCTGCCTATAATGCCAGCGTGCCGCTATTAAATCCAAGTATTGCGAAACAGCTTTTCAAAAAGAAAAACGGTGAGCTGAGACTGAGTGTGTTTGATCTCCTCAATCAGAACACATCCGTAAACAAATCAGTAACCTCCAGCCAGGAGTCGTATACACGCACCAATGTGATCACCCGGTATGCAATGCTGACTTTTACTTATAACCTGAATAATTTTGCAGATGCCAGGCAGAAAAGGATGCCCGGGTTTTTACCGCGCGGCGGCGACCGGTTTAACCGCGACCGGTTTTAAATAGGGTTCTTTTTCCTTTGTAATTTTTTTGAGAATGCCGGATAATGTAAAACCATATAGTACAAATCCAATAAAAATAATGTAGCCGGGCTGAATGGCCGTATTATTGGTTGTTATACTTGAAATGGTCCCGTTATTCAGGTTTAGATCAGACAATGTACTGTTTACAATGCCGTTAAAACCGATATATGTCATCAGGATGGCTACTACCATCACATCCGCCATGCTCCATTTGCCGGACTTAAACGCAAAATAATAGATGAATTTATTTTTTGCCCATTTCTTCTGATCCAGTATATAAATTCCGGTAGACAAAAGCTTCATCATCGGAAACAGAATACTGAACGCAAGTATCAGTACACCTACTATTTCCGAGTCCAGTTTTCCGGTCTTCAAAAGAACTTCAACTACGTCAAGAATGCTTTTGCTTTGGAAAAAAAGAACCTGGTTTTTGAATGTTACGTTCTGTCCAAGCAAATAAAAATCCATTTCCTGTATCCTGGCATCGATTTGTATCATGGTGGTGGTAAGTCCGACGATCAAAAGGATGAGGGCAGACAAAATGGACATGATATAAAGAGGTGTGTATAAATCTTTCCGGTTTCTGATTAGCCTCCATAGAATTAAAATCATAACTATACCCCCAAGCATCCCGAATGCCCAGTTATATGTTTGTTTTCTGATCAGGGTCAGGTCAGATTCAGCCTGTTTTTCAAAACCCGCCTTGTCGATGGCATTATATTTTTTAAAAACAGAATCCATAAATACTTTTTGCGCTGCCTTTGAGCTATCATAAGTTTGTTTCCCAAGGCTGTCCACTTCAGACTGCGCGATGCGCTTTAGCCGCCGGTAGCTGGATGGCTTGTTGATTTCAGTCATGATTTTATCTGCGAATCCCGGAACCTTTTCCTGCAATTTCTGTTTGTTGGAGAGTATATGAAAAGCCAGTTTCGTCAGTTTCCCGCTGAGTGATTTTTGCGGTTTTTCAATAGATGCGACGGCGGTGTCAACCAGGCCGTGCAATATCTGTTCGATTTCCTTTTTGAGATCCTGCCGCTGTAGCGGCGTCAGTTTGAATTGTTGAATCTGAGAGTCGACTGCTGTCACTATATTATCGCGCCACTGATCAACGGAAAGAAGTCCAAACGAAACGTTATTTATGACCATGTAATCCTTCTTGATCCTTTGCTGACGATCGGAAAGTACATGTACGTTAAAACCGCAGTACCCGATGGCAACGAGTATGCAGCTAACACCGGCTATTAGTAATATACGAGAGAAAGTTGAACCTGATTTCCTTGTAAGCTGGGGTTTGGATACCACGATATAGAGGCTTTAAAATACCTGTATCCATGTAATCAAAAGGCAGGCCACGGGTATCAGCTGCTTTTCACCGGCACTTCAATATTGATCTGTATTGTTTCGCCAACAGATCCGCCCTTTTTACCCAGGTTATAGTCTTCTCTTTTTATGGAGAACTGACCCTTAAATATTCCGCTGCCGGCAGATGAAGAAAATGTAAACGGAATTACGATGGGTTTTGAGATGTTTTTTAAAGTAAGTGTGCCCGATGCGGAGAATCCTGCAGCCGTTTTTTCAATTTTTGTTGATTTAAAATGGATCCGGGGATATTTTGCAATATTGAGCCATTGTTCCTCATTGCGTAAATGTGTGTTCCGGAGCCCGACCCCGCTGCTGACCGTACCCGCATCAATACTTGCGGAAATGGAACTTTTCGCTAAATCCTTTTCGTCAAACTGAAATTCTGAAGTTAAACCTGAAAAACTACCATGTACATCACCGAAGGGACCATCGACGGTGAATGTAATTTTAGCTTTGCCTGCATCTGCGGTCCAGTTACCGGTAAGCGGCAACCCGGATAATATTGAGCATAAGGAGATGAATAACAGCGTTTTCATTCTACCTAAAACGTACAATTTTCCAGCCTAGTTGCGCAATGAGTGAAAAAAAGCAAGGGGCAGGTCAATATGAATTCACTACTTCTTTGAACGGGACTTTTTTGGGTATTCATTAACTTACTGTGGAAAATTTCATGTTATGTTTATTTTGATTTTAATCTTGCTTCTCATCTTGTTAAATGGATATTTCTCAGCGGCGGAAATAGCCATCGTGTCAGTAGAGCCATTCAAAGTTCAGGAGGAGGCAGACAAGGGAAACAAAAGTGCAAAGACGATCCTGGAATATCTGAAAGAACCATCCGGATACCTGAGTACTATACAGGTGGGCCTTACACTGATCGGTTTGATCGAAGGATTTTATGGTGGTGAGGTTTTTGAAACCTATCTGGAACCAAAATTTATCGCCATGGGAATGTCAGCCTGGTGGGCGCATGTAATTGGTATTGCCATAGGCGTTGGCTTGATTACTTATATCACGATAGTTGTTGGTGAATTGTTGCCGAAATCGCTGGCGATCCGGTCACCGCAAAAAATCGCATTTCGAATCGTGCCCTCATTCAGATTTTTTGCGTTCATTTCTTATCCCTTCGTTCAGATTCTTACAGCCAGTACCCGTTTTTTATTGAGAATCATCCACGCCAATGTACCCGAAAATCAAAAATTAACCGACGAGGATCTCAAAAGTATGCTGAGTCAGGCATATCGGCAGGGAACACTGGAAAAAGAAGAACTCAAGCTGCATGAAAATATTTTCGATTTTTATGAACAGCAGGTTGAATCCATTATGACACCTTTGCAGGAGGTTGTTTCCATCCGGTTGGAATTAAGTCCTGAACAGGCAGATCAGATCATCAGGGGAAGTATACATAGTTATTTCCCGGTCGTCCAGGGGCAAAATGTCCTGGTGGGTTATCTATGTGCAAGAGATTATTTCCGGGATAATGGAAAAAATATTCGTGAACAGACCAGAGCCGCCTGCACTATAAAAAAAAATCAGAAAGCATCAGAGATATTAAAAAAGTTTAAAGATCGGAATCAGAATTTCGGTGTGGTGGTCAACGACAATGACGAATTAAATGGGCTCGTCACCATGCATGATATCGGAGAATCGTTAATAGGAAAGATTCCATAGTGTCGTCCGTTTATGCAAAGACATATTTTTTTTGCACATAATAATTATATGTAATACCCAGCAGGATCGACGTGAGTGTTTTCGAGATGATATAATTGAACCGGAGAAAATGGGTCATCCCGTAAACACCAGCGGCCGACAGGGCGAGGTTCCCTGCGAATGCGAGGATGAACCGTGTTGCCTGAACCGGCATTTTCCCTTCAACATTTTTAAATGCCCAGTGTCTGCACAGGTTGAACTGAGCCGTTCCGCCCAGGATATTACCCAGGAAATTTGAAATAAGGTAGGGACAGTGAAAGATTTCGGTTAATAATATCGTTGCGGCATAATCTGCCGCTGAGCCCAGGATGGATGCGACCTGAACTCTAATAAATACCCGCATGGGAAGGTGCAGGATGATAAACGGACATGTTTACGATTTGAATCGGGCCGGCAGCATGTTCTGCATGTTGAAAATCTTCCCCCAGTATTTGGGAAATGGTTGAGGCCATCTGCTTTTGGTAAAGCTGCAGGGGCGTTTTGATCTCTCCTCCGGGCGAAATACCAGGACCCATTATAGCGAACCATGTTTCACCGGAACCCTTCGTAAGAATCCCATGTTTAAACCAGGTGGATGTTTGGTTTCCCCGCCCATGATCTGTTGTAATGATGAACGTCGTTTTGTCTTTATAAAAAGGATTGGTTTGAACATAATACCAGAGTTCCGCGATCATTTTATCTACATTGGCGGCCTGTTGCAGATACATATCATATTGCCTGCTGTGCGCAAATTCATCCGTTTCACCAAAGCCGATC
>Ga0206929_1241_pt1 | contig 10758 bp, 7 predicted proteins | sample Alteio_BWOrgHeat_19_FD_152929 | JGI IMG/M metagenome (GOLD analysis project Ga0206929, IMG submission 152929) | Enriched cells from forest soil in Barre Woods Harvard Forest LTER site, Petersham, Massachusetts, United States -... | ecosystem: Environmental > Terrestrial > Soil > Temperate forest > O...
TGATAAATATTTTTGCTCTTACACCCAGAACAAGAGACAGGATCTTCCAAACCGGTAGTCACTGCTTTGCAGTCACGGCAATACCAGATCGGGATTCGATGACCCCACCATAACTGACGAGAGATGCACCAATCTTGAATGTTTTCGAGCCAATGAAAATAGGTTTTCTTCCAGTTATCTGGGAAGAATTTGAGTTCTCCAGTACGTGCATAATCCAAAGCAGGTTCAGCAAGAGACTTCATTTTGACAAACCATTGCTTAGAAAGCATAGGTTCAATGATAACTTTACCTCTATCTGAATAAGGAACTGTGTGCTTATAAGGGATTTCTTTTTCAAACAGCCCTTGTGTTTTAAGCGCGTGTACCACTGCTTTACGAGCTGCAAAACGTTCCATCCCTTTAAAAGGCGAAGGACAGATTTCGTTCATATGACCGGTTTTAGTTAACACAGTTATAAATGGTAAATTATGACGTTTACCCATGTCAAAATCGTTAACGTCATGTGCTGGGGTAATTTTTACACAACCGGTACCGAATTCTGGTCGGACATAATTGTCAGCAATCACCGGGATCTTACGATTGACAAAAGGAACAACAACTTCTCTACCAATAAACTGTTGGTAGCGTTCATCCTCTGGATTAACAGCAACAGCTGTATCACCAAACATGGTTTCAGGTCTGGTAGTTGCTACCACCACAAATTCTTCTGGATTATCGGCAAGTGGATAGCGATAGAACCACAAATGGCTATTGATTTCTTGGCTGTAAACCTCATCATCAGAGACAGCTGTTTCTAAACTTACGTCCCAGTTGACAAGCCTTTCACCTTGGTAAATCAATCCGTCTTCAAAAAGCTTAACAAAGATCGATCTTACTGCTTTCGATAGCCCTGGATCCATGGTGTAAGCTAGACGGTCCCAATCACAAGAAGAGCCAAGTCTTTTTAACTGTTCGACAATGACACCACCGTTTTTATCTTTCCACTCAACACAGCGTTGAAAGAAAGCCTCACGGCCCAATTGTTTTCTACTTGTACCCTCTTCTAACAAGGACTTCTCTACCATCATCTGCGTGGCAATCCCTGCATGATCCGTACCTGGTAACCACAAGCAATTAAAACCTTGCATGCGTTTCCAACGCACCAAAATATCCTGGATGGTGTTATTAAGACCATGCCCCATATGCAAACGATCGGTCACATTCGGAGGAGGGATCAGGACGCAATAAGGTGTTTTTTCGCTATCGTTGTGCGCCTTGAACCAGCCCCCATCCATCCAAAAATCCCACCAACGCTTTTCGTAAGATTTAGGATTATAACTAGCTGATAAATTCGATTCAGATAAATTGGTCATGCTGCGGTTCCTCTATTAGACAACTCTGTCCTTTGTTCTCTTTGCCAAATGGATTAATCGAGTTTAGCAATCTCATGGGTAATCACTTGCAGAGCTTCATCCCACACCTGCTCCGGGATATTTAAAGCTGGGCTTATGGACAAGCACTCGCCTTTTTCTCCACAGGGGATAGCCACCACCCCAGCTGCTAGAAGCCTATCCATCAATTCTGCTGCATAAAAAGGTCTATAAAACTCTACACCTATCATGAGTCCAAGGCCTCTCACAGATAATATTTTTTTCTCTTTCGCTGCTAGTTCTTCTAGCTGTTTTTTGAGCCGCCTACCTTGGATCTCAGCTCGCTTCACCAACCCATCACTCAAAACCAATTCAATGGTTTTTAAGCCCACAGCACAAGATAAAGGATGACCGAAAAAGGTACCTGTATGCAGAGATTCACTTTCGCACACTGGCCAAGCTGACATCGCTTGCTCCGTGCCCATACAAGCAGAGAGTGGCATACCTCCGCCAAGAGTTTTACCGATGCAAAGCAGGTCGCACGGCACTTCTTGAGCTGTAGTTAAACGCCCGAGCCTTCCCAAACCAGTGAAGACTTCATCGTAAATAAGTAAAATTCCCCATTCATCACAGATCTTGCGCAGACTCAATAACCAGCTTGTTTCAGGGACTTTAATCCCCCCTCGCCCCTGAATAGGCTCCAAGATAATGGCTGCTGGCTTTACGCCTTTCCCAAGCTGGGCTTTTAAAGCTGCATGAACCGTCTCGACCGTGCAACCAAATGGTAGATGAGAAACCTGGGACTCTTGCAACCATGCTTTAAAAGGAGCTCTAAAATACTCACGATTGGTGAGGGATAAAGCCCCGACATCAAGCCCATGGTAAGAGCCGTTAAAAGCAATAACCCCAGAGCCCTTTGTCGCAAGCATAGCTGTTTTTAATGCGTATTCTACGGCCTGAGAACCAGTAACCGCAAATGCGGTGCGGGTTAAAAATTTAGGCATTACTTCATGAAGTTTTTTGATGAGGTCGATTTTGGCTTTATGTGGATAAAGATCCCCAAGCCCCTGCATCAACTTCGGAGGCAGGCTTGCAGTAGAATCGCCTTTTAAAACTTCTAAGATACCGGGATGGTTATGGCCTAAAGGCAGGGAACCAAACCCCGCGCAGAGGTCTGTATACCGTTTGCCTTCCACATCCCAAAGATAAGACCCTAGTCCTCTATCTAGAACTATGCTCTTTTTATGAGTCGGTCGATAAGTGGCGTCCACGCTCTCCCTCGACCATAAAATGTCTAGGAGGGATTTGTTAGAATTTGGCATATTAGACCTTTTTAAACGCCCTTTGCGCGAGGGCTCCAAATATATTTATGAAGCTGTAAATTAAGCCTAGCATCGATCTTAGATTCTAAAAGCCAAGCAACAAGATCGCTCGGCTTCACTAAACCCCAGGCTGGAGAAAATAGCAGATGGCAAAGGCTCGATAAATTTTTCTGCTGAACTATAGCCGCCGCCCACTCAAAATCTTCTTTATTAGCTATCACAAATTTAATTTCATCGGTGGCTTTAAGAAGAGCTAAGTTGCTCCATAAGTTCTTATCCGACATGCCACTACCCGGGCATTTGATATCCATAATAATGTGAACCTTATCCGAAACCCCTTCCAAACTCTCAGATCCGCTGGTTTCGATTAAAACCTTGTATCCCTTCTCTACGAGTGCATCCATCAAGGGTTTGGCTTCTGCCTGTGCCAAGGGCTCGCCTCCGGTAAGCTCCACTAGGTTAACACCTAAACGTTCCACCTCATCTAAAATGCCTTCTTGGGTCATTTTCTTACCACCCTTGAAACCATAGACCGTATCACACCAGCGGCAACGCAATGGGCATCCAGTCAACCTAATAAAAGTACATGGGATCCCCGCCCACGAAGACTCCCCTTGTATACTTTTATAAATTTCAGTAACCATTAGATCGGCCATAGTAAGCACCTTGTAAAATACTATTTTAAATTCGGCATATTAGCGTTTTGAGAGAGAACTAGATCGTCACTAAGTAGGTAGATTATGAAACCAATTTCGTTTCTTTATATTTGGGAAGAAGCTTTCACTCTCTTTAAGAGCACAAAGAAAGAAGCTATCAAGCTTATTCTTGCGACTGCCTTTTTACCTCTTCTGCTAGTCTTTATCATGCTTTATTACCAAAGCCAAACCACCATTACTTACATGCGCCAGATTGTTCAAAGCATGGTTTCAGGACAAATAGACAAAAATTTTTATCATATACTAAATCCTGTCTCGGGATTCGTTTGGTACTATGGTTTTCTAGCGATTGTCTGTGGTTACATGATCATGGCTTTTTACCTAGCTCTCATTCATCTGATTGCCAATCAGAATCCTGAAGACCCAATCACGGCAAAAAAAGCTTTTTTGTACGGGTTAAGACTTACCACCCCTCGGGGATTTTTTCTTTTAATTTTGCTTTTTTTGCTTAGCTTTGAACAGATTTTTTTAGGGGCTTTAAGACCTTTTTCATCCTTAGCTGCTATGGCACCAGTTCTTTATGTATTGGAAGAGAAAAAAATATTTTTATCCTTAAAGAAAGCTCTTATTCTAAAATACCTGCCTTCTAAGTTTCTGACTGTCAATGGTATTTTAATTCTACTGACTATGGGTTTGCTTACCATGGCAGCAGATAGTTTTCTTTCACTATCTATTAATTATTTAGCGGAATTGGATGATCTTTTGCAGGTATCAAGAACGCTGTGGGTAAATGATTTTTTATTTTTCCCTTTCAGTTTATTCTTCTTGCTTTCAATGGTGATGAGCGCTTTTGGATACAGTTTGTTACTCGCTTTTTTAGCTTATTTCACTACCACCTACTATTTGCTCTCCACTCGCCCGCTCATCCGTTGATACCTTTTTTTTCAGGTATAAAATCTGTTCTTCTTGAGGTGGGATCATTTCGTCTTCAAGTAAGCATTTAACATGCTCTAAAAAAGATATTTGATAAGCTGTTTTCACTGCTCCAGATTCCAAACCAGTCGCATGTTCCGATAGACATGAAAGAAATTTATCATGAGGTTTACCCTGACGGTAAGAAGGCTCTTTACTTGGGTGGGCTAAATATTTATCGATAAGATCTATTTTAGCATCGACCAAAATAGAAGCTTGATACAGAAGATAATTGCGGCTTCTAAACAAGGAAGTCCCAGCGATTTTCTTACCGGCAAAAACCAGATCACTGATGCCATCCTGATAAACGTCTGCAAATTTTGGATCAATTTCTTTTAAAACATTAATAAGACTTGCGTTAAGTTGCTTAAAATAAAAATCGTTACGATAAAAACTTTTGACCCAAAGACCAACACTCACCACCACGCAGCCTGGATGCAAGACGACCGTGCCTCCGCCTCCACAACGCTTTAATAAACTCACACCGTCTTGTATGCACTGCTCGATATGACATTCGCGTTGTAAATCATTGCTATTTCCACCGACTACCCAAACACCGTCAGGTACCCAAATAGCAGCCACTAAAGGTTGTTCGCAATTTTTAAAAATCAGGTCATCTATCCACATGTCTTTTGCTTTATATTAAACTGAAGATAAAAATAGCTATATTGATAAAAATCAAACTCCCTGTAACGTCAACAAGTGTTGTGATAAAGGGTGACGACACCACCGCAGGATCAAGTCGAATCCTCATGAAAACAAAAGGAAGCATGGAGCCTATAATCACCCCAAGCAAGACCACACAAATGATAGTGCAGATGATCACCCACAAAGTAGGGACATCAAGACCCATTGCCTTCACACCTACATAGGCTATCGAAGATAAAATCAGACCCAAGGATAAGCCAATCACGATTTCTTTGCTAAGTACTTTCCATGCGTCTTTTAAAGTCATTTCATTTATGGCTAAGGCTCTGATAATAAGAGACGCTGCTTGAGTACCTGAGTTACCACCAGCAGAGATAATGATAGGTAAGAAAAAAGTCAAAAAACGCCATTTAGCAAGAGTATCAGCATACACACGTAGAACTTCTACAGTAAAAAACCCACTAGTAAAAAGCAGAGCCAACCACCCAGCTCGTTTGCGTAGCATAATTAACCATGGAGTCTCAAAATAAGAGTCTTCCAAAGCACTATGGCCCCCGAACTGTTGAATGTCCTCGGTGGCTTCTTCTTCTGCCACTTCGAATAAATCATCAGCAGTCACCATACCTAGGATTTTTTGCTGCTCATCAACAACTGGAATATAATGGTGATCGTATTTTCTGAATATTTCTACCGCTTCAGAAGCATCGTCAAAAGGATTAAGGAAGATATAATTTTTCTTCATGATATCAGCTATGAGCGTCTTCGGTGGGTCACAGACCACAAGCGAAGCTAAACTCACTCCCCCGATAAGCCGGCTTTCTGCATCGGTAACAAAAAGCTGGTGAAGGTATTCAGAAGGAAAAGATGTGTTCCAATGAATAAATTTTAAAGCGTCAGATACTTCCATTTGCGCATGTAAAGTCAAAAAATCAGGGGTCATCAATCGACCCACAGAATCTTCTGGGTAGCTCAAAAGCTTGCTAGCAACTTGCCGCTCTTCTGGATCAAGACCGGAGAGAAGTTTGTTACGGATTTCCTCGGGGAGCTCTTCTAAGAGCTTGGTACGGTCGTGAGGATCCATATCATTAAGTAACGGAGATATGATGACAGCAGGTAGCTCTTCCACAAACTCTTTTTGTTTATCGGAATCAAAATATGCCAAAAGCTTGGGACGACGGTCCCGTGAAACCAAACGAAAAAGGGCTATACACTGAGACGTTTCTAGCGGTGCAAAAAGTTCAGCAAGATCCACTATTTCTTTGTCTTTGAATAAAGAACGCAGTTTTTTATAATCACGCAAATCTAAGAGTGATTCTACAATTTCAATTGTTAGTTCAGGATCTCTCACTCTTCGTCCTCTTTACCGAGCTCTGCAGCTGAAGGTTTTTGTGTACCAAGTTTGCATAAACCCTTAAGCGCCTGCTGAGGGTCCTCTTGCACTGATAAAGCTTTTTTTAAGGCTTTCATAAAAGCAGTAACGTCTCCACCAACACAAACAAAAGGCTCTGCAAATAAACTTTCCTGCGGCGAATAAAGATTGGAAGCCATAATGGTTGCATTATTCCATCCACCTTCACTGCTCTCGTCTTCTTCTGCATTATTAGCAACGTAATCGATAAGCGCAAATCGTGGTTTTAAGCTTCCTAAATATTTATGAAAGATGCTTTTTTTCATGGTTAAAAGCGTATCGGAGTCTTCTTTTCTCTTGTTAGCATACAATTTCTCTAATTCTCTTTTTAAAGCAGTAAGCCACTTAGAAAACAATTCTCTATCGCTCTTTTTTTGAAAATATCTATCCAAATCGTTTTTGAGACTAAGGCTCTGTAAATATTGGATAGTAAGCACATCTGCAATATAAGTTGCTAGTTGTTCGTTAAACAACACTTCATCTTCTACCCATAGAGTCCTGTGCACCAACTCGTGAAATACCACATTAGCCAGACTGCTCAAAGACGTTGAAAGCATATAACTATAAACAGGATCGTCAAACCAACCTAAGCTGGAAAAAGCGTAAGCTTCTCCTTTATTGATATCAAAATTTTGCTTCCGTAATTCGAGCGCTTTTGCATCGCGTTGCGCTTTTTCAAAAAATCCGAGGTAAGGAACCTTACCAACAACGGGAAACCACCAGGTTTTGGCTTTAAACCTCAGAGCTTCAACCGCTTGCACCGTATAGGTGACGTGTTTATCAGCTTGTAAATCCACATAATATTTATACGCTCCGGCCGTCTGAAGCCCATTAGCTCGAGCAAACTTTAGGATAGAGTCCAGCTGCTTAAGCCTAGACCTAGTGACCTGGGAAAGTTCAGGATCATGCAAAGCTTCAGAAACAGGTTTACGGCTGTTATAAAGATTATTAAATGAAAAAGCCGAGGTCACTACGTAACACCCGGGCAAAAGCGTAAAGGAAAAGAGCATCACTAAAAAAGCAAAGATATGAGAACTTAGCCAGCAAGAAGCTTCTTGCTGAGAACTAATTTCATGTCTTTGTTTTATAGCTTTAATCCTTCGCCACCTCCAGGGACACAACCCCATTCATACTATCAACTTCAAAAGCTTCTTGAAACTTCAGCATGCCACCAGCTGGGTCGGTCAAAAGATCCATATCCACACTTAAAGTTTCTGACAAAATATAACTTTTATGTGTAAGCAAAGCTTCTAAGAGTTCATTCGGGCCGGTTACAACCATACGGATACGGTCGGATACCTTTAAACCACTGTCTTTACGCAAATTTTGCACTCTGTTAACTACTTCTCTTGCGCGCCCTTCAGCCACAAGCTCAGGAGTCAAGTGAGTATCAAACAAAATAGTCACACCATTTTCCGTTGAAACAATACAATCATCCAAAGGGGAACGCTCGACGATAAAATCAGATTCAACTAATGCTTCATCGAGCAGAACAACTTGTCCTGTTTTCTTCAAAGTAACGTATAACTCTGCTACGGCTTTTGCGTTTTCAGATAATTTCTTCAAAAAGCCATTAAGTTCTGCTGTCTTCTTACCCAAACGTTTTCCTAGCACTTGTAGGTTTGGCTTCAAAGATAAACGAACGTGTTTTTCTTCATCGGTCGTGAATAAGATATTTTTCACGTTTAATTCGTTCTTCAACAAATTCTCACCTTTGAGAATAATACTACGATCGTTTTCATCAGCAGTAATCACCGTCATCGATGCTAGTACTTGTCTTATTTTAATTTTATGCTTCTGCCTTAAGAAACGCCCTTGGTTCACAGCCTGACGCATAAGAGCCATTTCTTTTTCTAAAGCTTCATCTCTTAAAGCAGGTGACACCACCGGCATATCACAAAGATGTACGGAAGATTCGCCAGCTTCTTCAACTAAATTTTGATAAATTTTGTCGGAAATAAACGGAGCAAAAGGACTTAAAATTTTGCAGAATTCCACTAATACGTAATACAGAGTACTAAATGCTTCCTGTTGTTCTTGACTTAGAACACCTGGATTTTCGTCGGTTCCCCAAAACCTTCTTCTACTTAGACGGATATACCAGTTGGTTAAATCTTCGATAAATTCAAGCAACTCAGGCACAACCAAATAGAGTTTATATTCTTCCATATGCTTAGTTACGTTCAATTTCAAGGATTCAAGACGGGAAAGCACCCATCGATCCAAATCGTGAGTAACAGAAGGAGCTTTGCCTTTACACAAGGATACCGAAGGTTTCCATTGATCCGCTATAGCATAAGTCACTAAGAAACTATGTGCATTCCATAAAGGCAAAAGCACTAAACGAGCGATGTCCTTCACACCTTTATCAGAGAATATCAAGTCTTCTGCCCGTAGCAGAGCCGAATTAAGCATGTATAAACGCACGCTATCTGCGCCGTTTTTTTCTATGAGTTCATCTGGTGGCGTGTAGTTACGGTGACGTTTAGACATTTTTTTACCTCGCTCGTCGAGGATCACACCGTTCACAATCACGTTTTTAAAAGCAGGCTGATCGAAAAGGGCCGAAGACAGAACATTTAGCGTATAGAACCAACCGCGTGTTTGATCTAATCCTTCCGCAACAAAATCAGCTGGAAATACGGTGGGGAAACGATCTGCGTTTTCGAAAGGGTAGTGCATCTGCGCGTATGGCATAGACCCTGATTCAAACCAGCAATCAAACACCAGTTCGATCAACTTCATGGACCCAGAGCAATGAGAACATTTTAAATGTATATGTTTTATTTTGTGAACATGTAAATCTGTGACCTTCTGATCACAAACACTTTCTAACTCAGCAACAGAAGATATTACCTTTAAATGCGCTTTGTCAGCATCGCAAACCCAGATAGGCAGAGGCGTGCCCCAAAAACGATTTCTGCTAATAGACCAATCTCTAGCATTAGCCAACCAGGTACCCATCCTGCCTTCTTGTAGATGGCCAGGAACCCAGTTAATAGTACCGTTATTTTTCAAAAGATTAGCGACGATTTTTTCTACTGCTACATACCAAGAAGGAACGGCTTTATACATCAGAGGTGTATCTGTACGTTCATCGAATGGGTAACTATGAACCAAAACATCTTGTCTGATCAACAACCCTCTGGTTTTTAAATCCTTGCAGATAAGCTTATCTGCGTCCTTGAAATAAGTACCTTTGTACTCTGGGACTAAATCCGTAAAGCAACCATTGTCATCGATGGGATCCACCAACTTAATACCAGCTTGTTTGCAGGTATAAAAATCGTCTTCACCAAAAGCTGGGGCTTGATGCACCACACCAGTACCGTCTTCAGTGCTGACAAATTCTGCACTGAGTACTTTAAAGGCTTGAGGCTCATCTTTAAAATAAGGGAATAAAGGTTCGTAACTTTGCCCTACCAATTCTGCAACTGGCACCGGACCAAGAATCTCGAAGAGTTCTTCATCGCCTTCTTTTTTTATTTTTTCATATAAGCTTGCAACTCGACCTTCTGCCAAAATCCAAGTTTCACCACTCTGGGTATCTTTTATCCTGACATAAGAAATACTTTTACCAATAGCCAAAGCTAAATTGGCTGGTAACGTCCATGGTGTCGTCGTCCAGCAAAGTAAGTAATCGTTGCTTTGCTTAAGCTTGAATTTCACAACTACAGATGGGTCTTGAACCATCTTATAATTTTGGTTTGCTTCAAAGTTTGAAACTACAGAACTGGTTCGAGGTGAATACGGAACCACTTTAAAATCTTGGTAAACGAGACCCTTTTTATAGAGCTCACCGAAAACCCACCACACCGATTCCATGTAGTTTTTGTCCATGGTTCGGTATTGATTATCCCAATCAACCCAACGACCGAGACGGGTAATAGTTTTCCTCCACTCAGCAGCGTAATGGAGAACGGAATCCCTACAAGTTTCATTAAATCGGTCTACGCCCATTTTCAAAATATCTGGACGGCCTTTTAAATTATCACGTTTTTCAATTTCAAATTCAACTGGAAGGCCGTGACAATCCCACCCAAAACGACGGTCAATTTTGAAGCCTTTCATGGTCCAAAAGCGAGTCACAGTATCTTTAATCGAGTTGGCAAGCAGATGACCATAATGTGGAAGGCCGTTAGCAAACGGAGGGCCATCGTAAAAAGAAAATTCTTTGGCCTCAGCTCTTTTGGCATTTTGTTTTTGAAAAATGCTCTCGTTTTCCCACTTTTGTAATATATCGCGTTCAACTTCAGGGAAATTTATGTCTAATGTCACTGGCTTCATACTTGACGTCCTTAATATTGGGTAACGATTCTTATACCTCACTAAAAAAGCAAGTCAAAGCTTTCTCCAAAGAAATTTAAGTGTTATTAGAGGAAAAAATCAAAAGCTGCTCGAAC
>Ga0206929_1243_pt1 | contig 10716 bp, 9 predicted proteins | sample Alteio_BWOrgHeat_19_FD_152929 | JGI IMG/M metagenome (GOLD analysis project Ga0206929, IMG submission 152929) | Enriched cells from forest soil in Barre Woods Harvard Forest LTER site, Petersham, Massachusetts, United States -... | ecosystem: Environmental > Terrestrial > Soil > Temperate forest > O...
ACGTATAGGGTTTGGATGTTGCTGTCGGCTGCTAGCTGTAGTGGAGTCTGATTTGCTGTTGTGTTGATCTGCGGTCTTTGGGACACGGGTGTAGACTTGCACGATAGGGACAAAAATAGAATCACCATTAAATAAAGAATTTTCATAAAAACCCTCACAGGTATTGGTAATCTCATTTTACCATCTCTCCCCCACTATTCTCCTAAAACATTTATTTTGTACAAACCTCACTGACAAGTCGAGATCAAGTCAGAAATTCTTTCTGTATAGTTTACCGAGGAGAAAAAATTCTCTATGATGACGGAAGTGAGTCAAGAATAGTGTTTGGAGGTTTCGTGTTGTTACGTTTTATTCTATTTTCGGTTGTTCTTACGATAGTTCTCTGCGCAGTAACCTACTACATCGGTCTACGTTTTATTAAACGGGTGGATTGGTTAAAAAAGTATAGCCGTTGGTGGTGGGGGAGTTTGTTCGGTTTTGCAATGTTTCAATTGGTTATGTCGTTACTGTCTCGTATTTATCCAGAGCCGTTTTTGCAATGGACTATTCTGCCGGTGCTGATGTATGGGAGTTTGGGCTTTTTTGCCTGTCTTTTGTTCTATGTTTTGGCTGTGGATACCGTGTTGTTTTTTACGAAATACCTCAGCTCAGAGGCTAAGCAAACGGATTATGGACGAAGAGGTTTTGTTTCGGCATCGGTGGTGGCTTTTTTTTCTAGCATCCTTGGAATGTTTCAAGCGGTATCTGGACCAAAAGTATGTGAAGTGGAGATACCGTTAGCTAATTTACCGAAAGAATTTGACGGTTTTAAAATTGTTCAGATAAGCGATCTACACGTAGGACCGTTGATAGGCAGAGCATACACGCAAAATGTGGTCAATATCGCTAACTCTCTCGGTGCAGATTTGATAGCTCTCACCGGTGATTTCGTAGATGGTACTGTGGATACATTGCGAGAAGATTTGACACCTTTGACGCAACTAAAAGCAAAGCATGGATTATTTTTTGTAACGGGTAACCATGAATACTATTGGGGTGCTGAAGCCTGGTGCCAGGAATTTCGCAGGATGGGGTTTAGAGTTTTGTTGAATGAGCACGCTGTTATCACAGAGAATCAAAGCTCAATTGTGCTTGCTGGGGTGACTGATTACCGGGCTTATCAGTTTGATGTTGCCCATGCAACGAGTCCTTCCAAAGCTCTTGAAGGCCATCCAAAGGATGCTATTAAAATTTTACTAGCTCATCAACCCAGTAGCTATGAAGAAGCTTTTAAAGCTGGTGTTCACCTTCAGTTGTCAGGGCATACCCATGGAGGTCAATTCTTCCCTTGGAGTCTAGTGGTTGGTTTGGCCCATCGTTATTTTAAAGGTCTGTATAACCATCAAGGGATGTGGATTTATGTAAACAGGGGGACGGGGTATTGGGGGCCTCCCATTCGCTTAGGCGTTCCCTCAGAAGTGACTTTGCTTAAGCTCAAACGAACTGTGGTCGAGCCGAGAGCAAGCTAGAAGTTCACTTGACATGTAGTTCTTCTCCTTCAGACTTCGCTAGGCTTGCGGCAATTCAACACCATCGGCAATTACTAGTACATTTGAATTCATTCTTTATCTTTGCGCACTAGAAGCAGCTGATGATTTAAGTGAAGGGTTGGGCTTTTTACAGCCGCCACCCAAGCAAGAAATAATAATCAGCCAGGCAAGGAAAGCATAATTGGTTACTTTTATAGCATCTCCTTTAGACGATGAAACAGTCCCTGGACGATGAAAGTCTCGTAAAGATTATTTACTTTATTATGTTAGGATAGCCGAATTACCTTAAACAACAAAGGGACCGACGATGATGAAAGCTACCAACCAACTCAGTTCCCTTGTGAAAGGCGTGAGTTTTTATGCACCCGAGCAAGTGGTCACCAACCACGATTTGAGCAAAGTCATGGATACCAGCGATGAGTGGATCTTTGAGCGCAGCGGCATCAAAGAGCGTCGCCACGCTACTACTGCAGACTGCACCTCGGATTTTGGGGTTTTTGCTGCTCAAAAAGTTTTGCAAAAAACCGGCACTGACGCTAAAGACCTCGACCTCATTATTGCTACCACCCTCTCTCCAGATTATTTTTTCCCCGGCATCGGGGTGCTTATACAAAACAAACTAGCAGCTCAGCACATCCCGGCCATAGACCTCAGAGCTCAATGCAGTGGTTTTAGCTGGGGTATGGCCACAGCAGATGCTTATATTCGATCTGGTTTATATAAACGGGTTTTGGTAGTAGGTGCTGAATTGCAGTCGCGTGTTGTCGAGTTTAGTGACCGCGGGCGAAGCGTTGCCGTGCTTTTTGGTGATGGAGCCGGAGCTATGATTTTAGAGGCACAGAGTCACGAAGAAGGCATTCCTGCTGCAAGCAACAAGGTCCGAGGGGTGATCGATCATCTGATGGGTTCAGACGGTGCAGGTGCAGAGTTATTGATGATGAAACGCCCGGGGTTTATGAAAGGGGAAAAAGAATTTTTCAGTGTTAAGGATGCTCAGGAGAAAAGTTATTTACCCTATATGGATGGCAAGCAAGTCTTCAAACATGCAGTGACCCGCATGGTGGACACAGCTCAACAGCTGTTAGCCCGCCACAATCTAACGGCTCAGGATTTAGATTTGGTCGTCCCACATCAGGCTAATATCCGTATCAATGACGCAGTACGAGAAAAATTAGGTCTAAGCCCAGACAAAGTTTTTAATAACATCGACCGCTACGGCAACACCACCTCAGCCACCATTCCCATTGCCATGAGCGAGGCCGAAGAAGCCGGCAAGCTTAAAAAAGGTGGTTTGCTCATGACATTGGCATTTGGTGCTGGTTTCACCTGGGGGGCTAATTTAATCCGCTGGTAGCTTCCCAATTCCGTCATGCCCAGCGAAGCGCCCGGGCATCTAAATTCTGCATCTGGGTCTGCTAAGTCTGATCAATCAATGATGGCTTGTTTTTTCAATACTTTTTCGCAGACATCCCAGATTTTATTTTTTTGATTCATATTCCGCATCAGCGATCCTAAACGGTGCGCCAAGATGCCGGCGATTTCGTAAGGTTCAACTTCTTGGTCGTCCAAAGAATCGAGGATGATGCTGTCGATCTTGTCGGAGACCTCTTTGAGTTTTTCCGCTTCGTGCTGCAAGGCAACTTGCTGCAGAGGAAACTGTAAAATTTTTCCCATTTATGCGTCCTCTTTGGTAGAGCGTTGTATATATATCATACCTCAAACGAGGAACCTCAAGCAGGCCCACATTTATACTATCGGAAATATAAGCAATAGCCTTTGGTTATTTCATAAATTTTAATTAAGATAGCTAAGTACATAGATTAGCTAGATAGTTTAGCTAGGTGAAAACTTAATAAAAATTTATTTTTGATATCAAGGTGTGCTTATGAGTAAGTCTTATGATTTAGTGGTGATCGGCGCTGGACCAGGGGGAGAGGTTGGCGCTATTAGAGCGGCGCAACTAGGTTTAAAAGTTGCCCTTGTCGAAAAAAACATCCATCTCGGTGGCACCTGTTTAAACGTAGGCTGCATCCCTACCAAGAGCTTGTTAGAGTCGGCAAAAATTTGGGCCAAGCTTGGTCACGTAGCAGAGTTAGGTTTTCGCATTGGCAAGCCTGAATACGACTGGTCGGCGATTATGAAACGCAAAGACGGTATTGTCGATGCGCAGCGCAAGGGCCTGTTGTTTCTGATGAAGAAAAACAAAATTGACGTTTACCAAGGCCATGGTCGTTTCCTGGATAAAAACACCATTGAGGTGACTGCAGCAGACGGCAAAAAAGAAAGCATCCAAACCAAGCATACCCTGTTAGCTACTGGTTCAAGGGTGAAAGAATTGCCCTTTGCTCGCTCGAATCAGAAAAACATTCTCACCTCTGACACGATTTTGTTTATCGACCACGTGCCCAAAAGCCTGGCTGTCGTTGGTGGAGGGGTGGTCGGTATGGAGTTTGCCTCTCTTTTCGGGCGTTTTGGTTGCGAGGTGACGGTGATTGAGCTGTTGCCACAGGTGCTTCCGAGTGAAGACCCTGAATGCGCTAACGAAGTCGTACGCCAATTAAAAAAACAAAATGTCACCATCGAAACAGGCGTCAAGCTGACCGGCGTCAAGGATCAAGGCGACCATTGTGTAGTTAGCGTCGAAGGCAAACCAGACCGTGTTTTTGCCAAGGTTTTGATGTCTATAGGACGCGAGCCGGTGACGGATGATCTCGGTCTGCAGAAAGTAGGGATTGCCGTGGACCGAGGCTTTATCAACGTCGATGCGCATTATAAAACCTCTGCAGCGAATATATTTGCCATCGGAGATATCTTGAAGACTGCAGCTCTGGCTCATACAGCTTCTGCCGAAGCCATGCATGCTGTGGAAGTGATAGCTGGTAAAAACCCACCGCTTATTAATTACGAAGCCAACCCTTCAGCTATTTACACTTACCCAGAAGTAGCTAGCATCGGTATGAGCGAACCTAAGTTGAAAGAAAAAAACATAGCTTACAAAGTCGCTAAATTTCCTTTTGCTCCTATGGCTAAGGCTAAGATTGAAGAAGCTACAGAGGGTTTTATTAAGATTCTTTCTCACCCACAGTACGGTGAATTGCTTGGGGTGCATATTGTCGGAGCTCGAGCCACCGAGCTGATCGGTGAGTTTGTGCTTGGCAAGATTTTAGAAACCACCGTCGATGAAATCGGTCATGCGATTCACCCTCATCCGACGATTTCTGAGACGATTATGGAAGCTGCACACGCAGCTATGGGTGGAGCGATTCATATGTAAATTTTCATGAGAGAGATTGCTTCGTCGTACTCAGCCTTAAGGCTGAGCCCTCCTCGCAATGACGTGGTCTTGCGAGCTCTCGTCATTGCGAGGAGGGCACCGAAGGAGGCCGAACGAAGCAATCTCTCTTGAATTCCCCACTAGAAGTTGTGTGATGGGAAAAAATCCGAAATAATTTTTGGGAGTTGCTTGTGACATCTTATTCTGACGTAAAATTACCACAGATGGGTGAAGGGGTTCACGAGGCTACTTTGATTAAGTGGCTCAAAAAAATCGGTGAACCGGTGCGTAAAGACGAGCCTATTCTGGAAGTGTCTACCGATAAAGTCGATACGGAGATCGTTAGCCCAGCAGATGGCTACTTGATTGCAGTGATAGCAGAGCCAGGAGAGATGGTGAACGTGTCACAGGCCCTGGGACAGATTGCTGACGATCCCAAAGCAATAATTACTTTAAAAGCTCAGGCAAAGGCAAAGCCTCAAGCTTCGGGTTTACAGAGAAATCAAGTTAAGGCTGATCATGCTAGCATCGATCTATCTAAGCTTTCCAAGCAAACAACACTGACGGTGGATATGCCAGCTACTTTTGCCGGTGTGGTCAGGTCTTCCCCTTTAGTGAGAAAAATAGCAGAAGACTTAAACATAGATCTGCGTGAGGTGCGTGGCAGTGGGCTTTACGGTCGCATTACCAAAGAAGACGTGCAAGCTTATATGCAAGAAGGGCAAGGGCAAGGCAAACGGGTGCCGTTGCGAGTTGAGAGCAAACAAACAGATGAAGATAGATTTAAACTGCTGCATCCGCTTTACCAACAACATACCAAAGTTGTAGATGGCAATGAGTACCTTGATGGAGTGGCTGTACGTCGAGAGAAAATGAGCCATATCAGAGCTCTCACTGCAGAGCATATGCTGCGCTCCGTGCAAATATCCCCTCACGTGACCACAACTTTTGAGATGGATCTGCAAAGAATTCAGGCCTACAAAAAAGATCAAGAATCCTACTTTATGCAGAAGCATGCGGTAAAGCTTACTTACACGCCTTTTTTTATCTACGCTGCGATCATAGCTTTGAAAGAGCATCCGCGAGTGAATTCTTCAGTCGATGGTGATTGCATTCTTTACAAAGACGACATCAACATTGGTTGTGCGGTTGCTATCGCTTCTGGTTTGATCGTGCCAGTGATTAAAAAAACCCAGGAAATGAGTTTTGTCGAAGTGGTATTAGCCATGCAGGCACTGGTGAACCGTGCTCATCATAAGCAGCTCAGTCCGCAAGATGTGCAAGGTGGGACTTTCTCCATCACCAACCCAGGGATGTATGGCAGCCTTCACTCGCAGCCGATTATCAATCAACCACAGGTAGCGATCATGAGTGTGGGAGCTATTGTTAAACGCCCAGTCGTAGTGGATGACGCTATAGTTGTGCATCCTCTCTGCCAGGTAGGACTTACCTTTGATCACCGAGTGATCGATGGTGAAGGCGGGGCTAAATTCTTAGCGACGATCAAGCAAACCTTAGAGAATTGGGCTTTTTAATCGAAGGGGAAGCAGCTGCGCCTATTAAAACAAAAAGCCCCTTCGAGCTTCCCCTCCTTGCTATAAGGTAAAGCCAGAGTCCAGGCTTTCTACCCGACGCTGTACTTCTTCTATAGCAGCGCTCATGATTTCCACTTCCCAGGTATCGCCTTTCAGGCTGCTCTTCACTTCAGATAACCAATCGTTGATGGTTTTAAGAAAATTAGTGCCGTCGTCCATACGCGAATCATCGAAGAGGTCCTTCAGATGTTCGGTCCATTCTTTGTTGGGTTTTCTCAGTAGATTAATAAGGCGGTTGAGTTTACGGGTGGCTTTTTCATCTTGCCAGCCGCCGGAAACGCGGAACGGGAAATTATCTTGGTCTGTCTTATGTAACCAAATACGTGAATGCGATGAGATGTCGACGACAGTGTAATCACTGGGACTAGCTCCATGAAATCCATCTGGCCGCTTCCAAATGACTTTAAAGGGGGCTTGGGTGGTTTTTTCTTTTTTCATCGTAGGTAAGGCTCCAATTTATTTCAATCTAGTATTAAAGGATAGTGCCCTACAGAGTCAACCACCCGAGGTCATTCGTTTGCAGCCTTCTTCTGATGCAGTGAGTCTACTAGTTTATGCACATAGAGATTGTGCTCTTTAAGGTTGCTCGAAAAATGGTGCTTCTTCTCGTCACCAGGCAATAACACGTAATAGAAATAACCATGGTTGGTAGGGCTCACTACTGCTAACAAAGCTTCCAATGAAGGCGAAGCAATAGGAGTGGGCGGAAGGCCTCTGTGGATGCGGGTGTTATAAGGGTTGCTAGCATCCTGCAGATCTTTGAAGCGAATGGTGCCATCGTAGTCTTTAATGCCGTAAATAAGAGCCGCATCGATACCTAGAGGCATGTTGACTTTGAGGCGGTTTAAGATCACTTCTGCGATGAAATTGCGTTCCTCAGGTTGGAAGGTTTCTTTTTCTATTAGGGAAGCAAGGATGACTCCCTGATACAAACTCAGCCCCTGGGCGTGGAGCTTGCTTTCATAATCATTAGGTAGTCTTTTGAAAAACTCTTCGACCATAGCCTGATAAATTTTTTCGGCGCTGGGTTTTTCTTTATAGAATTTATAAGTAGCGGGATAAAGGAACCCCTCCAAAGAGGGAGCGTTGACGTGGACCTGGCTCAGAAACTCTTCTTTCTTGGCCAAAGCTGTTAGGGCTACCACCCCTTTGCCGATGCCGGCGGAGTTTATCTTATCGATGGTCTGCTGCAGGCTGTAGCCTTCGGGGATCGTGATTTCGAAGCTTACTGGGTTGTAAACTTCCCCTGACAGGACTTTACTGGCGATGTCTTGAGGAGAGACCTGATCGACAAATTGATAAGAACCTGCCTGAAAATGAGGATAGAACCCCTTCCATCGGACCCAAATATGGAAAAAAAGCTCATTATTTATAATATCTTGTGTAAAAAGTAAGTGAGAGAATTGACGAAGAGAGGCTTTTGCAGGTAAGTTGACCACCTGCGGCGAGGCTATAAGGATGGGAGTTTGACTCCATCGCTCTACCCATTTCCCAAAAGCCATCAATGCTAAAAAGAAAAAAAACAGTCCTGCAGTCATTATTTTAATTAAAGTTTTAATGGTAAAGAGCTCCTCGAAAAGAAGTAATAGAGATGGGCTTGGGTTAGTGAGTTTACCTATGAAAAAGAAATCAGCAAAAAAAAACTCAGTCCCGCCCAAACCACTTCCGGCTAAGGTTGAAGGTAAGCTTAAGTCTTTATGGCAATCTTACCCCGAGGAATACAAAGCCCTCAAGACCCTCTGTCAAAAAATAAACTACCAATTCAAAAACGAAGAGCTTTTGCTCGAATCCCTGACCCACCGTTCTGCGGTGATGAACTACCAAAAAGACAGTCTTACTACCGAAGAGAAAAAACTATTACCTTGGAATGAGCGCCTAGAATTCCTAGGGGATTCGGTCCTGGGCCTGGTGGTGAGCACCCGCTTATGGAACCGAGAAGAAAGATGGGATGAGGGTAAATTGTCCCAGATCCGCTCGTTGCTCGTCTGCGAGAGCCAATTAGCGAGTCTAGCTAAGGGGTTAGGCTTAGATAGTTGCCTGATTATGGGCAAGGGAGAAGCCCAGGCTGGAGGCAAACAACGCGAATCCATGCTGGCAGATGCCATTGAAGCCCTGCTTGGAGCTATTTACTGTGACGGGGGATTCTCACCAGCCCGCAAGGTGGTCGAGGCTTTATATCACGACCTATTGCAAACACCTCTAGCTTCTAGGATTCAAGAAGATTATAAGAGTCAATTACAAGTTCTCTCCCAGGAAAGATTTCACAAGACACCTCACTATGTGACCGTGGGTGAAACAGGTCCAGACCATGCTAAAGAATTTGAAGTGGCAGCTCTTGTAGATGATAAACCCCTAGCTCAAGGCAAAGGGGCTAGTAAGAAACGTGCTGCCCAAGAAGCTGCGAAAGAGGCTTTAAAGCTGATAGCAGCAGAAACAGAAAAAACACCCGAATAAAACGGTTTAAAGAGTTTCTGCGAAACTATCCAAACACAAGGCGTGAAGCAAATGGCCAAATATTTGGATGGTTTCGCAGAAACTCTAAAGAAAGATTAGTATTATGATCCAAGGAATAGTCGTCATTGTTGGTCGTCCCAATGTGGGCAAATCCACCTTATTTAACTGCCTAACCCGCAGTGGTGATGCCATCGTTAGCCCTATCCCAGGCGTGACCCGCGATCGCCTTTATGGCACCGGTTACTATGAAAAAGAAGACTTGTACGAAGGTTTTACCCTGATCGACACAGGTGGGTTTGAGACCGATGACTTTAAGTTTCAGCCTTTTTCGGAAAACCTTGTTTGGAGACAAACCGAGCTAGCTATTAAAGATGCGCATTTAGTGCTCTTTATGTTTGACGGTAAAAATGGCCTCCATTTCCACGATAAAGACATCATTGCTGACTTGCAGAAACAAGGTAAAAGAGTGCTTTTCCTTGTTAATAAAGTCGACGGCATTGAGCAAAAAACTGTCCTCTGGGAATTCTTAAGCACCGGTCTTACCGAAGACCAATTATTCCCCATAAGCGCTGCTCACAATCGCGGTGTTGGAGAGCTTCGTGAAGCGATTAAAGAAGAGCTGCAAGCCATCCGTGCCGAAAGCAACGAAAAGCTCAAAGCCAAAGTTAAGAGCACGGAAGTACCTACCAAAATAGCTATTATCGGTCGTCCTAACGTCGGCAAGTCATCTCTGCTTAACCGTATTGTCGGTGAAGAGCGTTGCTTGGTGAGCCCAATTGCTGGTACGACCCGTGATCACGTCGACACCGAAATTCTTTACCATCAAAAACCATATTTGCTGATCGACACTGCTGGCATACGTCGTAAAACCAGAATCAAAGAATACTTAGAATCCCAGAGTGTGGTTCGTTCCTTGATCGCTATCGATCGTGCTGACATTGTGTTGTTAGTGATCGATGCCAAGGAAGGTTTAACCGATCAGGATATCCGCCTGGTGAATTTAAGCATCGAGCGTTTTAAACCGGTATTGATTATTGTCAACAAATGGGACCTTATCCCTGAAAAAACGACTAACGCTGTTCGTGACTATAAGCACACGATTTACAACTATGCATTGAAAGATGCTCACTACATACCGATTCATTTTGCTTCTTGCTTAGAAAATCAACGTGTGCACAAGATCATGGGCATGGTGGAAGAAATAAAAGCACAGACCGAACGCAGGGTAAACACAGCAGCTGTGAATGAAGCCCTAGAAAAAATGGTGAAGGCCCATACCCCTCACCTTATTGAACGCTCGGGTAAACGCTTTAAGTTTTACTATGCAACCCAGGTGGAGAAATCCCCTCCGACGATTGTTATTCAATGTAACCGTGCGGACGATGTGATGGAATCCTATAAGCGTTATATCATGAAGTGTTTTAGGCAAGAGTTGGGCTTTACGAACATCCCTTTCCGCATTTTTTACCGTAATAAAAAAGAAAAAAGAGCTCAAGCCTAGTTGTTTTTTAACGCGGGTTAGTTGATTTTTTGGCCTGTCGACCGATAAGAGCGCAAGCTCTATTTAAAAAGAGGTTGGTATGGGAGCATGGCTTAAAAAAACCTTTACTCGTTTCAACTGCCCTCTCGATATTTTTACGGTGGTGATCTTCGTACATTGGTTATTCTATACCACCGGTCATATGAGCTTAAGCAAAGTTGTCATCACCTTTGTTGTGGCCATGTTGCTTTCGCAAGTGACCGCTGATTTGACTTTTTCCTCCATACATTTTTTATCTGTTTTAGGGCTTTTTGTCTTACCGTTACACATCCACGCTCTTTTTATTGTCCTGGTAACATACTTTTTGGGTATGACAGCTGTTTG
>Ga0206929_1108_pt1 | contig 10656 bp, 15 predicted proteins | sample Alteio_BWOrgHeat_19_FD_152929 | JGI IMG/M metagenome (GOLD analysis project Ga0206929, IMG submission 152929) | Enriched cells from forest soil in Barre Woods Harvard Forest LTER site, Petersham, Massachusetts, United States -... | ecosystem: Environmental > Terrestrial > Soil > Temperate forest >...
CCCGGTGATACACCAATTTTGACCAAGAATGGCTATGTTAACATTGGTGACGTTGCCGGACAAACCGTCGTTATTTGGAATGGCAAAAAGTGGTCTGAAGTTCCGGTATTTTGTACCGGAACCAATCCAATCATGCAGCTAACGTTCAGCGATGGTTCTCAACTTCAATGCACGCCTTACCACAAATTTGTCTTAGCTGATGGAACTAGAAAGACAGCCGAAGACATCTTACCAACAGACCGATTGATGAAGTTTGATATGCCTGTTGTAAATGAGGGAACTGATTATGCTGGCGATGCATACAGTCAAGGGTTTTATTCTGGTGACGGCACCGTAGAACAACAAACCTCTTGGGTATATGAGCCGAAGTATTGCTGCATTGATCGTCTAAATGGACGATTTAGTGTTGAGCACTCATCGGTGGCTCGTAAAGCATGGACCCATGGAAAGATGCAACCAAAAAACTTCGTTCCTATACACGGTTCGTTGGCGTACTGCCTCAATTGGTTGGCCGGTCTGATAGATGCTGACGGGACAGCCACGAGAGATGCGCATGGAAATGGCATTCAAATCACGAGTATCGATTTTGATTTTCTTAGTGATACTCGGCTGATGTTGACGAGGATGGGAGTGCAAGCCAAAGTCGTGGACGGGCACGCTGAACGGAACAAAGACATCAAAGGAACAGTCTATCATTGTCAAAAAACCCATCGTTTGCTCATTGGAAACACTGATACACATCGGCTGGTGAATATGGGCCTTCAGTTGAATCGGGTCATTCTTCACCGCAATCCGCCTCAACGAGACGCCCGACGATTTGTTACTTTGAAAAAGTCATTTCATTTAGGGCTTGATGTACCAACTTTCTGTTTTACCGACCCTGATAACAACACTGGAACATTCAATGGAATTGTTACTGGAAATTGCGGGGAAATTGCTTTGAACGTCCTATGTGGATTTTGTGTCATCGCAGATGTTGTCCCTTATCACTGCAATACCATTGATGAGGCAGAGGAAGCCTTCCGGGTGACCACCAGAGCCTTGATGCGGGTCAACCTGATGGACTCGATTTATTCCAAGGAAGTCAACCGGACCAATCGCATCGGTGTCGGCATGACCGGCGTACATGAATTCGCCTACAAATTCTTCGGCTACGGCTTCCGGGATCTGATCGACGAGGAGAAAACCAAGGACTTTTGGCTGACTCTCGCCCGGTTCAATCGGGCCGTCCGGGATGAGGCCATCGAATACGCCAAGGAACTTGGGATGAAAACACCCCATACCATGACCACCATCAAACCAGCCGGAACCACTTCCAAGCTGTTCCTGTTGACCGAAGGCTGGCATCTGCCGTCGATGAAAGAGTTCTTGCGCTGGGTACAATTTCGCAATGACGACCCGCTATGTCTGGTGTACGCCGAACTGGGTTATCCGGTCCGTATGTTGCAACAGTATGCCGGGACCACTATCGTTGGCTTCCCTACGGCTCCGACCATTACTCAATTGGGCATGGCAGAGAAGCTGGTGACGGCGGCGGAGGCGTCACCGGAGGAACAATTCAAATGGCTCATGTTGGGTGAAAAATATTGGATTCAGGGCACGGACGAAGAGGGCGTTCCTCACAAGGAACCGTACGGCAACCAGATTTCGTACACCCTCAAATACAAACCGGATTTGGTTTCGTTTGAACATTTCAAGAAGATGATTCTCAGGTACCAGTCCCAGGTCCGCTGTTGTTCAGTTATGCCCCAGGAAGATACTACTTCGTACGAATATCAACCCGAACAGCCGATTTCGTCCGAAGACTTCCAAAGTCTTTTACGGGACATTGAAGGAGCCAAGTTGTTTCGAGTGGGCAAACTGGCGGAAGTCACCGAAGAGATTGGCCGGGAACACGTGGGCTGTGATAACGGAGCATGTCCAGTAGATTTCATGTCCGGTAGCAAATAAGCATGCAAACAGCGCATGCTGTTTTACTATGCCAGCGGGAGCAAACCCGCTGTAAGTTGTGGCTTGAAAGACATGGCCATGACGATCCGGGAGCGTCCTACGTTATGTTGGGCGCTTCCGATTGGCTGATGGAAGAAATTTTCTTGATGCTCGAAAAAGAATCATAAAAGACTCTTGACAAAATGTAAGTTCATCTGGTACAGTGGTCTCATGATGACGATCACACAGAGCCAACTGGATGCACTCCTCGCCAAAGAAGCCAACTATAATCTTGGCGTTGCCCGTCGTAATGGTGCACTGACCATCTGTCAGACCCGCCTGGGTAACATCGATGTGACTTATGATACTGCTACCAAAACCTACAGCGCTGTCGTCTGTGGCACGGTGGCCAAAGCGCCCAGCCCGCTGTTCACTAGCGTCAAGGCCGGGGAAGCTCGGACCGTGATTGCGGGCGTCTTTGTGGTTGCTCTTGAAAACACGACCGTCGTCAGTGACTAGTTGACCCGGTCAGAATTTCATAATCCTCATAGTATTTTTTGTCGGGAGAAAGTAAGACCGGAATGTCCGATACTACGACCTTCGCAAGAGGGGCGCTAGTCCGGGCTAGGTCTTTTTTCTCCGGCTCTTCTTTGGGTGTCCAGTCTTTCGGGTTCCATCTCTTGTTACCATCGATGACGCCCAAACTGATAGTCTTCAGGACATCTTCAATGCATTCCAGACGGGCGGCAAAATGGTCCCGCAAAATAGCTTTGTCTCCGTAGCTGGTATGGACCTTCCGCAGATCGTCCAATAGTTGGTACGCCGCTGCTCTTTCCTGGTGCAGACGCTCAATCGTATTTTCCAATTCGGTCTTGATGGTGTCCACTTCGTCTCCAGTGAACTCAAAATTGTATTTCATGCCCGTATTTAGATTCAAAATTGCCAAACGAATAAATTAGTTCTGACCACTCTGGCCCTCCTGCGGGCCGGAGATTTTCAAGGAGCTAATTTACATGCCAGATATCAGAAAGAACATCGAATGCGCTTACTGTGGGGCGCATTTCCACATCAAATTCTCGGACGAATTGACACCCGAATTTTGTTGCTTTTGCGGCGAAGCATACAGTGATGTGGACGAAATAGAAGACGAAGAGGACGACGGGGATCTGGATTATCCCGACGACGAACGTGAGATAGAATTCTAGCTCTTTCGGTCGGCAAGGTGGGCAATGAAGAAAGCGTCTACAATATCCGTCGTAGGGCTTCCTAACAGGCGTTTAGGCTGAATCATCTGTCTGAGGTCAACCCCAGTCCTTTCGACAAAAGCTTTGTGCATCTGACTCTTATCTGCATTGCCTTTGCCGGTAGCTGATTTTTTAATGACGGTCGGTGGAATGATGACCGGCTCCTTTCCTAATTTGAACAGCAATTTATGCTTTAGTAGGCCCGTATTCTCTCCGATGTTGTATACCAGTCCTTTCGAGCCCATCGAATAACCTTCCATCAAAACCTGATCTACTCCTTGCAGTGCCTCTATCGCCCATTCCGAAATGTAGTCAAATCGCCGGATGTCAGATTCAAATTTCTGGTGCATGGTGAAAAAAATGTTCTTCTGATTGGCTAGCCGATAGCTGCATAGGGAATGAAAAATGAAGTGCTCATGGAAATTGAGGACTTCGAGGGACCCTGCCGTACAGACGGCAATGGCCGGGGAACTCATGGAATAATCAACAGCACCTACGATCATGCCCCTATTTACAGCGGCCATTCCGCTAAATACTGGACACAGGATAAACATGAGCACATTTGGATTTCAATTCAGCCTTTACAACAGCAAGACGGGAGACCGTCTTATCAGCCAATCCGTCCGGGGTGACAAACTCCGTCCTGTCCTCGAACACATTGCACGGGTCATTTACGGCCAAAAGCAGGCCCTTGGCGAAGCCGAAGTGATCATTCGCATGCATCGGGCCGTCTTGAACGACGGACGCCTTGTAGAGGACCAGGAGCGCATGGAAACCCTAGGTAGCCTCTTGACCATGATGACCGAACACTACAACCATAAAGCCAAGGAACTGGTGGTCAAGTCTATCGGCCCGACGAACAACAAACTGGCGGAAAATTTCAAACGCATCCTCGCCGATCCCAAAAAAGTAGCTAAGCTGGTCACGTCGCTTCAGGAACTCAAGTTGCCGGATCTGGAGACAGATGATACACTATTGGTGGGGAAGTGGAAGAACCGTCGAGCGGTCGTCAAAGGCTTCGACACTGACGAACACGGCCAACCGATTGCCAAAACCAATAAAGGTGACCAGCCCATTTTCAAAGGCCGGGTAGCCAAGCTCATGCCGGACAACGATCCTCAGAAGCCCAAGCCGGAACCAGTGGCAGAGGCAGAGCGGGCAGCGCTTGCCAAAGGCAAGATGCAAGAAGGCATTGTCGCTCAGCCCCGAGAAGGCATCAATGACGGCCTGCCCCGTCACGGCTATAAAAAAGACAACTCCTGGGAGCATGAGGGCCGCATGTACCGGCATCCCGAAAGCGGAGCCAAAGCCCTGGTCCACGGGGCTGGTTGGGGAAACGACCTGAAATGGACGCACTGGGACAAGGACAACAAAGAAAAGTCCGGCCAAGGTCTCCACCGTCTGAGCAAGCATTTGGACAAAATCCATAAAAGTTGACGCCCGTAAAAGCGGGGATACAATAGAATTACGGCTCCAGAGCCCGGTAACCCATTGTCATTTCGTCTCATCATTCCTGACCATCACGAACAGCCTGCCAAGCTTAAAAGAATCCTCAAAAAGTACAAGGCCGACCACTATTATTTTTTGGGTGACCATATGGACAGCTTCGCCGGTCTGACGCATGATACCTGGATGACAATTGGCTTTATCCGGGACCATGTCCAGGACGGAGACAAGACTTTTCTTTGGGGCAATCATGACCTGCATTATGCCTTCCCGTACCCGGAACTGATCTGCTCCGGTTGGGACAAAAGCAAGTTGCAAATGATCCGCAATACACTGTCCGATCCGCTACATTGGAAACGGTTCAAGTTGATGCAATGGCTAGATCTGCCTACAGGTCAGCGATTCCTCATGTCCCATGCCGGATTGCATCCGTACATGCTGCATCCGGTTCACGGCTTCGCCGACCACGCCTTGGCGGATATGGAAGAACGGGCCATGTACCAGTTGCGCTATTGCCAGACGGTCACGGCACTTCTCAAGTGCGGACGGGGCCGGGGCGGCAAAGGCACGGGTGGAATCGTTTGGCTGGACTGGGATAGTGAGTTCGAACCCATTCCGGGCCTGAATCAGATTGTGGGTCATAGCCCGAATGCCATGGTGCGGCAACAGAACATCGAAGACACCGATCCGACTAAGGCATCCATAAATTATTGTCTGGATACCCATCTCAATCACGTCATGTTGGTACATGATGATGGGCATTTAGAAGTCCAATCTGTCGAAAATGTCTAGCACGGACTTATTACGAAGCACGATGGACCAATGGGTCGAAGATCTCAAACAACAGAATCCGAATCGGGTCCTTCCGGTTCCACCAACCAAGACTGTCAATCTTCCCAAATTTAGAATCGACCACGAATTACCTACTGAAATGGCAAATCAAAAATTGCGAACTGTTGTATCGTCGGCCCTGTACATCATGTACACCGACGACGGGTTTACCACCAATGCCCCGGCTGGCAAGACCACGGTCAGCCGGGTACTGGCATTTCTCAAAATGACTCCGCAGCCCAGCTTTCCGGAGCCCTTTTATGTCACTCTGGCAGATGAGATTATTGAATATTTCCAGCAATTACCGTACTTGCCCGAGTACAAAAATGTCATGACCCGAACGGACGCCAATCGGTTCCGGGCCTGCATCGACATTGCCGGAGATGATGCGGTGACCGAAATTACCTTTCCGTTTGCGGTCGAGATGCCCCGGCTGTACGGAGAGTTACGCCCGCCGACACCCCAAGATCTGAATCCTCTCAAGAGCGAAGCCCGCATTACACCCCCGGACGAATACATGGGCACCCTCAATCAGGCAGATCGGTTTTTCGTCAAACTACAACGAGTCGGCCCGTACGATGCACAAATGGCCGGGTATCTGTTCCAGATCACCGACCGCAGCAGCAACCAGGGGTACTTCTACGGCAAAATCGACCGCTATAAAGACGAAATTAAAATCAATGACTGTTTTTCGATACATGCCATGCCATTTTCCCACAAAAATGACATGCAAACCGGCAAAAAATTGACCGGCTTCCGGCTGGTTACCATCATCGAAAATAAAGGCGGGTCGGAATCCGCTCCCAAAGATCCCTCGAAGGATGCTACCGGAGGCAAGTTTACGGCATGACCGAATTTGAAGGTATTTTGAAGGACAGAATCAAGGTCTATCAAGACCCTAAGTTCGTAGGTAAAAAACCGGAGGAAATCACCCCGGAAATGCTGAAGTGCAATTATCGGTCCTGGAGGCGGACAGAAGAGAACATCGAATGGATGCGGGCCAAACTAGCAACCCTGGTCCGAGAAGAGCTTATAGAGCCCGAGAAAGGGGCTTATGACGAGTTTACAGCGGAAATCGCCCGCTGGGATGCCGGTGACCACAGCCCGGACAATATGGACGCCGGGTTCTTTTATTGTCCCTACTATCCTCTGGAAATCGAACCGCAGACTTGACAAAACCGGATTCGATGTGATAATCTAGAAATGGTTGTCTACGATAAAGGCAGCTTGGTCGAAATCCTCCAGGACCGAGTCGCCGAAGTTACTTTTCGCAAAATTGAGGATGGAACGATTCGCATCATCCGGGGCACTCTGAACCAGGAGTTGATCCCGGAAGAGCAACGTCCCGGCCTGAGTTCTGACCGGCGTCAATATCCCGGTGTGGTAAATATCTGGGATGTGGATGCTCAAGGTTGGCGGGCGTTCCGTACGGATCGAATTTTGGATGTTGTCTAGGGTAGCAAAATAGCCCGTGGGTCTGGCTGGTAGAGGCGCTTCTCCTACAAAGAAGATTAGCAGGGTTCGATTCCCTGACGGGCTACGATTTCGACATCCAAAAATTTTCTTTCCTTCCTTCTTGACAGCCCACCCAAATAGGTATCATGATGTTACGGTGAAGTGTACTATTGGTTCCATCGGTACGCCTTTCGGCAACAGCCGTACTATGTCCCTCAAACCTTCTGACAGCCCCATAGCGCTAGGTCTTTTCCACATGGACAATCTGCTCGACCGGATTGCCAAAGGCCGGATTAAGGAATTGGACCCGGCGCATTTCAATCGGCTGTCGAAACTTCCTCCGACTGAGATTCAAGCCATTCATTCTCATTACGTTCTGGTGGACCAGGAGATCCGGCTGGCTCTCAAAGGTGACAAATTTTGCCTGGAAGCCTACGGCCATTTCACAACTACCGCCAAGCTGGAACTCGCCACTAAATATCTGGAGGCGCTCAAGAATCATGCCGGAGTGACGATGTTCAAAAAGGCGGTCCGCCGCCGAAAGTCCTCTTGATTTTGCGGGCGGAGGGTGGTAGACTATCTCTATGTTCACTTCTTTACTGAATTCGCTGTTCGGATGTTCACACAGACGCACAACGTTTCCCATTACACCCGCAAGGAAGGCGGGGTTCGGCAATTCGAACAAGGGGACGTACGTAGTCTGCCTGGACTGCGGCAAGGAATTCGGCTACAACTGGAAGGACATGAAGCTGGGCGAAGCGGTGAACCTGAAGCTGGGAGAGGCCGATGCAACGAATCTTGATGTCGTTCGGTAACGCAGGAACAAATATGGGTCTTCCCGAACGTATGTGCCATCATGGGGCATCTATGGACCATCGCTGTTTTGAATGTGAACAAGAAGAACAAAAATCAAACTTTATTCATTACTGCTTATCACAACAAGGTCAACCTCATCCGGAGATGGGTGAAGACTTGAACACACACAACAACAAAGGCAAAGTAAAAACTAGACAAAATAGAAATCCGTGAGATGATGTTGCAGCACATAGATATTGCTGCAAATGATCCTCATTGACTATTCACAAATTTCTGTAGCGGCAGCGCATCAGCAACTCAAAAAACTGTCCCCGCCGCCGACAATTCAGTACTCAGCGACGACCGGCGAAGCCGAAATTGTCGAGTCCCCTCCGGTGCTCCAGCCGAACGTCTTGCGGCTGATGATTCTAAATTCCATCCGAAAGGCTAATCGGGAATTTGGCAAAGAATATGGTCAGATAGTTGTCTGCACCGACCATTCCGACTATTGGCGGCGCAACTATTTCGAGCACTATAAGGCCAATCGAAAGAAGACTCGGGAAGAGTCTGACATGGATTGGGATCTGTTCTATGAAATCCTGGCGGTGCTCCGGGAGGAGATCCGGACGACGTTTCCGTACAAGGTGATGAATGTTGCCTTGGCAGAGGCCGATGACATCATTGGCATCATCGCCAAGCATTTTCACCAGCGGGAGAAAATTCTCATTCTGTCTGGTGACCATGACTTCCAGCAACTTCAGGTTTATCCCAACATTGTACAGTACAGCCCCAGTCAGGACAAGTACATTGTCCAGCCGGACCCAGCCCGGTTTCTGCTGGAACATATCATTCGGGGTGACCGAAATGATGGTGTCCCTAATTTTTTGAGTAATGACGACGTATTCGTCTCGGGCGGGCGGCAGTCTTCCATATTCGATGCCAAAGTGGAAGTCTGGGTAACCCAGAAACCAGAAGAGTTTTGCACCGACGAGCGACTCTTACAGAACTATGTCCGGAATCAGCAATTGGTAGACCTGAACATGATTCCCGGCGACGTCGAACAAGCCATCTTGAAAGAGTTTGAAAACCCCATTCAGGGAAATCGCAGCAAAATCTATCCGTACTTGGTCAAACATCGAATGGCCAATCTATTGGACCTGATCCGGGACTTTTGAGCCTGAAAAGCATATATACATCTACGGCTGTCGCCGCACCGAGGCGCAAATGAGGCCCATCAGAGACATTATGGCAAGAAAATTATTGAACACCATCTTTCAAGAAGTGGCGGAAGCACCGGACCGGACGGAACGAATCCGGGTGCTACAGGCCAACAACAATACCGCATTCAAAGACCTATTGCGGTACGGGCTCGATCCCAATATCCAATTCGACGTAAAGATTCCGACCTATCGGCAATCGGAAGAGACGGACGGCTACGCCGCTAATACCCTGTACGTCGAATACCGTCGCCTTTACATGTTCACCAGCACTTTTACCAAAATCAACGCCGTCCGCAAAGCCGCATTGCTCTGCCAGATTTTGGAATCCATCGACATTTCAGATGCTTTGCTCCTGATTAAAGTGGTGAAGAAAGAACTACAACCGTACGGCCTGGATGTCAGCATTGTCAACGAAGCCTTCCCCGGCCTGATTCAATAATGCGAACGAGCTACCTAGACTGCCCGCACAATAACATCCAACAATTCACGGAAATATGCCTGGATTGTGGATACAACATTTACACCACGACCGAAGAATACCTCGCCGATCTGGAAGAACAGGTAAAGCGCAAGAGGAAGTCCAGAGCTACCACTGAACAACTTCGGAAGATCCGAAAACTTGAAAGTGAACTTTGAATGAGTGAATATTACATTTCGATTGACGTAGAGTCCAACGGACCCTGTCCGCTGGTCCATTCTGCATTGCAATTCGGGGCCGTCTTCTACGATCTAGACGGCAACCCCATAGATGAGTTTGAGGCCAATGTCCTGGAGGTTCCAGGAACGGTCGCCCATCCCAAGACCATGGACTGGTGGGCCGAACAGGAAAAGCGCTCTCCCGGCATCTGGAACAGCATGATGAAAAATCGGGTAGAACCGGAATTCGCCATGAAGACCTTTACCGAAAAAGTTCAAAAAACTGTCCGGAAACTACGGGCGGCTCCGGTCGCTGTGGCGTATCCAGCCGGGTTCGATTTTTCGTACTACTATTGTTATCTGCACCGCTTTACCGGCGATTCCTGCCTGGGATTCGCCTGCTATGACATGAAAGGCATGGGAGCCAATCTCCTTCAGTCCACTTACCGGAACAGCGCAAAACGGAACTATCCCCGCAAATGGTTCAATCCCAAGCTCAAACATACGCATGGAGCCCTGGACGACGCCCGAGAGCAAGGCTACACTTTCTGGCAGATGAAACTAGAACAGGAACGGCAATGGGAAATTCTGAACTCCGCCCATGAAGCTACCGCAGATGTTTTAAATCGTTGAAAACAATTCATTTTACACTCTCCGAATAAATATGCTGTACGGGCGGAGGGGGTGAAATGACGAAACGGCAGCAAGCTCGTCTCAAACGCCGTCCTTTTCATCCGACTATTACTGATGTCCGCCGCTGGACCGCAGTTTTGAACTGCATTTTATTTGGTGGCAACTTGCCCGCCTATCGCCAGATCACTGTCCGGCGCATGAAAGCCTACGCACAAGTGCATTGTCAGGAAGGCAAACGGACCAACTATTGCACTCTTGAAATTCACAATCGATTCCCTACCTTCGGGGCCTTCTTTTCCGTCCTAGCGCACGAATTAGTCCACGTTGCCGACTACATGCATTATGGTGACATCGACCGGCCAGACCATGGCCGGTTTTTCTTTTCCCACCGAGAACTGTTTCGTAGCATCGGGCTCCGCCTGCATCGTGGTTATTGATTCTAAATACAAGTAGGACAAGAACATGAT
>Ga0206929_1244_pt1 | contig 10641 bp, 4 predicted proteins | sample Alteio_BWOrgHeat_19_FD_152929 | JGI IMG/M metagenome (GOLD analysis project Ga0206929, IMG submission 152929) | Enriched cells from forest soil in Barre Woods Harvard Forest LTER site, Petersham, Massachusetts, United States -... | ecosystem: Environmental > Terrestrial > Soil > Temperate forest > O...
ATCAGTCGTCCAACCACAATACCGGTTATAATAGCTATTACAAATGCAATTTCCCTTCTTGTCGGCGTCGTCATATTTATTTACCCTTGGATTGGTTCAGAGCTATCAGATTGGCGAACAATCTATAAGCGCCCGGAATTCCGGCCGGTAATTCGCGAAAAAACACAAGCCCGGTATAAGAAAAATATCCTTTACCGTAATTTCCTATAATCAGGCTTCCGTTTTGTTCTGGCTCTCCCGAATCATGCATAGAAAAAACAGCCTGATATCTCGGATCGATGTGCTGCGCGAAGTAAATCCCTCTCTCCTGGATCCATTCTTCAAAATCCTTATCGGATATTTCATTTGGAAAGTGAAGAACGGGATGAGAGGGCAGGAGGAACTGAACCGGCGCGTCTTCTTCTGTAACACGCGCATTTGAAATTCCAAAAGGAAACGGACCAATACCGGTGGTATCATTGCCCAGATTTCTGTTATATTGAACGATGAGATTTCCGCCGTTCTTAATATAGTCCATTAACACCCCATATTTGCCCAATAACCAGTCGTGTACGTCATAAGCCCGAACACCCGTGATGACAGCATCCAGGTTTTGCAATTCGGCACTGGTAACCATATCTTCATTTAATTTAATAACGGTATATCCCATGGCTGATAGCGCATCCGAAATCTTATCTCCAGCCCCCTCAATATAACCGATCTTCTTTCCCGCAGTTTTCAAATTGACGGATACAACGGTGGACTTAGCCTGTTTAAAATAGTCAATCCTCGGAATATGTTCGTATGAAATGGTTCTGCACTGTAATAAAGTATCGGTCGACCCATTCTTCGTATGAATAACCCAGGTTGCCATACTCTGATCCTTCGTCAGATTTGACTTCAAAAGAAATTCATCTGTGCTACCTGTGTGGGAAATATCCTTTGTCTGAAAACCGGGAATCGGAGTAATTGCTATGGATGATGCACGCACCGCAGATTTTTTCTCATTGGATAAAACAGCCGGATGTATTACACTGTTATCTTCGTCTTCATCCCGCAAGGTTTTTAATTGCTTTCTAACCCTCAAATCCTTTTCCCTGCCTTCTGTAAAAACCAACAGATCAGGATCACAATACGCCATCTGGCCTGGTATAATCGTGAGCGGCTCAAATATTTCTCCTTTTACTGCATCTGTAAATCTGTAAAATACATTTTGCTTAAATCTGAATGTTTCTCCCATCAAACGGACTTCAAAAACAGCTTCCAGTACCGGAGGGTTGAGAGGTCTTCCAATCAGCGTTTGATCCTGCACGTTATAAGATCCGGGACTCATCGATTCAATCAGCCAGTAAGGCTGGGAAATAGGCAGCCCTCCAAGTGATATTCGTCGAACCAGTGAATAATTTACTCCGGGCTGCGTTGCTAAATTCCAGGTGGTATCCTGTCCGTTCAGGATCACAGCATGAATGGTTATTTCTAACGGTGCGCGGTTTACAACCCGCAACGTTACAGGAATAGTCTGGTTATGAAGAGCATAAGCCTGCGGAACAGTCGCCTCCAGCCACAAACCGCTGCACACATGAATGAGTTCCAAAGTTTCCTGCAGTTTCACTGTACGCCAGTAACCCGGGGCCAACGCATTAATATGCTGATAAATTTCAACAAGTGATTGCAAAGATTGGTATGGCGCAGAAGGATCATAGTTTTTAATGAGATGATCAATCATTTGACCTATAGCAAACCCGTTTGGAAGCCGGCTCCAATTGCAGTTTATATTTTGTAAAAGTGATGAATCGGCCTTCTCTCCTGCCGTCAGTGAAAAATACTCAAGGGAATTGCCCCTGGTATGAGCAATCCCAAAACCTTGGGACCGGTGCTGGCTTCGGCTATCGGCTGCTATCTCTCCATAACTTTTCCCTACCAACGGATTGTAACCGCCCACTTCAATTTTTAACTGGTCGTCGCGAGTTGTATTGACATTTCCGAAATTATAATTGTTCCAAAAAATTCTCTTTGCCTGCCAGGGAAAGACTCCATACGCAAGTTGCTCAGGAAATTGTTTTGGATCAGCCGCAGATGTAAAAGCCATTCGTGCGAGAACAGAAGACGCTGAATGTTGTCCATGACCTGCCCTCTTATCCTCCGGAAATCGGGTAATTATGATATCCGGCTGGAATTTTCTTATGATCCAGACCACATCACTCAATATTTTTTGTTCGTTCCAGATTTTAAGTGCTTCAGCGGTAGTCTTTGAAAATCCAAAATCATAAGCACGCGAAAAAAACTGGTCTGCTCCATCTATCCTTCGCGCGGCCATTAACTCCTGAGTCCGGATAAGCCCGAGTTCTATACCCTGCTCATCGCCGATTAGATTTTGTCCACCATCTCCCCTGGTTAATGACAAATAGCCCGTCCGATACAACTTGTCCTTGGAGAGCCAGGCCAGCAGGCGGGTATTTTCGTCATCCGGATGGGCGGCGATATACAAAACTGATCCGAGTACATTCAGTTTTTTCATCTGGAGAAGGATATCTGAAGCATTCTCCGATTCCGGGATCTGAGCGGCAGCAAATTTTGCAAGCAGAAACAAACTGAAAAAGACATTTGTGAGAAATTTCATTCGAATTCGGCAGCTTTAGAATCGCCAAATTAATGAATCCCCGAGAAACCCTGAATGATATTATACCGGCGGTAACATATCACCAGCCCTTCATTAATTTTACCTATTTTCATCACATGTATATGAATCCGAAGTATTTCATTTTTATAATACTCCTGACGATTGAAAGCACTGGTTCGAGAGTTTCCGCCCAAATGAATCCGTCGCTGGTCTACCATTCCAACAAGCATGTCACATGCCGGAATGGTGCTGTTGTATCCGCACATCCCCTGGCCAGTATAGCTGGTATTCATATGCTAAAACAGGGTGGCAATGCAGTAGACGCTGCCATTGCCACGCAGTTGGCCCTGGCCGTTGTATATCCCGGTGCAGGTAATATCGGAGGAGGAGGTTTTATGGTTGCCAGGCTGGCTAATGGCGCTGATATTACGATCGATTTTCGGGAAAAAGCTCCTATCGGTGCATCCCGGAACATGTATCTCGATGCCAGTCAAAATGTAATTCCGGGCAAAAGTGAAAACGGCCATCTCGCTGCCGGTGTACCCGGATCAGTCGCTGGAATATTCAGTTATTATAAATATGCTAAACTTCCTTTCAGTAAATTAATAGATCCCGCTATCATGCTGGCAGAAAAAGGATTTGCCATTACAGCAGCCGAGGCTTCAGATCTGAATGAACATCAGGAGGATTTTAAAAAATATAATTCTCAGGTACCGGCATTTGTTAAGAATTCAGGCTGGAAGGCTGGCGATATATTAATTCAAAAGGATCTTGCCAAAACATTGAGACGAATACGCGATCAGGGCGCCAGAGGATTTTATGAAGGTGAAACTGCCCGGCTAATCGTAGAAGAAATGCATCGTGGGAAGGGGCTCATACGTTATGAGGACCTGAAAAATTATTCCGCAAAGGAAAGAGAACCCATGCTTTTTACATATAAACAAGATTATACAATCATCACGATGCCGCTGCCCAGCAGTGGCGGCATTTTATTGCCGCAAATGATGCGAATGGTGGAAGACCGCAACCTCAATCAATCAGGTTTTGAAACAGCTGAGTCCGTTCATCTGATGACCGAAGTGGAAAGACTCGCGTATGCTGACCGTGCCGAATATCTGGGAGATGCAGATTTTATTAAAGTTCCTGTGAAAACACTTATCAGTTATCCATATGTAAAAGAAAGAATGAAAAATTTCAGTAAGGATTCAGCCGGCAAAAGCGACATCATTAAAGCAGGGTTAATACATGAAAGTGAAGAAACGACCCATTTTGATACTTATGACAAAGAAGGTAATTGTGTTTCAATCACTACCACGCTGAACGATGGTTACGGGTGTCGTACCGTAGTTGGCGGAGCCGGGTTTCTACTCAATAACGAAATGGATGATTTCAGTGCAAAACCAGGTGTACCGAATATGTATGGCGCTGTGGGTGGTGATGCCAATGCCATTGCGCCCGGAAAAAGAATGTTGAGTTCGATGACCCCCACCATCGTACTATTCAGGGGCAAACCGTTTCTCGTTCTGGGAACACCAGGCGGTACAACGATAACCACGTCTGTTTTCCAAACGCTGATGGATATCATTGAATTTGGTATGTCAGTTTCAGACGCCGTGAATAAGCCAAAATTTCATCATCAATGGTTGCCTGACATCGTATATGTTGAAAAAGATTTTCCGAAATCAGTGACTGGACAATTGGAAAAAATGGGGTATAGGGTACAGGAACGGGACGCAATCGGACGAACTGAAGTCATTCGCATCTCGCCATCCGGAAATGTGGAAGCAGTCGCAGACCGGCGTGGAGATGACGACGCAGAATGTTATTGATTCCCACCGCTTCGGGCCTTCATTCAAATGGTCCGGATCACTTGATTATGCCGCATGATTTTTGTACTTTAGTCGATCTAATATACCCATCTGAAAAAAGCCGGTAAAATAGTTCGCAGGACGCTGCTCACCCTAGTACTCCTCCTGGTTTTTTTGTGGGCTATCATTCATACCCATACGGTCCAGAATTGGCTTCTGACAAGGGTTACAGCCACATTATCTAAAAACCTGCACACACAGATCACTATACAGGATATAGATTTTGCTCTGTTCAATAAGATGAGACTGAATGGGGTACTGGTTAAAGATCTGAAAGGTGACACTCTATTATATTCCGGCCAGGTGCGGGTTAACATCACGGACTGGTTCTTTTTTAAGGATAAAATTGAGTTAAAATACATTGGACTAAAGGATACATATGTACACATGTTCCGGAGTGATTCTGTTTGGAACTACCAGTTCCTGGCAGATTATTTTGGTTCAGGAGATACCAGTGAAAAGAAAACAGTACAACTTTTTATACGCGATTTTGATGCTTCAAATCTTCACCTGATCAAGCAGGATAAATGGCGGGGTGAGGATATGGAAGTCAGGCTTGCCGGGTTAAGCCTGGATGCTGAAGAGCTTGATGTAAACCGGAAGACTGCGATCATTCATTTGTTGAAAATCACCAAACCCGATTTTGCTATACGAAATTATAACGGGAATCGTCCTCCCGTAGCAGCTGACACTACGCTAGTTGTAAATGATCCCTTACACCTTAGATGGAATCCAGCGGAATGGAATATTGTGGTCAGACATGCACTTATCGAAAACGGCTCTTTCCGGGACGAGAAAATACTGGATACTACAAAATCTACCGTATTTGACAGCTATCATATGTATTTTTCATCCATACAGGGTGATTTCAGGGATTTTCAATTTGTAAAGGACAGCATTCGGGGGAAAATGAATTTATCGACAAAAGAAAGGTCGGGATTTGTTGTTCAGAAGTTAAATGCGGACGTCAAGTTTTATCCTGAAGGGATAGAATTCAATCATTTTGACCTGGTTACCGGTAAAAGTCATATCAGGGATTACTTCGCCATGCATTTCAAAAGTTTCGATGATCTGTCTGAATTTACTACCAAGGTTAAAATGGAGGCCGACTTTTCAAATGCTACCATTGACAGCGATGACATTGGTTATTTTTCATCCGATCTCAAAACCTGGAAAAAAAATATTCTAATAACCGGAAAAATAAAAGGCTCTGTATCCAACCTGTCAGGAAAAAGTATCAAAATAAACGCAGGGCTGCATACGGAACTCAGGGGAGACATCCACCTGGCAGGATTGCCGGATATAAATAAAACATTTATTGATTTCAGATCAAATGATTTCCGAACAACATACCAGGACATCGTCACATTTATCCCGTCTCTAAAAAAAATCAATAATCCCAGGATCGACCGTATTCAAAATCTTCACTTCGTCGGGAATTTCCAGGGTACGGTTCAGAATTTTGTTACTTCCGGAACCATAGAAACTAATCTGGGAACCCTGGTAACCAATGTAAATATGCAAATACCAACGGGTCGTCCGGCTATTTACTCAGGTAATTTACTGACAAATGATTTTCAATTGGGCAGTTTTTTGGAAGACAGCAGTTTGGGCAAAATTTCCTTTAACGGAAAAGTACATGGTACCGGGCTTGCTTTAAACAGCATCAATGCCAGCCTGGATGGAAACGTCCGGGAATTTAGTTATCAGGGATATACTTATGAAGACATCTTCATCAATGGACAGGTCAGGAAAAAGAGATTCGATGGGAAAATCATTTCCAACGACTCCAATCTGCACGCTACTTTGATTGGTTTAATTGATTATAGTCAGGATGTGCCGAAATTCGACTTCAATGCGGTTATTGATAAAGCGAATCTCCATGCACTTCATTTTACCAGAGACAGTATTGACTTTAACGGCAAACTGCGTTTCAATTTTTCCGGAAACGATATCGATCACTTTTTAGGGAAGGCCAGAATATTTGATGCATCCATTTTAAAAAAGGGACAGCGCATGTCTTTTGACTCACTGGTAGTGGAGTCGAATATTATAGACAGCAGCAAGACGATTACGGTTATGAGCAATGAATTTGAAGCCGCAATTGTCGGGGATTTTTCCATTAAGAAACTCCCGGCAGCTTTTCAGGAATTCCTGCATCGTTATTATCCCAGTTATATCAAACCCAATACAATCAAGCTGAGCAGAGAAAAATTCAGCTTTGTTATTACCACGCGGCAGGTAGATCCATACCTTGATCTGTTTACGAAAAATTTCCGTGGGTTTAATAATACCAATATTAATGGACGTATTAACAGTGACCAGAACCTGTTAAATATAAATGCCGATGTTCCCCAATTTAACTATAAGAACATTTCATTTTACAAAGTAGAATTAAAAGGGAATGGTAATTATGACAGCCTCTCCGTCGATAACAAAATCGGCGAAGTCTATGTAAACGACAGTCTGCATTTTCCGCTGACACATATTCAGTTACGTTCATTTAATGATATTTCTGAAGTAAAAATCAGCACAAGTGCAAATCAGACACTGAATGCAGCCAACATTTCGGCGCAGGTTACAACCCTTACAGACGGAGTTAAAATAAAATTTAATCCTTCCACTTTTGATATCAACAGTAAAACCTGGACAATTGATAAAAATGGAGAATTGTTATTCAGTAAAAATACAGTAGGCGCCGAATCGGTCAGGATTTATAGCGGTGACCAGCAATTCCTGGTGAGCACATCCCCTTCCGGCGAAGGAAACTGGAACGATATTCATCTTGATCTTAAGAAAATAAATATTGGCGACTTCGCCCCATTCTTCATCAAGGATGAAAGAGTTGAAGGCGTGCTGACAGGTCAGATCGATGTTACGGACCCATTTAATCACACATATGCCCGGTTCAGCGGTCAGGCCGAATATTTTCGTTTTTCAAATGATTCGGTAGGCAAAATGAATTTAACGGCCGATTACAATAAATCAACCGGTATTGTAAATGGAACTGTCAATTCCGATAACAAGGATTATCATTTCGATCTTAGAGGTATATTTAATACCAGCGACAGCGCCACACAACCGATCAATATCACGATTCCGAATTTGGTAAATACCAAAATTGATCTGCTCGAAAAATATATCGGAGCCATATTCAGCAATGTGACCGGTTATGCAACGGGAAACCTGCAGATTGTTGGAACGGGTGATAAACTGGACTATGTTGGTGATATACATTTAACAGATGCCAGGCTTCACGTAAACTATACGCGCTGTACTTATCGTATTCCATCTGCCATGGTACATATGCGCGCCGATGGCATTGATTTCGGTTCCTTTCAGATCAAAGATTCACTGGGTAATACGGCAGAAGTGTCAAAGGGGAAATTATTTCATCATTCCTTCAGGAACCTGAGTTATGATTTTGCCATCAATACCAACAAGCTTTTATTGCTGAATACCCATATCACTGACAATAATCAATTTTACGGAACTATGATTGGCAGGGCCAGTGTAAAATTGTATGGCCCCCAGGATGACCTGCAAATGGATATCAAGGGTGAGCCCACCGACAGTTCCTACATCTATATCCCCACCAACACCAGCCGCGAAAGCGCCGATGCAGATTTCATCGTCTGGAAAGTGTACGGTAAGGAAATGACAAAACAGAAATTGATATCATCGGAAAGTAATTTCACCGTGTCGCTGGATATCACCGCCAATAACTTTGCAAATGTTTTCCTGATCATTGATCCGCTGACCAAGGATATTATTAAGGCAACCGGACATGGCAACCTGCAGATGAGGGTCGGTACAAATGAAGACATGAGCATTCGCGGACTGTATGTTATTGATCGGGGTAATTATAATTTTTCTTTCCAGTCCTTCATCAAAAAGCCTTTCGTGTTCATGCAGGGCGTTGAAAATTTTATTCGATGGTCAGGGGATCCTTATGATGCCGATATCAATGTGCAGGCGATATATGAAGCAGAAAATATTCAGATGAGTGTTTTAGATGAACAAAAGAACGGACAACAAAATAATACCAATGCCGTCTATGGATCAAAAGCCAAAAGTTACCTGGGTCCGATCTGGGTAGTCGCTACGTTAAGAGATAAACTCATGCATCCGACTATCAATTTTGAAATACAAATACCTCCGAAAAGTGAATTAAGAAACGATTTGTACGCCCAGGGAGAAATTGACCTGATCAATTCGAACCCCGGAGAATTAAATAAACAGGTGGCTTTTCTCCTTGTTTTTAACAGTTTTGGTCCTCTTAGTTCCGGCGGAGCTACGCTTTCGGCAAATGAGGCAGTGGGTGGCATTTTCGTGTCCAGCATATCCAGCTATATCTCCGGCGCCATGAGCAGTTATTTTTCCACAAAGTTCCAGCAGGTATTTAAAGACAAAAGCCTGCGTGTGAATTTTAATACGGCCGTTTATAATGGATCGGCTTTGACCCCCCTTAACGATCCAAACACAACCACATATACCTATGACCGCACCAATCTTAATCTTTCGGTTATTAAGAGTTTTATGAATGAGCGCCTGACCTTTACTGTCGGAAGTGCTTTTGACTTTGGCCTGACCGCCCAGCAGGCTTCCTATGCTGCAGTACAATTCCTACCCAATTTGACGGCAGAATACAAGCTGACGGAAAATGGCCGTGTGGTACTCACTTTTTTTTATCGTGATTCTTATAATTACCTCAATATCGGCAATCATACCATGAACAGTTCAGGAACAAGTATATCCTACCGCCGCGACTTTGACAAACTGGATGAAATTTTAAAGAAAAAAAAGAAGGAGACTCCTTCGCCTCCCGCTGATAATACGTCCACTAAGAACTAAACACAAGTGTGGAACACTGGAAGACTGGAAGACTGGCAGTTGGAAAGCAAATTATTTCCAGACTTCCACACTTCCAGACTTTCAGACTTGTTAAAGCTGTTCGCGAAGTGAGTGTCCCAATTTGTCCCGTTTTGTATTCAGGTATCTTTCATTATGCGGATTGGACGGAATCTGTATAGGAATAGTCTCCACTATTTCCAAACCATATCCCGAGAGACCCATTCGTTTTTTGGGATTATTACTGATCAATTTTAATCGACTGACACCCAGGTAACGAAGGATCTGTGCGCCTACTCCATAATCCCTCTTGTCCATCGGGAATCCAAGATGAAGATTTGCCTCTACTGTATCCATTCCATCTTCCTGCAATTTGTAAGCCTTTAATTTATTTACAAGTCCGATACCACGTCCTTCCTGATTCATGTACAAAATGATACCGGATTTATTGGCTTCCACCATCTGCATGGCCATATGCAACTGATCCCCGCAATCACAACGAAGCGAACCGAGAATGTCTCCCGTAAAACAGGATGAATGTACGCGTACCAATACCGGATCATTTTCCTTCCATTCACCCTTTATTAATGCGAGATGTTCATTGCTAGTATTTTTTTCTTTAAAGGCAATGAGTTTGAAATGACCATATTTAGTCGGCATATCCACCCGCACAATTTCTTCAATCAGGGAATCTATCTTTAAACGGTATTCGATCAGGTCGCGGATAGAAATGATTTTAAAATCAAATTTCCTGGCGATTTCTTTTAACTCAGGCAGCCTGGCCATGCTGCCATCTTCATTCATGATCTCTACCAGTATACCTGCTGCTTCAAATCCGGCCAGTCGGGCCAAATCAATGGTTGCTTCGGTATGACCGGCTCTTCTCAAAACGCCGCCTTTTTTCGCCCGCAAAGGAAAGATGTGACCTGGTCTTCCGAGATCGCTGGGTCTTGTCGCTGGATTCACCAGAGCCTGGATAGTTAATGCCCGATCATGGGCTGAAATGCCTGTCGTGCAACCATGACCCAGCAGGTCTACCGAAACCGTAAATGCGGTTTCATGCAAAGCAGTATTGTTATTTACCATTAATTCAAGCCCCAGTTCATCACAGCGTTCTTCTACCAGCGGAGTACATATCAATCCCCTTCCGTATTTACTCATAAAATTCACCACTTCAGGGGTCGCGTTTCGAGCGGCTGTAATAAAATCTCCTTCATTTTCCCTGTCCTCGTCATCCACCACTATAACCAGGCGGCCCTGGCGGATTGACTCAATCGCGTCTTCTATCTTATCTAACATAAATTATTTTATACACAAAGTTAC
>Ga0206929_1245_pt1 | contig 10626 bp, 9 predicted proteins | sample Alteio_BWOrgHeat_19_FD_152929 | JGI IMG/M metagenome (GOLD analysis project Ga0206929, IMG submission 152929) | Enriched cells from forest soil in Barre Woods Harvard Forest LTER site, Petersham, Massachusetts, United States -... | ecosystem: Environmental > Terrestrial > Soil > Temperate forest > O...
CATTAAATAGTCAGGATAAGGGCATCATAGCGACCGAGGGTGGTATCCAGGTTTTTCAATCCGGGGGAGCCATTCATTATTCCGGTGAGAGTCAGAAACCGATGTACAATGAAATCAGAACGGGTAAAGGCAAACTGTGGCGGGTAATTCTGCCAGATCAAACCGTTGTATGGTTAAATGGCGGTTCTTCCATCAGATATCCGCTGCAGTTTGCAGCCAATGTGCGGACCGTAGAAATGACCGGTGAAGTATATTTTGAAGTGACACATCATGCTGGCTATCCGTTCCAGGTAAAAACAGGCGGATTGCTAATTGAAGATATTGGCACTTCTTTTAATATCAAATCTTTTGCTGATGACCCCGCATTGACGACCACCCTGGTAGAAGGATTGGTGCGGGTAACTAAGAATAGTCAACAGGCTATCGTCAGCGCAGGGCAGCAATCGGTCGTTTCAGCCCATACCAACGAAATCCGGATTGTACAAAATGCCAATCTCACGGAAGCGCTGGCCTGGAAAAACGGATTCTTCTATTTCCAGAACACCGACCTGAATGATGTGATGACACAGATTGCTGACTGGTACCAGGTAGAAGTGGTATATAAAGGAACCCCGGGCAAAGAATTATTCAACGGGCAGATAGACAAAACACTTTCTCTTTCAGAGGTATTGCAGGGTCTTCGGCAACCCGGCGTGAAATTTAACCTGGACAATAATCATCAAATTACTGTTATTCGGCAGTAAAAAACTACATTTAAGTACAGGACCGCCATCGTTCCTGGCGATGAACCTTAACTTGAAAATGTGACTGCATGAGACGGAACCGTCTGGCTGTGCTGATCGCACCGGTGTTTGTCAGCATCTGTGTACATGCCCAACAGATTAGTTTTTCCGGAAATCAGATTCCCCTGGAGACTTTTTTTTCAGCTGTCACCAAACAAACGAGCCTTGTATTTTTTTACAATGTGTCGCTTTTCAAGAATGCATCTCCCGTTTCGATTCATATAGAAAACTGCTCCGTGGATTCGGCTTTGCGAATCGCTTTAAAAAATCAGCCATATATTTTTGCCATCCGGGGGAAAACGATATTTATAACGGCCGATGAATCGGTTCCATCGTCGTCTGTAACAGCAGGAAAAAATGCGGATCTCTTTGTTGTGAAGGGACTGGTGACCGATCAGTTTAACAATCCACTGGCCGGCGCATCGGTGCTTACCACTCCAGGACATATGTCAACGATCACTAAAGACAATGGTGAATTCCAGATCAACACAAGAAAAGGAGATAGTGTTGTCATTAGCTTTGTTGGATATAAATTAAATGTTGTTTCTACTGACAATCATTATATCAGAATAATCATGCAATCAGAATCCAACCCGCTGGAACAGGTGGTGGTGGGTGGCAATTTTTTCGCTACTAAAAAGAAATCAGATATTAGTTCCATCACGGTGATCGACAGCCTCACGCTGCAGAACCTGCCGTTCCAGGATGTCTCGGAAATATACCGAGGCCTCGTTCCGGGTACCAACAGTTATACTTTCAGTGACGAGATACAAAATGCCCCTACACTCACTATTCGTGGTGCCGGCGGCGAGACGGCGATATCCCAGATTGATGTGTATGTCGACGGAATAGGATGGGCCGGAGGATCGGGATATCTGACTACGATTAATAAGGAAAATATCGAAAGGGTCGAAATCCTCCGGGGCCCTGTATCATCTACACTGTATGGTACGGGAAGTAATGGTGGCGTGGTTCAGATTTTCACAAAAAAAACAAATCCGAATCAGGATGATTTATTTATCAGTGCCGGCGCCGGCTTTATAAAAAGTAAATGGGTTCCTTCCAGTGTTTTTCAGCAATATTACACGGTGGAGAAAACCACGGGATTTAAAAACCTCGGTATTTCTCTTGGCGGAACTTATCAATCGAATGGCGCCTGGTTACCCGGCGGGGGAGCAAAAACGGGAACGGCCCATCTCGGTTTGAAATGGGATCCGAACAAAAAATTATCTGTGAACCTGGTAGGCTATTATGCCAGTACGATTGGGGGCGTTTCGAGGTCGCCACTTTGGGATTCCTGTACACATGTAGCCGATTCGGGCCTGAACTATGGTGTGTATCCCCGAAAGCTCACTAATAAAGACTATCACGCGAATAGTTATTTTGCCGGGGTCAATGTTTCTTATAAGGCCAGTGCGCAATGGAATCATCTCCTGACTATTGGCTATTCACAAAACGACAATCATGAAACTGCTGTAAAAAATATTGACAGCAACGGATTGCCACCTGGTCGTTTTTCGTCTTCAATTAATAAAACAACCACGATCCGGTATTCGAATATTCTGAATTGGTCAAATGCCAAAAGCGGATGGGCGGCCAGTTTCATGAGTGGCGCTGAATTTAAAAACATTTATTATCAGTCCCTGTTCAATAATCTCTACCTGAGTAACGATCCGGCGAATACCAATTTCGGTCTGTTCGCTCAGGCGATTCCTTCCTACAAAAATATTTATCTGACCGCAGCTCTGCGCTACGACTACAACAGACTATTTAAAAATGACCATTCACTAAACCCCCGTATCGGACTGACCACCAACTTTACTTTATCGGACCTGATCATCAAGCCGCGTATTTCCTGGGGAAGCGGTATAACGGCTCCTCCCTATGAAGCCCGTTACGGCGTACCATCTGACGGAATAACCGAGATATTACCAAATCCGGATATCAAACCGCAGCAGCAAAAAGGTTTTGACTATGCTTTGGAACTATATGACCGGCAAAACCGGTTTTCCGGAGAAGTGGTTTATTATGATAATCAACTGGTGAATATATTTATTCAGGGTGGTCCCCTGGTTCCCGATTCCAATGGGCTATACATTTTACAGTACACCAATGGAAGCGCCATCACCAACCGTGGCTGGGAATTTTCCGCTACCTATAGACTAAACCAACGTTTTTCAGTATATGGATCTTTTTCTATTATGCATGCTGTGATTAAAGATTCCACCGGAGATTATCAAAGCGCACAACTGGCAGGGAAAGCGCCGGGATTTCAACTGCAAAACCTGCCCCGGCATACAGCAGGATTGTTTTTAAATTATAACTTTCTAAAATTGTTCCGCAAGGCCGACCGCGGTAATATCAATCTGAATATAACGGAGGTAGACGGGGTATATGGTGTTGACATCGTCCGGTATACCATCGATCTTGCCTATAAACGCATACCCTACACAAATACGATTCCTGATGCATATTGGGGTACCACCAGCACTGTTTTCAAACTGGGTTTGAATGTTGAATATTATTTAACCCCCCAGCTTCGTTTTTTCGCTCAGGGTGCCAATGTTCTGAATCAGAATAAATTTGACGAAAATACGAGTACTCCAACGCACGGAGCTTCCTGGCTGTTTGGGTTTAAGTGGGCGGTGGCGATGGTAAAGTAGATTCTTGTTTCATTGCTTTCTCATTACCATATTTAAGTGACCAAAGTTTTTTATTTTGAACAGGTATTATATATCCAATGATAGATATTCTCAAGATATCCGGGTGTATTTTGAGTCCAGAGATCTCCTTTCTTTTTTACCTGCGCAAAATAGTGAATGGCATTCGGCATGATGATCACGGTATATCGTTTATTTCCGGCTTTTTTTAATGCTGATTCAATTCTGTCTACTGAAGGTTTAACAGGTGTAACCTCATCCTTATCTCCATATATTAACAACGTAGGAATCTTAACCCTTTCCCAATATGGAACATAATCATAGTTGCCAGCCTTTAAATACCAGTTCCAGATCCAGTTGTCTTTGGGCGGAGGCGCAACCCATGCGTACCATGTGGCATTTTTAAATTTGTCGTTTGCATTTTCCATTTCACTCCAGCCATTACCCGTTCTCGCTACCTCGAGCCATATTTTGTAGAAACGAATAGCGCTGTCTGTTTGCTTTTCAGAAAAATGCGCCTGATGATTTAGAATATTAGTAACTCTGAAAATATCCTGCTCGCCAGGTGATACGGCAAATCCTGCCGCCGCAATATTAAATGCGATATCCGGACATCTGTCGATTATGATCGGTGATATGGTGGCGCCCTGGCTATGTCCGAAAATCCCGATAAGGTGATCGTCAATCTGAGCTATTGATTTGAGAAAGTTGACTCCGGCAATGCAGTCATCGGCGAGGTCTTCGAAGCTTGAGGTTTTCCAGTCACCAGTGGACTGGCCATTCCCCCTTTTGTCATATATTAATACCGCAATGCCTCTATTGGCCAGGTAGTCGGCCATAAAAGCTCCATCGTATCGCGGCTTGTCTCCACTGCTGTGGTTACAAACCAGAGCTGGAAATTTACCACTGCCAAGTGGCAAATACAAGCTTCCCGCCAAAACAACATTACCGTTATGAAAACTGACTTCCTGTATTGTATAATTAACAATATTTGCCTTTACTTTATGTAAATAAAAAAAGGCTGTTCTGTTTTTCGCAGTTACAGACCGGTCATCTGTGATGAGCGTGCCGGCAAGTTTTCCATTTTTCGAAAATCCGTTGAAATTTATAGTGGCATCATCACCTGCCAATTCGAAATGTATGCTGTCGCCTGTAAATAGTACATTTTTTGCGACGACATCCATTGCATTCAGATCGGCCGCATTGAATAAAACTTTTACCGCGGTGTTCGTTAAAATGTCCAACGAGAATTTTAATTGCTGGTCCGTCGTTCTGGCAAACCCCTCCCAATGTCCGGTATAGTCATTTCTGATCTGCGCCGTCAAAGATTGACTTTTGTCCATTTTTTTTATCAAAGGCATATGACAGACGGGGCAGAATCCCGGATGATCAAATGCGATCGTATCGCAAGAGTTGTCGCACGGTGTGCAATAGTAGGTATCTGTTTTAATCAAATCAGCCTGCTGACTGTATGATCTGGACCGAAAACAGGTCAATATTAATAACAGGATAAAATATTTTTTCACAGTTCATTTTTTTTAATGCGCCTCAATTGACGCGCGTTCATATACCCTACCTGGGCTGCAATATATTCTGCACCGTATTCGGGATTATTACTAAGTGTGTCTGCTTTCTCAAGCCGAAGTCGCTTCATATAGTCATTGATGGTAATGCCGGTCGCATTTTTGAAAGCACGGGTCAGATTCCGGGTGCTCATATTGACTATTTCAGCCAGCTCTTCAATAGTTATTTTTTTGTGCAGGTTTTCTATAAGCCAGTCCTGTACCTGGTGCACACCCAGATGCAAATGATTTCTATAGTCCAGATAAATACTTTGTTGCGAATGATTTTGACCTCGGCGGTGGTATACTAATAATTCCCGGGCTACTTTATGAGTAAACAGAGGGCCATAATGTTCTTCGATGATCGCAAGCGAAAGGTCAATACCCGATGTGATGCCCGCACTGGTGTAAATATAATCGGCATGGGTATACAGAATATTAGGCTCAGCCAAAACGGTAGGATAAGATTTACGGAGTTCTTCCAATCTTTTCCAATGCGTAGTACAACGTATATTGTCCAGCAGCCCTGCTTCGGCTAAAATAAAAGCACCCGTGCAAACCGAGCACACAGAAACTCCCTGTTCCGTCATGGATCGAAGCCATTTAAAAAATTCTTTTTGTCTTTTAAATAATGCCGACCTCAGATAATCCATTTCCGCACCCGGAACGAAAATAAAGTCACCCGGATTCAATGCAGCTTCCGCATAATGACTTATTTGGCCAAATGGTAAACCTCCGGCACTAACCAGGTTTTTATCAATTGAGACAAATTGAAGGTCGTAATCTGCCCCATAAGAATTTGCTTCATAAAACACCTGAACAGGCCCTGTCAGGTCCAGGATCTGCACTTTTGACGGAATGAAGAAAATAATCTTTCTCTTTATTGACATTTCATTTGCTATTTTTAATAAAGGTATAACACGGGAGGTAATGAAAAAGGACAATTGGCGGACATATCCGGCCATCCTTTGTCCTAATTGAATCTCCGCAAAAAAGTATTAATCTTTTAAAAACATTCCCTATTTTGGGGTTCCAATGAAAACATATCTTGCCGGCAGGAGAACACATCCAGGGAATATCTCAGAATACGAAGTATTGCTAACTAAAGATGCAAAGACATACAAAAAGGTCAAAAAACGCTAAAAACATGAATGGAACATGCTGCTAACTGCAACATATGTTTTAAAGAAATTCGTAAAGAATCATTTCGTAATTATTTTGATCGGTTTCACGACCGCAATAACAATTGTCTTATTACAGGTAATCAGCCTGCTTGTTATATATCGTTACGTCAAGCTTGAATACTACCTATGCCTTATAGCCGTTTTCTTCCTGACCACCGGCATTCTTCTCAATACACGCTATAAAAAAACAGTCGCGCCCCTTGCTTCCCAGGGAAGTTTATTGGATTCACTTAGCAACAAGGAGACCAAAGTTCTTCAAATGGTTGCCGAAGGAAAAACGAATAAGGAAATAGCCGTTGCTTTATACATAGAACTGAGTACCGTAAAAACCCATGTCAATCATATTTACTCCAAGATTTCTGTAAGCAACCGTGGGGAAGCCAGGAAGAAATATTTGGAACTGGCCGAAAAGCGGTTGATTTTGTAAATATCCATCCTTTTTCCACCCCCCTTTATTTGCTTTTTGATCAATATGTTGGGATATTCGGCAATCTCAAATTAACAGTAACATCAAGTGCTTTCATGAAAACAATTACCAAATATGGCCTTTGGATAGGTCTGATCAGCGGGCTGTGGGGAATAATCAGTTTTACATTCGTCAGTTGGTTGAACGGTGTCTTCTTTCATAAAAGTATACCGGCTGCCGATATTCGTAGTTCTTCCGGGCTGTTCAGTATTTTAATCCTTGTATTAGGGATTTACTGGGGAATAAGGGAAGAAAAGCGGAAAATGAATAACGCATTAACCTTAGGGCGGGCCGTCAAAACCGGCATTATGATATCCCTGATCACTGCTGTCCTTGTTTCAATCTCTGCTTTTCTATATTGTACAAAGATCAATCCCGGGTATACCGATTTTATGGTGCTTGATGCTCAAAAAAGTTTAATAGAAGCCGGTAAATCACCGGACGAAATAAATCAGCGACTGGCATCAGTCAAAAAGGAATTTTCGACCGGCGCCCAGGTGGGGATGGCACTGATCGGGCAAGTCGTCATGGGAACAATTGCATCCCTGATTATTGGATTGATTTTAAGGACAAAAACCAAATAATCTTTCAAAATGTCATTTAATGAAAAAGTTATTTTTTCTGATCTCTCTGGTCTGTGCGTCTCACTGCGTTTTCGCACAAAAGAACTCCGTCGATAGCACCCGGAAATTTTTACTCATTGTCAGATATAAATCGGATACGAAAATGCCGGATGCCGACATGACGAAATCCTATATTCAGCACTGGGATGCTTTTATAGGCGGACTTGCTCAAAGCGGTAAATTAGTTACCGGCCTCAGACCATCCACGGATGGCAGAACGATAATGGGTTCGGCCAAGACATCCAAAAATGCTGCTCACACCAAAGATGGAGAAGAAATAAGTTCCATTTTCGTTATCAGGGCTGCGAATTTGGATGAGGCCTCTTCTATTGCTCAGAAATGTCCCATTTTTGAAATGGATGGTAGTGTGGAAATCAGACCCATCATCAATGCCACAAACTAGCATCCAATCCTGTGGCACCTGCACTAATATCCGAAAATCTTACACGAGTTTTAACGTCAACTTTTCCAATGCATCCAGGATGCCATCTGCTCCCGGATTAATGCCAGTCGGAGACAGATAACTCCATTGAATTACACCCTGATCATCAATCACAAAAAGTGATCTTTTACTCTCCCCATCCGTTTCATTGTAAGAACCGTACAGTTTGGAGACAGCGCCTTTCGGTTCGAAGTCGGATAACAACGGAAACTTCAAATTTCTGTTTTCAGTAAATGCCATATGGCACCATTTACTGTCAACCGATATCCCAAGCAGGGCTGCATTAAATTTGCGAAAGAATCGTAAGGTTTCGTTGTAAAGTGCCATCTGATCTCCACAAACCGGGCTCCAGTCCGCAGGATAGAAAGCGAGGATCACAGGCTGGCCTTTAAAATCGGACAACCTGATTTTTTCATCAGGTGATGTGTGTAGTTCAAATTCGGGAGCAATCTCTCCTTTTGTCAGTATCATCCTCTATAAATTTAATGTTGAATAATGGAGGCTTCCTTTAAAATTGCTTTTAACAGGGACTCGTAAGTTTCATCATAAGTCTGTAGACTTTTCCCGTTTATGAAGAAAGAAGGCGTCCCGTTCACACCGCTGCGAATACCACCTTCGAAATCCGTTTCTATTTTATCCTTTACATCCTCGCTTGCTGAATCTTTGGTAAACTGACCGCTGTCAAGATGCAAAATTCTGGATAAAGACAGGAGGAAATCCGGGTTCAGTTTTTCCTGGTTTTCGAAAATCAGGTCATGCATTTCCCAGAATTTTCCCTGCTTTCCGGCAGCTTCAGCAGTGATTGCCGAAACATAGGCATAGGGATGAATCTCCCGAAGCGGGAAATTGCGAAATACAAAATTGAATTCATCCCCTTTTTCATGAAGCAATCGTTTTATCAAAGGATAAGCACGCCCGCAATAAGGGCATTCATAATCTCCATACTCAACCAATACGATTGGAGAATGGACTTTTCCCATGTGGTGATCTGCGGAATTTACAGCAGTTTTTAATCCAGACATGATATGATATTTTAAATGATTAAATAATTTACTTTGAATCTCATCAATCATCTCAGTATCGTTCCAAAACGCTTCACCGAAACTATTTTCTAAAGAATTAAAACAATCTGCCTAAATAAATAGCAACAGTTCAGAGCTCTGATGGTTCAAAAGGGGCTAAATCTAAAGTACTTAATATTTTGAAAAGGATAAATTCTCCTTTTTATCCGGATTATTCTTCAGAATAACTATGAACTATGACATGCCGAAAAAAAAGTGTACTGAAAAAAATCAAACACTTTCCGGTTGTTTGATTTAGCGATATATAATTTCGGAGAAGAATTCTCAGTCCTCGTTGGTGGTATCCGTATCCGGTTGGATTCAATCCCTTATCCCCGACCCTATCAGGCACATGGCCTTGTCTATATTTGGTGAATTTTGATGAAGCATACCATTCGCGCAGGCTTCCGCTTTGAAACAAGCCAGATATGAATTCGCACGACGTGGAATCCGGACTATAAATTCAAAAGATGCAGTGTCATGCAATAATTTATCAGGTAAAACAATGGGATCCGTTATGATCTCATTGTTCGTAAAATCGGGGAACAGAAAAATCATGGATATACGGAACGCCGTGATATCTTTCTTCCTTTGCAGAAAACGATTACTGAATACATAGTTTACACTGACTTCCAGATTCGAAAACTGATTGTTTGGAGTTATTGTTACACGGGTTGTCATGAGCCTGCTTGTCGGATACAGCGTATTCAGATCCCAATATTCGATTCCGGTAACACTATATGCATCGCCTTCTTTGGCCTGAGCAGCAAAATGTTTAACCAATCTTTGCCAGAGCATTCCGCCCTTAAAATTTTCCCTGAACGGCTGCAAGGCATCCATGATAAGCTTGGCCGGGATATTGCTTTTCCGAAGACGCCAGCCGTGTGCTTTCATGGCCGGGTTTACAACAGCTTTTGATTTGGATCCCCTGGGGGCACGATTGTGCCTGCCATAAGCCACGCTGTCTACGATGATTTTATCCGTCGGCTTTTTGCCGGGTTTCTTTTTCGCGGACATGCAGCCTTTTTGTAAAAGTACAAAAATCTGGAAATTCCCAGGGACCTTATAGAGACCTTATAGAGACCTTATAGAGACCTTATAGAGACCCTTTACCCTTTTGACAAGTCTTTGACACCGGACTGACACCTCCCTGACAAGTCTCTAATATGTTTCATTTCAGTGTATGACAGGATTGAGCGGGTAAGGATATATGGGGCAACTACACCTTCTTTACACCTATATTTCTTCATTTCGTTGCCGGATTTCGAAAACCCATTGAGGACCCAAAGGGGATCCAATGAGGAGGCAATAGGGTTAGAAAAAATATAAAAAATTGAAATCCACCTTCCTGAATCTACCGTAAATATTGTGCAGCTCATCCATAACATCCCTACCCCCGGACCAAACCTGGCATTTGTACCCTGCTTATTATTTCGGTATTGATTTATTAAATTAAAAACTTTTTTATGAATCAAAAATTTAAACCGCGAGGGCGGTTAGTCATTTCTTTTGCCCTTATTTCCCTGGCAGTCATTTCGGTTGTACTGATGTCTTCCAGTCACCGGGAAGCCCCTATGATCGCAAACGATCCGTTAGCAGACAACACAGATTTGTATGCTTTCCGAAGCCCGGATCATCCGGATAAGATAACCATACTGGCTAACTACATTCCGGCCCAGCTGCCATTTGCCGGACCTAACTATTACTCGTTTGGGGAAGATATCCGATATGAAATCCATATTGATAATAATATCGCAACTCCGGGAGATGATATTGTTTACAGATTCACTTTTCACAAAAAAAATGAAGACCCTACCACATTCTTCAATATCCGTCTGGGCAAGCA
>Ga0206929_1233_pt1 | contig 10607 bp, 6 predicted proteins | sample Alteio_BWOrgHeat_19_FD_152929 | JGI IMG/M metagenome (GOLD analysis project Ga0206929, IMG submission 152929) | Enriched cells from forest soil in Barre Woods Harvard Forest LTER site, Petersham, Massachusetts, United States -... | ecosystem: Environmental > Terrestrial > Soil > Temperate forest > O...
TCGCCTGGAATGTAAAGTACATTTTTGGTTTAACAGGCGACGGAATCAATCCGCTCGTGGAAGCATTGCGAAAGAAAAAGGATCAGATAAAATATATCACCGTGCGGCATGAGGAATCAGCCGCATTTATGGCCAGCTGTTTTTCAATCTTGAAATCCGGTATATACCTGTGAGGGAATCAACAAGCGTTATCGGCATTTCCCGCTGTAACTGCCGAAAACTGTATTCGTATTCCTTTGCAGGACTAATAATGTGTTCTTTCTTCAGGGCCTCGTAAAATACATCGGACATGATCGCATAACCCGTTAAATTCGGATGCACATGTTCGAGCATAAGTTCATCGCCAATAATTTGATGCGCAGAGGAATCCTCAAAAGCCGTTTTCACATCCACCAGATGCGCATAGGGAAACAGGCTGCAGAGTTTCGCTATCGTGTCATTGATCAGTGAAGGCGCGCGGAACCGGAGACCATCCAGATCCCTGGCCCTTTTAAAATAATATTTTGCTCCGGTTTGATCACCCTGTATAACGGAAAGTTTACCCAGATAAAAATTGCACAGCGCATGAGCATTGTATATTTTATCCGCGATTTGCAGATATCTCGAAGCCAATTTCCAATCGCCCTGATTATAGGCAGCGATTCCAAGCGCCAGATTTCTACCAAATCCCGGGAACCGAACGCTATCAGGCGAAATACTCACAAAAGGTTTCATATCCCGGTCGTTACAAACCAGATTACTAACAAAAACCGGTATGTGATTTTTATTGAAGAGGTCCAGCGTTTCACTCATATTCGAAACAAACTGATTCACTCCCTGATAAAATAGTTTTGACCCGTAAGGTATCTGCTGCTCGCCTACCATTCGCTGCATCAGTGTTTGCCCGGAATATTTTTCATCTGAAGCCGGTGAGCGTTTTATCTTCTCATATGCATTGGTGAGTAATTGCACCACGCGCAGCTGTCTCATAAGTAATATAAGCCGGTTTATATAGGTACTGGTCCCGATCCGGTTTGAAGAACCCACCCCCAGCGTTCCGTAAAACTCATTATGTCCTGTATAAATCAGCACCGCATCCGGTTGGTACGGAATCAATTCTTTCGCAAATCCCAGCACTGTATAAGAATTTACCGCCGTTAGCGAAAGATTGATGATTTCAAACTGCCGGTCAGGAAAACTACGCATCAGGCGATACTGTAACCACCTGTGAAAAGACCCGTTATGAAAAAATGGATACCCGATGGTAGTGGATTCTCCCAAAACAAATATCCGCAGTGTGGAATCGTCTTTGTTTTTTTTGAATAACTCACTGTTTCCTGTCGGGGCAAAAGACTCATTGATGAAATATCTTTTCGAAGCCGCCGGATTTAATACCAGATAACCCGTATGATTCGTGGCTTCTATGAAAAGATCCAGGTCATTACCATAGTGCATAACACGCAATGTAATTTCAATGAGAAAGAGAACGAGAAAAGGAAGAAGGATAGCCACCGTTTTGAAAATAACCCTTTTCTTAGGCGAATTATTTCCGCCTTTGTCATTTACCGGATATGCTTTTGATTTAGTCATTCATACCATTTCTTTGGAGTAAGTCATACTGCTCATGCAATAAACGAATGAAAGATTAACCAGGATATTAATATTCGATTAATTGCCGAAATATTCAACGGTTAAATGTAAATATGACTGAATTCGGGATCACTAGGCGATTGCCTCATGAAAGGATTTTGTGAACTCTGCTCCGTAAATTTCCTTGTATTCTTTTGCAAATTTCAGATAGATGTTACTGGCCAGTGTGAACCGCTTCATGGCAATGAGCGCTTTACATTGATATATCAGCGCATCTTCATTCAAATGATCGAAATAAAAAATACAATTGGTAATTTCTATAATAAACTCGGGTTCTTTGGATATTCCGTGCGTTTTTATATAATTCAGGCAGAGGTCGATGGTTGTGTTGGAAATTTCCGACTTGATATTGTCCAGCCAGTCATATTCGGTCTGATGCAAAAATGCACCCCGCCGGATTATATCAACCAGTGAATGAATATAATCGGTGCGTGCATTCACGTGTTGTATGATGTTAGTATATTTTCTGAAATCTATGTATATCTGATCATCTGCAATCTGAAATTGCCAAAATCCAGATTCTTTATTAATCACACAATTTCCGATTCTCTCCAGAATGACTTTTAATTTGGCAATATTGACGGACCGGTTGTTTTTTGCATCCTTCTCAGATTTATCACGCCAGAGTTTTTCATTCAGCATTTCAGAAGAAATGCCCCTACCCTGCCGGATCGTATTAATGCAAACGATAAGAAACAGTTCTTTCAACAACGGAGTAAAAAGCCCCGTAATATCATGACCTTCCTTATCAAAAACCTGGAATTGTCCGAACAGAAAAATGGAAGAATGAATATCCCTGTCACTATGATTTTGAAAAAAAGGCATGCCCGCTATACCCACCAGGTCAGGCGTATGAAGAGGTACTGAATTTATTTCGGCACCCGTTATCTTTTTTTGTTTCTTTCTTCCGATAAAATAAATAATTGTCCCTACCATCAAAACGGCCAGCCCGGCAATTAAAAAAAGATTTCTTCTCATACCCGTATCCGGTTTTTCGCCCGGCATCTCATTCGGTTCGGGAATATAATTGAGAGAGAAAATCCTGACGGCGGTATTTTTTACCGGATCATCAATTTTCGAATAATTTAAAACTACAACGATCAGCTTGTTGCTGATCGGTGAATAATAAAGATCGGCGAAGGACTCAATATCATGAAATGTAAACGGAATCGAATTCGCCAGCACCTGGAAAGAAGAGTCGGTGAGTGAGCCCTTGATCAGCTGAAGATTTGAACTGGAACTGTCATTAGGAAAAATCATCCCGTAATAGTCATTCGTTTTAGGATCTATCACCAGGCTGTTGACAAATGTAAATTGACTTTTTGCTGACTTTAATGCGTATAATTTTTTAAAGGACCGGTCTTTCACATTAAACCGGAACATATCATAAAAGTTACGGGGATCCAGCATCTGGTCTCCGGTCTGACTGCCATAACCACCGATGATATAAACAAAACCATTCTTTGGATCTTTGCCAAGGGCGGCCAGATACCTCGGCGGAGAATAATCACCCGTAGTGGAAATAGTATCCCAGCTTTTTGTAACAAAAGAATATCGCTGAACAAGATTCTTGTATCTCAGTTGTCCATATCCTCCAACAATATAAAGGGAAGAATCGAAGGATGAAATGAATTTATTGGCATGCCAGAATTCAGTTATTTTACCAGATTCAAAATCATGTTCCCACTGTTGTTTATTAAAATCGTAGGCAACCACTTTTTTCTGGTCAATAAATAAATCGTACAATTTGTTACTCGCGGTATCAAAAATTGCCTGATGCCCCAGCCTGAAATTTTCATGGCTGTTTGGAATCCACTGAACCGTACCATGTTCCTCGCTGATAGGGAAAACGGCCAGGGAGTCGGAACCCGTAATAAAGATTTTATCCGAGTTGGGATCAAATGCAACCGCGCCATATCCGTTAAGGGTGAACGAATTCAGGAGCTCCCATTTTTGATATTTCGGTTTGAGCCAGGTTGGGTTTTTTACCCGGGCCAGTTGTTTATTGACGCCATCGTATTCCGTATCGCCAGATACTTCATTGAGCGGCCAGTAATATTTCATAGAACCGTTCTCATAAATCTTTATGTCTTTCAATTGCATCGGGGGAATGTCCCGGGTCTTATATTTCAGGTAGTCATTGGCTCCCCATAAAAATTTAAAACATCGAAAATTCAGGGGCGTATTACAGGTTCCAATTTTTTTCCCGTTCACCTCAAATTCTATGGTTTGATTCTCCAGGTTGAATTTCAGATTGATCCGGTTCCATTCCCGGTACAATCGGGGACTGTCGATCTGAAAACTGACATTGGAAAATATCTCGCCATTGATGACCTTAAATGTGTGTGATTTCTGGTGGTATATTAAATCAATATTGTGGTCCCCGTTGCTGATAATACGCAGGATATAACCAAAATATGTTTTATGGTTTGGGAGATAATTGATGTCAAAACCCAGATCAAAATTTTTTGTAAAACAGATTGAATCGTCCGGGGAAATGTCCAGGGAAGTTCTTTTTTCAAGCACATTCTCGTGACTGTTAAACGTCAAACCATAAGACTGGCCATGACCTTGAATATGGGAAAATAAACCCAGTGCTATGAAAAAAATGATATATTTCATAGGCAGCGATAAAAATAAATAAGTTCTCGAGATATTCGATATAGTTTCTTCATAACCAAGGCAATCGTAAAGGAAATCAGAGCGTGAAAACCAGTTTATCCAAACCGGGAAACAGCGAATAAGGCTCTGTTATAAATATAATGAAGTTTTGCCAAAAAAGATATTATTTTGATTGCGACCGATGCACAACGGCGATCATCGCAGTAATAGAAAAACGCCTTTCTTTATTATTTTTTCCTGTTCATTAAACTGATACATGCAAGTCCATATATAGGTCCCGCTTTCCTGCTCTCTGTTTTTTATCATTCCGTTCCATCCCTGCACCGGATCCGTGGTCTCAAAAATCTGCTGGCCCCAGCGGTTGTATATACTCAGTTTATAAACCGTTGGCCGGCCGATGATCGCCGGCCTGAAAATATCGTTGAGGCCGTCACTGTTTGGTGTAAACGCATTGGGAAAATAAATTCCGAAAGGACATTTTTTTGTTTCCACGCGAATGGAGTCTGCACCTTCACAACCGTTACCGTCGACTACTTTTAAACTGTATAAACCCGCGTTGCTGATGGTTATTGCTCCGGACGTTTCCCCTGTGCTCCAGGAATATAATTTGAAAGGTAAGGACGGATGAATTTCCCAGGGCTCACCTGAGCATATGACCGTGTCAGCCGGTAAAAATGAAAACGGTAGTGATTCTACTGCCAGAATATTCGTAGTGTCGCGACTAATGCAGCCATTTTTCCCTGTCAGCTGTACCCAGAACAAACCTTTCCCATCTACTTCGATACTTTCTTTGTGCGTACTGTCCTGCCAAAGATAATCTGCATAACCACTGCCTGCATCCAGAATCATGGTTGATCCGAAACATAAAACAGTATCGCGGGGTAAGTTAATTTTCGGAATATCACTGCCCACTGAAACGATCATGGAATCTACCACCGCGTTACAACTGCTCTTCGCAACTTTTAAGACATATTCACCCGGCTTTTCAAAACGGAATGACCTGCCATATTGATTGCTGTCAATTATATTAACTGACTGCTGATCGATCGTCCATATTACAGGTTCAGCACAAAACGGATCCTGATGCAATGTATAGAAAACGGTATCGCCGGGCTGACAAATGATAGTGGGTCCGTCTAATTTCAATAAATCACAACCACTCATGTAAACGGGGCAGAATAAACGCGACTCAAAAGGAATTTCATTGAGTGTCATGGGCATTTCAGTCACCTGCATCGCAAAACTGACATCGGTATTCCAGGTCAATGGCAGCATCGTTGCATGATCCGGATTCAATTGCAAATGGGTTTCATCCGAATGGCAGCCTGAACCGGCGGAATCCAGTTTGATAAATGACATGGCGCTAAATCCGTTTGGCAGCAATCCGCTTCCAATGCCGGATACACCGAAATCAGGTGCTGTGGACAATTGAAACCACCCGGTAAAATTCAAGTCAGTTCCGGAAAAATCATATTGCCAGCGGATTTGCCGGTTGCTGTCCAGATGCATGATAATATCTTTATACCCGGAAACCTGAGTTCCGGAAGATTGATGAAAATAAATCCCGTTATCCGGCGTCACAATGATATTTTCTTTTCCGTTCAAAGATCCATAAGGGTTGTCAATCACCGAGCTACCCAGTACATTTCCATTCATGTCGGAAAATAAAAAGTGATTCACCCTGTCTGCAGAATAGCTGTTGATGAGCAGGCCGTTTTTATAGGGATGTATATCCGTAAAGCTCAATGGAGACAGTACCGGATCGTTTTGCATGGATCCCAATGTTTGCCCTGTGGGCTCATCTAATTCCAGCAGGAAGGATCTGATAAGGTCATACGGTGCTACAATATCATATATGGAGCCGGTCAGGAATAGAATTTTATTTTTCTCTATGATGCCTCCGATATTATAAAAAGCATCCGACTCCTCACTGAGTTGCCTTCCCCACAAAAACTGGCCAGACGAATCTATTTTTATAACCGATATGGATGAAGGATTCCCCGCAACGGGAAAGGAACCGATCTCCAATGCAAAACCATGATCTCCGGTTTCGGATATCGCAGAATAGTAATTATTTACCACCGATCCGTTGGCATATGAATGCGACCATTCTTTGTTTCCGGATTTATCCAGCCTGAATACAATTAAGAAATTTGGATAATTGTTTTGCTGTGACTGATAAGGAAAAGCGCTGATCAGCCAACCCGAATCGCTGGTGGAAAGAATGGACTGAATCACTTCCACTTCTCCGCTGACCATCGCTTTCCCCCAGCTTACGCAGCCCTTTTCGTCAATTCGGAGCAGGCAGGTCGTTTTGGAAATGAAATTATTTGCTTCGGGCAGGTAGAAGTCGCCCGCCAGCAGGTATCCGCTGTTTTGGTCCGCTGCCATACAAAATGGTTCCATGGCCATGCCCGCCGGATGGAATTGTTTTTGAAAATTTTTGTACTGACCACCACCATCACCGTCCCATATGATGAAAGAAAAACTGGTGTCACTGCACATGCCGTCCGATGCGACGAGTTTTATCTCATTGACTCCAAGGGATGGTGTGATGGTGAAATCCTTTTGCGATGAGACAAACACTCCGTTTACAAACCAGGTGTAGGAACTGGCACCGGAACTTTGGTTTTCAAAAAAAAGGGGATTGCCGTTTGAAATAACGGTATCTTTTCCGGGGGAATATCTGGCAGTGACAGGGCAACCGGTTGTCCCGTTTAAACAATAACCTTCCAGCGAAAGACTAAATAAAAACAAACAGGATATAGTTTTTATCGGTTGCATCAGGTCAATTCCTGCTAATAAGGGGAGGCGGAATATTTTCTTCGAGCGGAATTTCTTTTTTTAGCATTTTACCCGCCATGCCCGTAAGATACAAGTAATAATCACTGGGAATATCCGGTTCAAAATTTTCAAAATGACTGGCTCCCACCGGCGGTTCATTGGTCGTTTTAAAAATGGCCGTCCCTTCATCGATCTCGTCAAACATAGCAATATAAATCATGTCTGCTCCTTCTTCGATGGCTCCTACCAGTTGCTGCCAGTAAAACCGTCCTTTGTTTCGGGCTATGGCCGCCTTACTTTTTTCGGGATGCATATTGTGCCAGCTGAAACCCGGGAATACCACCGGAACATAGTCCAGGTTGTTTTGCGTGCACCATTTGATGTCTTCTTTGATCCTGTTCTTAAATTCCGGATAGCTGCGTTCATCAAATCTTCCGACAAACCAGGGCCTGATAATATCTGCTTTTATCAGAAGTTTATGGAGGTAAGGATCTTTTTCGGTGTCAGCTCCGAAATCTCTCCAGTAGGTGGGAACACCCAGCAAAACAGAACAGCCACCATACACGGGATCATTCTTTAGAAAATCAATAATCCTTTCAATGGTCTTTAAATTATTGGTGCGGTCAGGAAAGCCGACACCCCAAAGTGCCACCAGTGGTTTGTTATGATGATATAAATAAGTCTGATCGATGCCGCGGGATGCTATCTGCATACTGTCAACAAGGCGTTTCCAATCGTCGATGATGACCTGCCAGTCATTGTTTGTTTCATTGATACCGGAAAAATCATACATGATAGCAATAGCACGTCCATAAAAACGTGATGCATCCATGGCATTCTTCAAAACCTGGTCATCATGATGCAGATTGACGCTGCTCTTTAAAGCAGTCACCGAACGCTGTATAAAAACACCATCCACACCGTACTGCTTCATCCATTTGAAGTGCAGAAAAACCGACTGCTGATCATAAGAACTGAAAATATATGCCGGTCGTCCATCGGCTGTTTTGAATGGCGTTTCATATACTTTTTTATACTCTTTTACATCGGGCCAGAAATCTACCTTGCAATATCCCGGTTCAAATCTTCCGTTTGTTGCATAATGATTCCATCCCATCTGTGCCCCGTCTTCGGGAGCGTTGAACCATCCCTGATAACCGGCCATGATCAACCCATGATAACTTTTAAAGGATGATCCCATGCTATATTTTTGCTGCGCTGCCGCGGAAGCAATTACAAAACTGAATGCAATAAAAATTCCTCTTGTTTTAAACATAAAATTCTGTTTAACGGACTGATGTATAATCAATCCTCGAAAGCCCCGCATCCGGGTTTTTTGTATACCAGCCTTTGCCATATTCCAGAATATATAATCTTCCGTCAGGACCCATTTCAGCATCGATGGGTGTACTGAATTGGGTCTTTTCCATAAATGGTTCAATCTTATCAAAATCACCGTCGGCTGTTAGTGTTACGATCTTAAACCAGTTGCGCATAAAATCGTATATAAAAAATTTACCATTGTAGTATTCAGGCAGCCGCGTTTCTTCGGGGAATAATTCAGCATGGTAAACAGGGCCTGCCATGGCGCATCGTCCCCCGCTTCCCAATTGAGGGAAATCGGCAGACTGATCATAAGGATACCAGATGAATGCAGGCTGGGCCGGCGGAAGGTTTTTAAGGCCGGTATTATTGCGGGAATCATTTACCGGCTTCAAAGGATCGAAAGCCGGCCCGTTCGTATTCGTTTCATAATTGTGGCTGTGATACGGAAAATTATTTCCAACAAAAAGTGGCCAGCCGAAAAATCCTGCTTTCCTGGCCTGGTTAAATTCATCGTATCCTCTCGGTCCCCTTGAATCCAGACTGTCGTGATTTGCATCTGGCCCCACTTCGCCCCAGTATAAATAACCGTTTGTTTTATCAACCGAAATACGGTACGGATTACGGTTTCCCATCACATATATCTCCGGTCTTGTTTTTGGATCGCCTGGTTGAAAAAGATTTCCGCGAGGAATTGAGTAGCTTCCATCGGGATTTATTTTTATTCTTAATATTTTTCCCCTGAGGTCATTTGTATTGGCGGCCCCCCTGCGGGAATCATATTGGATATGACCCGGGCGATCATCCATCGGACCGAATCCATGACTTGGGTAATGCGTATTCGGCTCATCAAAAGGCGTTGAATTATCGCCCGTAGAAAGAAACAGTTCATGATCAGATCCAAATGCAACGGAACCTCCGGTGTGACAGCAGATTTCCCTTTGGGAATAAAGCTGCAGAATTATTTTCTCTGATTTCATATCAACACTGTCATTGACCATTCTGAATCTTGACAGGCGATTAACGGAAGTATCAGACGGGCTGTAATAAATATATATAAAATGATTAGTCACAAAATCAGGATCCGCCTGAATACCCAGCAGACCGTCCTCCACATGTACGCCGGGTGCATTTTTCGCATTGCAATAAACATCCAGATGGCCTGCCAGCCTGAGCGTATTTTTTTGACCCTGGAATAGTTTTATATCTCCCCGACGTTCTGCGACCAGCACATTCAGATTCGGAAGAACGGTCATTTCCGTTGGTTCGAAAAAGTTTCCTCTTACAAGACTCGTTTTCACAAATGCATTTTCATCAGGGGGCATCACTGAAGTTGCTTTGTCATAGTTGAGCTTGGTATTTCCGCCAATGGCATATAAAATCCCGTGTAATAAATGATTCAAATAAAAAGAGTCTGCATACGACTCATCGGTATGGCCCATCGCTGTATACCATGCTCTGCCTCCTTCATATTTATGATACCACGATACCGGATGAAACCGGCCATTCGTTCCCCCCTGGTAAGATTTTTCATCAACCGTTAATAAAACATGCAGATCCCGGGAAAGCATTTTAAAATTATACCACTCGTCCCGGCGCGTCCAGTGCGCAGGCAAAAACCGTGTCGACGCGTCCGTTGAATCTGCAGGATGTACATCTGCAGTCTGTTGCGCCGGATGGCCATTAAAATATCCGCCCACGAGCCTGCCATACCATCGCCAGTCATACTCTGCATCCGCTGCAGCGTGCACACCTAGAAATCCACCACCCGCCTGTATATACCGTTCGAATGCTACCTGCTGATAGATATTCAGCAGTTCACCGGTTGTATGTAAGAAGATAACCGCGGCGTATTTGCTTAAAATCATATCCTGAAACTGATCAGGGTCGGAAGTCGTGTCCACACTAAAATTATTTTCAGCGCCAAGTTTCTGAATAGCCTTCACCCCGGCCGGAATCGATGCATGATGGAAACCCTTCGTTAATGTAAAAACCAATACAGACGGTTTTATACTACGGAAATGACAGCTTCCGGAAATAAAAAAAAACAATATCATGATACCTTGATGTATCCGCTTTTTCATTTTTATTCAAATTTCATTTTACAGTATGATCAGGCTCAAACCCCCAGGTCTTATTTGGCCTTGGTCCCATTTCGAGCAGAAGCGTGCCACCTTGTACCAGTTGTTCATGGCTAAACCAGGGCGTTTTTAATTCTATGCCGTTCATCTTTGCAGACTGTCTATATT
>Ga0206929_1246_pt1 | contig 10543 bp, 10 predicted proteins | sample Alteio_BWOrgHeat_19_FD_152929 | JGI IMG/M metagenome (GOLD analysis project Ga0206929, IMG submission 152929) | Enriched cells from forest soil in Barre Woods Harvard Forest LTER site, Petersham, Massachusetts, United States -... | ecosystem: Environmental > Terrestrial > Soil > Temperate forest >...
CTGCTGGAAGGTGGCGATGATACAGATGACGATGTGATGAAAGATTCCCTCCGGGCTGAAATCCGCCGGGTGCTGAAATCACTGAGTCCGCGTGAAGCAGAAATCGTAAATGCTTATTTCGGACTGGACGGAGAAAATGGTGTTACCATTGAGCAGATCGGTCAGAAGTACGACCTGACCAAGGAAAGAATCCGCCAGATCAAGGAAAGAGCGATCAAGCGCCTCCAGAAAGCGAGATACAGTAGTGCACTCAAGGCGTACTTAGGATAATTGTCAAGTGTTAATTGTTAATTGTCAATTCTAACTATTTAATCAGCCGTTCCGCTTATTGCGGGACGGTTTTTTATTTGGCATCGTATTAACTTTGTAAGATCAGCCGGTCCTTTTATTTCTTTATCCATGATCCGTAACTGCATTTTCGTTTTCCTTTTCAGTTTTTCTTTTGCATCCTGCGAAAAGGATATTACGATCAAACTGGACCCGACGTCCACCGACCTGGTGGTGGATGCTTCGATAGAAAACGATAAATATCCGATGGTCGTATTATCGAAGAGCCTGGCTTATTTCAGTCAGCTGAGTACGGCGGCATTATCCGCTTCGTATGTACATGGCGCATACGTTACCATAAACAACGGAAGTATCACAGGTCAGCTCAGGGAAGACAGTACAAAAGATGACAGCACGGGTCTTGTCGTCTATTATTATACGTTCGACCCGACCTATTCCGGGCCGAAATTCAGGGGTGCATTCAATACTGCGTACAACCTGGAAATTCAGGTGGGAAACAACACCTATACTGCCAGCACCACGATTCCGTCGCTTGCCAAATACATTGATAGTTTGTGGTGGGTGAACGCTCCATCTGCTGCTGACTCGGCATTCGTGAATTTAAAAGCAAGAGTGGTGGATCCGCCCGGTTACGGAAATTATACCCGCTATTATACGAGCGTCAACGATGGGCCCTATTATCCAGGGCTGACTTCTGTATTTGATGATCAGATTACGGACGGTACTATCTATACGGTGACAGTGGATAAAGGAGTGAACCGGAATTTTCCCATCAATGTAAATGACTATTCTTTTTTTAATAAGGGAGATTCGGTGGTTGTGAAACTGGCAGATATCGATAAGGCAACGTACGATTTCTGGCGCACCATGGAATACAATTATCAAAGTGTAGGTAATCCATTTTCCACGCCCACCGTCGTGATTTCAAATATTTCCAACGGAGCACTGGGATATTTTGGCGGTTACGCAGCCCAATACAAGGGATTGCTGATTCCCTACTGATCAGTCGTGTGCGCGACCTTCTTATTGGGCAATTACGACTAAATTTGCAATCCTGAAGCAGGCAATCGTGGATCGTAGATCGTATATCGTGGATCGATAACGTTACACGATGAACGATACACGAATAAATTCAGAGTAATAAAATATGGAAAATAAAGAGCATGTTCATTGTTTAATCATCGGATCGGGGCCCGCCGGATATTCGGCGGCGATCTATACTGCGCGGGCCAATCTCAAACCCTTACTCTACCAGGGCATTCAGCCTGGCGGGCAACTTACCATTACAACCGAAGTGGAGAATTATCCCGGATACCCAAACGGCGTACAGGGACCAGAGATGATGGTGGAGTTTGAAAAGCAGGCATCCCGCATGGGTGCCGATATACGTTTTGGACTCGCCACAAAAGTTGATTTTTCAGAACGGCCTTTCAAAGTGTGGATTGATGATGAAAAACTCATCACGGCCGATTCCGTAATTATTGCTACCGGGGCCACCGCAAAATGGCTGGGACTTCCGAGCGAAGAAAAACTTAATGGATATGGAGTAAGTGCCTGTGCGGTTTGCGATGGATTTTTCTTCAGAGGAAAAGAAGTGGCAATAGTCGGTGCCGGTGATACAGCAGCAGAGGAGGCATTGTATTTGTCGAAACTTTGTACCAACGTACATATGCTTATCCGGCGCGATCAGATGCGAGCATCACAGATTATGCAACAGCGGATCCGCGAAACGTCCAATATAAAAATTTACTGGAACACGACCGTGGAAGAAATACTGGGTGATACCAAGGTGGATGGCGTAAGAATCAAAAATACGTCCACCGGAAAAGTTGAAACGATCCCGGTTCATGGTTTCTTTGTGGCCATCGGTCACGAACCCAATTCCGGTATTTTCAAGGATTGGCTTGAAATGGATGAGACAGGTTATATCAAAACGATTCCGGGCAGTACGAGAACAAATATTGAAGGTGTGTATGCTGCCGGAGACGTTCAGGATAGAATTTACCGGCAGGCTGTGACTGCAGCAGGCAGCGGATGTATGGCCGCCCTTGATGCGGAGCGATGGCTTTCTTTAAAAGCGTAAAGCTTAAAGCGCAAAGCGTAAAGATTGAGGCAGGAGGCTTGATGTATGGCGCTGGATGCTGAGGTGTGAGGTCAAAATAAGATAAAGCTTTACAGTTTATGCCTCAAGCCTCCAGCATCACGCCTCCAGCTTGTATGGTTCCAAAAAAATCAACATGATTACAATCGAACTGCGGGACCTGATTTTTTATGAGCATCATGGTATTTATGAAGAAGAGAGAAGAGTCATGAACTCCTTCGAAGTAAGTCTCAGTGTGTCTTATATGGATACCATTCCTGTATTCGAAAAAATTTCGGATACCATCAGTTATGTTAATTTGTTCCGGATCGTGCAGGAAAAAATGAAAGAACCGGTATTTCTTTTGGAAAAAATCTGCCAGGGTATTATCTTAAACATCAAACATCAATATCCGGCCGTATCCGAAGTCAAAATCAGTATTTTTAAATTACAGGCGCCAATAGAACATTTTGTCGGTAAGGTAGGGGTAACGATGCATCGCACATTCAAGGAGTAACTATGCTTCGATGGCTTACCTTATTATTATTTTGTTTTCCATGCCTGTTATTTTCTCAGGATATCAACCAGCTCCTGAAAGACGCACAGCAACAGGAATCCCAGTTGCATGAAAGCGAAGCCTTCCTGAAATATGCACAGGTTTTAAAACAGGATCCGGTAAACCTGCTTGGTCTCTGGAAATGCAGTGAACTCTGTTCACGCATCGGTGCCCGTCAGACGGACAAAGAAAAAATGAAGCCTTATTTTTTAGCTGCCAAAAATTATGCATCTGCAGCCCTTTCGGTGAATACAAATTCTTCCGAAGCCAATTGCGCAATGGCTTTTGCCCTTGGCCGGATTTCAAGAATCTCTACAACAAAAGAACGCGTTATACTCGCGAGAGACGTAAAGTTTTATGTCGACAAGGCAATCCGGCTCGATCCTACCAATTTCCGGGCCTATCATATATTGGGCCGTTGGAATTATGATGTGAGCGATCTGAATATGGCGGAACGTTCATTCGCCAGGATGTTTTATGGAAAGATTCCTGATGCCAGTCTGGATGATGCGATCGTCGATTTTGAGAAAAGCAGATCCCTGTATCCCGCCTTTATCCTCAATTATTATGAACTGGCGCGGTCTTATCACCGCATGGGACAGGATAAAAAAGCGGTTGGCTATCTCAGGACACTGTTGACGATGCAGGAAGTGATTTATGACGACACAAGGATTAAAGTGATTGCGCGTCAATTGCTTACGGAATGGCAATAATCCCCCTGACCAGTCAGCAAATTGTAGTATAATTGCGAACCATTTTATGAACATCAGACCCGATTTCGACATACATAATGAAGATCCGACCGCCGAGGATCCAAACCAGTGCCGGCTGTTGATTGAAATCGGCTCCTGCTCTCTGACCTATGTATTGTTAAATGTAAGGGGCATGCGGCCCTCAGCCATCAAGTTTTTTAAATGGCCGACCCTGCGAACAAATGAACCGGAAACCATCCTTCGAAGTATACTGGAATCAGACCCTGTCCTAAGCCGCTTCCATCCTTCAGAGATTTTCCTGATCTATAATTTCCCCGAAAGCAATCTGATTCCTGAAAAATTTTTCAGTGGGGATATGACGAGACCCGTAACCGATCTCGTATATGGAAACCTGAGTAATGATCTGGTAATGGATGAAAAAATTCCCTGGTTCGAATTTCATAATGTGTACCGCGTTCCGCCGCGGATACATTTTTTAATGCAGGAAAAATTTGAGAAGGCGAGGTTCTGGCATTTCTATAGTCTCCAGCTGAAGTGTTTCAAAATGTTTACTGCCAAAGAAGAACCTTCTTTTGTGAAGGCATTCTTTTACCCGGATAAGATGGTGGTGATGGTTTGCAAAGCCGGACAGTTACAACTTATCCAGCATTTTGATTATAATGATTCAAAGGATGTATTATATAATTTGCTGAATATATGCCATCAGCTCAAGCTGAACCGGGAAGAACTGGTTCTTGAAATATCGGGCATGATTGAAAAAAAATCTGTACTGTACGAGGACCTTGAACTGTATTTTTTGCATGTACGTTTCGATAGTATGGAAGACAGCATCAAAATGACAGACGAACTCATGCAATATCCCAATCATTTCTTCGCCTCTATTCTTAAAATGACGATATGTGTTTAAAGCGTAAAGCCTAAAGCCTAAGGCCTAAGGCGTAAAGGGTAAGGCCTAAGGCGTAAAGCCTAGGGCCTAAGGCGTAAAGCGTAAGGCTTAAGGCGTAAAGCGATGTGATTCTGAAATGACAATATGCGTTTAGAGATTCTGAAAATAATTACATGCGTATAATAGGAGGTGAATGGGGTGGAAGAAAGATTCATCCGCCTTCAAAAATGCCTCATACCAGGCCAACGACCGATATCGCAAAGGAAGGTTTATTCAATATTATTCAATCAAATCGCGAACTGGAAGGTTTAAAAACACTTGATCTTTTTGGTGGAACGGGCAGTATCAGTTTCGAACTGGCATCCCGTGGTGCGGCCGATCTCACAATCGTCGAAAAAGACAGTCAGATGCTGGCGTTTATCCGGAAAACAGCAGAATCACTCGGCCTTACCCAACTGAAAGTGGTTTCTTCTGATGTGTTCCGCTTTCTGAAAAATACAAAGGATCAATACGATTTTATTTTTGCCGGTCCGCCGTATGCGCTGGAGACCATTGACCAGATTCCGGAACTGATTGTTGCGGGAAATTTATTAAAGACAAACGGCTGGTTCGTGCTGGAACATACACCCAGGAACCGTTACATTGGCAATCCTCTTTTTGTTACCGAACGGAATTACGGCACCACCATTTTCTCCATATTCATTAATAAAGCGGGATGAAACCCATTTTTATCAGCGGTATTGGTACAGGTATCGGAAAAACAGTGATCGCCGCGATCATCGCCGAGGCATTGAAAGCGGATTACTGGAAACCGGTACAGGCGGGTTATGAAACCGTTACCGATCGCGCGCCTGATGCATCGCCCGTACATTCTGAGGCAATGATTCTTCCCGTTACCGATCGCGCGCCTGATGCATCGCCTGTACATTCTGGGACGATGGTTCATCCCGGTACCGACCGTGAGCTGGTCGCTTCGCTTGTAAGCAATTCCGAAACGTTTATCCATCCCGAAACCTATCTGTTAAAACTGGCAGCTTCACCACATATTGCCGCGCAAAGAGAAAACAGGCGCATTGAACTGAAACAAATTGCAGCCGAATTACATAGAATGAACAGGAACCGACGGCTCGTGATTGAAGGAGCCGGTGGTTTGATGGTACCATTGAACGAACAGGAATTTGTGATTGACCTGGTAAAGGTGCTGGATGCAAGACTGGTTCTGGTGAGCCGGAATTACCTGGGCAGTATCAATCACTCCCTGATGACGGCGGCGGTTTGCCGCAACTACGGTATTGATGTTGCCGGATGGGTGTTTAATGATCAGTATATGAATTATGAACAGGAAATCGTGCGTTGGTCGGGTTATCAATCCCTGTTTTCGGTTCCCCTCATGCATCCGCTGTCGAAACAGTCGATCTTAGCTGCAGCTGAAACCATCCCGCCGCAAGGAATGGGTTATCTTTGCGAGTCGTTATGATCAATATCAACTATCCGTTACTAAAGCCCGTCAGGATGCTGCTGCTTCCTTTCTCGCTGATTTACGGGCTGATTATTTATATCCGGAACTGGTTGTTTGACAAGAATCTGCTCAGAGCCTCCGTATTTAACCTTCCGATCATCTGTATTGGAAACCTGGCCGTGGGTGGTACGGGTAAATCGCCGATGGTTGAATTCCTGATTGGAAAATTGCAGGGATCATTCCGGCTGGCGGTACTGAGTCGCGGGTATAAAAGGAAAACGAGCGGATATGCGCTGGCGACAAGCGAAAGCACTGCGCTGGAAATCGGGGATGAACCGATGCAGTTCTTTAATAAATTTCCGGGGCTGACCGTGGCGGTAGGCGAAGAGAGAGTGGTAGCCATACCGCAGCTTTTGCATGACAAACCGGATACCCAGCTGATCCTGCTGGATGATGCTTTTCAGCATCGCTGGGTGAAAGCGGGTTTCAATATTCTGCTGACGGACTATAACAATTTATTTACCCGTGACTGGTTTCTGCCAACGGGTGATCTGAGGGACCTGCCCAAAAGTGCACGCCGCGCCGATATCATCGTTGTGACGAAATGCGCGCCTGATATTTCACTGGCTGAGAAGAGTCATCTCATCAAGGAAATCAAACCGCGTCAGAATCAGCAGATTTTTTTTACTGCTATCTCCTATGGTATTCCTTACCAGGTGATCACCCGGGAACCCTGGAAACCCAATAAAGAGGCCGAGGTATTATTGGTGACGGGCATTGCCAATCCGGGTGCGCTGAAAAAACACCTGGAGGAAAATTTTAACGGATATGATGAACTTGCCTATAGCGATCATCATATTTTCACAATTGACGATCTGAATTATATTCTTAAAAAATTCAATCAGATCGAATCACCCGGGAAGATCCTGCTGACGACGGAAAAAGATGCCGTGCGTTTGCAGAAATTCTCACAACAACTGCGTGGACTGCCCTTCTATGTTATGCCCATCCAACCGGTGTTCATGTTCAATGAAGAAAATCAGTTTACACGCTTAATTACTACATTCATTCAGGAATTTCCTGATCAAGCTTAATGAGACATGGGTCATAAAAAAACAGAAAAGATAAAAAAGAAGTCAGGCGCGCAGTTATATAAAGGCACGCTTGAAGTAACGAGATCGGGCATGGGATTCGTGATTGCCAAAGCGCTGGAACGGGATATCCTGGTTCGTCCGAATGATTTTAATACCGCCATGCACGGAGATTCCGTGCTGGTGCGTATAACACAATCCAAGGGTGGCAACGGACGCGTGCAGGGTGCGGTGGAATCAGTGGTTGAAAGAAAACAAACCGACTTTCCCGGACATATTGAAATGGGTGAAGGCTTTGCTTTTTTTATTCCGGAAACAGCCAGGCCGATGCCCGATGTGTATATTCCGCTGAACAAATTAAATGGGGCCGTTCATGGGGACCGTGTGATCGTTCGTATTACGGATTGGGGGAAAAATAAAAAACCACAGGGAGAAATATTACAGGTGCTGGATGAAGCCGATGAAAATGACCGTGTAATGAAAGAGATCCTGATTGAAAACGGATTTGATATTGTATTCCCTGAAAAAGTTTTGGAGGAATCGACGGCACTTCCCGACACCATTCCCGAATCAGATATATCCGGAAGAAAGGATTTCAGAAAAGTATTAACCTTTACCATCGATCCGGCAGACGCCAAGGATTTTGATGACGCTATTTCCTTCCGGAAATTAAAGAATGATATTTATGAGATCGGGGTTCATATCGCCGATGTGAGTCACTATGTAAAACCCGGTACTTCGCTCGACGAAGAAGCCTATGACCGTGCCACGTCGGTATACCTGCCGGACAGGGTAAATCCGATGCTTCCTGAAAGAATTTCCAATGAACTATGTTCTCTTCGTCCGCATGAAGACAAACTTTGTTTTTCGGCTGTATTTCATATTACGCATAAAGGAGAGATAAAAGAATACTGGCTTGGACGGACGGTCATACATTCCGATCACCGTTTTGCTTATGAAGACGTGCAGGAAATTATTGATCAAAATGCCGGTGAATACGCGGAAGAGATCAGTATTCTGCACCATCTTGCCCAGCGATTCCGCAAGCAGCGGATAAAAAAAGGTGCCATCAATTTTTCTTCCGTGGAAGTACGTTTCAAACTGGATGAAAAAGGAAAACCCATTGGCATCCTGGTAAAAGAAAGTAAAGAATCACATCAGCTGATTGAAGAATTCATGTTGCTTGCAAATCGTACCGTAGCGAGTCATGTGGCAAAAATAAAAATCAAGAAGAAACCGATTCCTTTTCCATACCGGATACATGATACACCCGACAAAGAAAAGCTTGCACCCTTTGTTGAGTTTGCAAAAAAATACGGGCACCAGTTTGATACCAAAACGGCCGAAGGCATTGCAGCCTCTTTCAACCTTATGTTGCACGATGTGAAAGGCAAACCGGAGCAGCATGTGCTGGAGCAATTGGGCATCCGTACCATGGCGAAGGCTGTTTATACAACGGAAAATATAGGTCATTACGGTCTGGGATTTTCAAACTATTGTCATTTTACATCGCCGATCCGTCGTTATCCGGATGTGCTGACTCACCGGATTCTCCAGGAGGTTCTGGATGAAGAAATTCAATTACACAAAAAACTGGAAGAGCAATGCAGGCATTGCAGTGAGAGAGAACGCGCAGCGATGGACAGCGAGCGGGCCGCCAATAAATATAAACAGGTGGAGTATATGAAAGATTTTGTGGGTGACAGTTTTGAAGGTGTTATCAGTGGTGTGGCTGCTTTTGGATTCTGGGTTGAAACCGTACTGCATAAATGTGAGGGGCTGGTGAGTCTGAACAGCCTGATGGAATATGATGATTTCCGTTTGATCGAAACCGAATATGCGCTTGTCGGAAGACGGAGTGGCAGAAAATTCAGGATGGGAGATAAGATCACCATCAAGGTTATTTCGGCGAACTTAGCAAAGAGGCAACTGGATTATGAGTGGGTTCTTAAAGCGTAAAGCTTAAAGCGTAAAGCTTAAAGCGTAAAGCGTAAAGCAAGTCTGGAAGACTGAAAGACAAGTATGGAAGTATGGAAGTATGGAAGTATGGAAGTGAATTGACAATTGACAATTAACAATTAACAATTAACAATTAACCATTGATATTGCGTTTTCAGGAGTTATCGCAGGAGTTCACAACTTATTTCAACAAAAAACATTTTCCCGTAAAGCCGGAAAGCCTGTATGGTGCGGCCCATTACATGCTTGAAGATGGCGGCAAAAGGATCCGTCCCGTTCTCTGTTTGCTTGGAAATGAATTATTCGGAACCATCAAACCAGATACGTGGAAAATGGCCGTTGCGCTTGAGCTCTTCCATAATTTTACGCTGATTCATGACGACATTATGGACAAGGCGCCGCTGCGAAGAGGCAGGGCCACTGTACATGCGAGGTATGACGAATCCACCGCCCTGCTGGCCGGTGATGTAATGTTATTACAGGCTTACGACTACCTGAACGAAACGAATCCTGACTATGCGCAAACGCTGATCCGTCTTCTCAATAAAACGGGACGTGAAGTTTGTGAAGGCCAGCAACTTGATATGGACTTCGAAAAAAATGCATCGATATCACTTTCGGAGTATTTGCATATGATCGAATTAAAAACAGCGGTGTTGCTCGCGGGCAGTCTGCAGATGGGCGCCATTGCAGCCAGTGCCAAACAAACGGATCAGCAGCTGATATACGATTTTGGCAAAAATATCGGTCTGGCTTTCCAGGTGCAGGACGACTGGCTGGATGCTTTTGGTGATCCATCGACCTTTGGCAAATTAAAAGGCGGTGATATACTGGCAAATAAAAAAACCTTTCTCCTGGTCAAAGCGCTGGAGTCTGCTTCACCGGACAGAAGACAGGAACTGACAGAATTGCTCATGTATTCCGGATCAGATAAAGTTGAACGAGTGACTTCTGTTTATCAGCAATCGGGTGTCGGCCAGGCTGCGCAGGAATCGAAGAATTTCTATATGCAAAGAGCCTATATGAGCCTTGACAGAATTTCTGTGCCGGCTGACAGGAAAAAAGATTTGAAAGAACTCGCGGCGTATTTGCTTGAGCGGGATACATAAATTTAGCGTGGTGGACGTGGAAGGGTAGGAATTAAGAAGGTGAAAGTTGATAAAGGAAATGATAATGTAGAAGTGTGTTTGTCCATGGGCTTATTGAACAATATAGCTGACTCCTTCAAGCGCCAAAAAACTGTTGGGAAATCCTTCCCTGGTTTCTTTTTCAAATTCATCGAGCTTATCATATTTGGAACTGAAGTGACCGATAAGCAGTTGTTTTACACCGGCGGTTTTTGCGATGGCAGCAGCCTGAACCGTTGTACAGTGGTATCTTTTCGTGGCCCGGTCTTCCAGGTCCTTCAAGTATGTGGTCTCATGATACAACATGTCCACATCTTTAACCTTTGTTGCAATCTCCGGATTGTACATGGTGTCTGCCGAATAGGCATATGACTTTGGTTTGGG
>Ga0206929_1197_pt1 | contig 10512 bp, 11 predicted proteins | sample Alteio_BWOrgHeat_19_FD_152929 | JGI IMG/M metagenome (GOLD analysis project Ga0206929, IMG submission 152929) | Enriched cells from forest soil in Barre Woods Harvard Forest LTER site, Petersham, Massachusetts, United States -... | ecosystem: Environmental > Terrestrial > Soil > Temperate forest >...
AGAACGGTACAGACCTATATGTCCAACCTTCGCCGTAGGCAACAGGTGCAGCATCCCATCTAACAAACCATTACCTGCACGCAAGATAGGGATCAATACTAGTTTCTTTTTTTCTAATACCAGGCTTTTAGTCTTGCAAATCGGAGTCTCAATGTCTTTGCTGATGAGCTGCATGCTACGCGTAGCTTCGTAGCCCAAAAGCATGCTTATTTCTCGGGTTAAACTCCGGAATTTTTCTGTGCTCGTTTCTTTCATCCGCATCAAGGTTAATTTATGCTGCACCAATGGATGGTCGATGATTTTTACATTTTTCATAGTTAATAATCTTTCGTTAAAACACAGTGCCATCTGAGTCGATATTTATAGGTGAAGAACCATGGCTTCGCTTCGCAAAAGCTAGCTTTCTCCCAGCAGCCCAGCTCCCTCCTTGCAAAACTTTTGCCAAGGGCAGCTCTTCTGCAGATTTATGTAATTTAAGCCTGATTTGTTCTGCAAGCTTGTCGAGCAAACACAGAGTCAAGGCGCGCCACTCAACAATCAACGGGTGAGATGGGCTAAACTTATCTTCTATCAAGCTCGGGTCTTTAAGAGCAAGCACACCCCCATCAAAGAATAAACCCCCATTGCGGTATTCAGCTAAGCCACAAAGTTCGTCAAGCCCAGCTACTTTGATCGAGCTTTGTTCTAGAGGTTCAATCAAAGAATACACGAGCCATAAAGTTAGCTTGTGAAAAGGAACGAGGTTATCTGCCATGTGTTTACCCTTGATCCCAGGATAGGGCCACACATCACCTAAATTCACATCACCGATATAAGTGCGCCCAGGCCAAATAGCACCGAAGGCATCGAGCACCCCTTCAAAAATAGTTGCTGCCGAGATCGAGTCTCCATTGCTTTTTGCTTTATTGAAAAAATAATCAAACAGCATGCCTAAACGGGGTTGGCTTTCTTTACCGAAATAATCAGTGCGTTCTTGCACCACACGTCCGAGTTTTTGCAAAAGGTGTAAACGCCCTTTTAAGCCGGTCAGAGTATTATCATCGTTGAGCTGTAGTCCCTTGGATAAATCACCTTCGGTTAAAGATGAAAGGCCAAGAGCATCTACCACAAACGGTCTGCGCTCATAAGAGAACAAGCCTTCACAGAACATATGATAGCTAGCAACAGCTAACCCTTCAGAACGTCTATACGGGTTCTCGGACCCTGCTTCTAAGTAACTCCAATGCTCACCAGCACCGGCATCGAGCAGTACTGAGACAATAGCCAACTCATAGAGGCTACGGCCTTTCTCAAGCAAAGACAGATCTTCCAGCTTAGCTTCCAAGGCAGCTGTTCTATTGACAGAACCCACATCGAAATGGCGCCAACGGCTATGATATGGAATATTGAGATCAGGGTAATTTTCCAAAATAGTTTTGATCACCAAATCAGTGACCTCACCCATTTTGTCGAGACGTAATCTGAAGTACTGAAGTTTATCTTGTTCAGCTAAAGCATAGATCTGCCCGGTATGAGAACGGATGGTTTTCACTGAACGCAAGTAAGCTATGGCTTTTTCTGGTTCAGGAAGATTGAGACGATTAACCTCATTCATCGAGCTTTCTTCCTTTAGTTTCAGTTAGTTTTTTCTCTGTTGGTGCCGCTTCGGTGCTGAAGTACCCTGCAGCTTTTTTAGCTTCCATTTCTACATGAGCATCCTTAGGGATAAACTCGTCAGGTATGGTGACTCGTTCTATGATCTCGATACCGGATTTCACCACAGCATCGTATTTCATATTACTCATTGAGATAAAACGATGGATCTTGGAGATCCCTAACCAATGCAAAACGTCAGGCATAAGCTCTTGGAAGCGCATATCCTGAACACCCGCTACGCATTCGGTTCTTTCAAAATAAGTTTTGGCACTGTCGCCACCGATCTGACGTTTACGGGCATTATAAACGAGGAACTTCGTTACTTCCCCTAACGCTCGTCCTTCTTTGCGGTTGTATACGATGACCCCAGCTCCCTGTTTCTGAGCTGCTTCAATGCATAATTCAATACCGTGAATCAGGTAAGGACGGCAGGTACAGATATCAGAGCCAAACACATCGGAGCCGTTACACTCATCATGAACACGTACGCTCAGAGGTTTTTCTGGAAGGCTTAAGCTGCTTGCATCGCCAAAAATATAAACTGTCATGCCACCGATAGGTGGTAAAAACACTTCTAGATCCGGACGGGTCACTAGCTCGGGGTACATACCACCGGTTTGCTCAAACAAGATCCGCCTCAGCTCATTTTCTTTGCATTGAAACCTTTCGGCTATACCAGGCAGATACCATACTGGCTCAATAGCCGCTTTAGTTACGAGCGCATCCCCATTTTCTAGAAGGATCTTGCCGTCAGGTTTGAGCCTGTTTTCCTTCATAGCCTGTTGAATTTCGACTAGATTGATATGGGCTTTAGTGATAGCAATGGTTGGCCTTATGTCTATTCCCCGGTCAAAGAACGATTTAAAAGATTGGTGAACCAGGTGACCCCAAGGGTCCAGCGAAATGATAGACTTCTTATTTTTCCACATCGGGAACGGGCCAATATCGACCACAGGTGATGTATCTGTCAGATCTGCCTTTCGCTCTGGATCTAAACTTCCGGCTGCGATGGCTAAGGCTCGGTAAATAGAATAAGACCCAGAGTGGGCTCCGATAGCGTTTCTATGAGAATGTTCGGTGGTAGTGGCAACAACAGGACCACGTTCGCTGCTTGTGGCTGCGCCCCAATTGATCTTGATCGGTTTTGGACCATAGCGATCTGGGTGTGACGTAAGAACTATATGATGCGACTTTTTGATTTTCTCTTTTTCATCCATGTCTTTGAACTCCAAGGGAAATATTTACTCACCTTACTTGTTTGTATCTTTTGATGAAAGAATTTTTAACGGTATCGACTTCTTAAGAAAGGCTGTTTATGAAATCACCATTTGTCGTAGCCGTAGCCGGTGGCTCTGGTTCTGGAAAAACCACCGTCGTCCGCATGATTAAAGAAAAATGCACTCACAAAAGCATCACTGTATTTAGCCAAGACCATTATTACCGGGATCAATCCCACCTTTCTGAGCAAGAACGCGAGCTCGTTAACTTCGACCACCCGCACTCCATCGACGATGTATTGCTTTGCCAACAGCTCAAGCAATTGGTCGGCGGCCAGGTGATTAAACAACCCCACTATGACTTCTCAACCCACACCCGTAGCAAAGGAGAGGTCGAGCTTCAGCCTGTAGATATTATTTTGGTGGATGGGATTTTTGGACTTTATTACCCAGAGCTATTGAAAATGGCGGATCTTAAACTCTATATCGACGTAAGTGATGATATCCGCTTTATCCGACGCCTGCGCCGCGATATGCAAGAACGCGCCCGAAGCATGGATAGTGTGATCAACCAGTACTTGAGTACTGTGCGCCCGATGCATAATCAGTTCGTTGAACCAACCAAGAAAAACGCTGATTTCGTAGTCCTGTGGGAGGAGCGTAATATGGCCACCATCGACCGTTTAGTAGGTATGCTCTCCTGATCTGAATCTTTAGCAAGGATGGGGGTCAGGGGGAAAACTGCGCAGCTGGTTTCCCCCTGAAACTAGGCAAAGGCCTGTTGCAAATCGGCAATCAAATCTTCGCTAGCCTCAATCCCTACCGACAACCTAAGCAAAGTCGGCCCAATCCCTAGCTTCTTTCTCAGCTCCTCAGGCACCGACGCATGCGTCATCTTCTCAGGATGATTGATCAGAGACTCAACCCCTCCCAAACTCTCCGCTAGACAAAAAAGCTTCAGCTTTTTAATAAAGACCAAAACCTCATCATAGCTCCCTTTGAAATCAAAACTCACCATCCCCGAAAAACCTCGCATCTGTTCCATCGCCACAGCATGCTGTGGATGAGACGGCAGCCCCGGATAATACACTTTGGCAACTTTCTTATGGGACTCAAGGAATTTAGCGACAGCCATGCCGTTTTTTTCGTGCTGCTGCATGCGCACAACTAAGGTCTTGATGCTGCGCAACAATAGAAAACACTCGAGAGGTGAAGGCACAGCCCCGCCTGCGTACTGAATAAACTGAAGCTGGTCATAAAGTTCCTTGGAGGAAGTCATGATCGCCCCACCAATCAGGTCTGAATGGCCACCAATGTATTTCGTGGTGCTATGAACCACGATATCTGCCCCTAATTGCAGCGGGCTTTGAAACACTGGGCTGCTAAAGGTATTGTCGACCACCAAGGTGATATGGTGGCTTTTTGCTATTTTGGCTACAGCCTTGATATCTACCACTTTGAGCGTAGGGTTCGTCGGAGTCTCGACCCAAATCATCTTTGTCCGTGAAGAAATTTTTTCACTTATGGATTCCAATCTATTCATATCCACAAAATGAGCAGTGATCCCGTACTTAGCAAACAGCTGACGGAACATGCGCCCCGTGCCACCATAAACATCATCGCAGATAATGATTTCGCAGTTAGCAGGTAGAATCTGCGCTATCGCATGCTCTGCAGCTAAGCCTGAAGAAAAAGCTAGGCCATAGGTAGAGCCTTCGAGGGCAGCAAAAGCTGTCTCTAAAGCATCTCGGGTAGGGTTTTTGGCTCGAGAGTAATCATAGCCCGTGTGCTCGCCTGGGGCTGTCTGGGCATAGGTAGAAGTCTGAAAAATCGGGGTCATCACCGCACCGGTGATCGGCTCGGGGTGAACCCCAGCATGTACAACTTTAGTAAAATCTTTAGAAGCAATAGCCATAATAAGCCCTTTGTTTTAGCAAAGGTGATTACGCTAGCCTATTATTTTGCGTAGCTCACCTTTACGGTGTAGATCCATAGCAATGTCACAACCTCCTATGAACTTACCATCGATATAGAGCTGAGGAATAGTGGGCCAGTTAGTAAATTCTTTAAGCCCTTCGCGCAGTTCCCAATCAGCTAAGACGTCCATAGTGAGAAAATCAACGCCGTAGCTCTTTAAAATTTGTACGACTTGTGCAGAAAAGCCGCACATAGGTGCTTCTTTTTCACCTTTCATAAACAGCATAATGCGGTTGTCGGTGATAGCGTGCTCAATTTTTTGTTTTGTTTGTTCGTTCATAGTTTATTTCGTCCTGTATGAGTGAATGGTACTAGTTATTAGCGTTGTTAATAGGCCGTACGCACCAGAACCTATTCAGATGATGTTTTCCTAAGAAAGATTGCTTCGTCGCGCTCAGCCTTTAGGCTTTGCGCTCCTCGCAATGACTGGTTTTGCGAACAACCGTCATTGCGAGGAGCGCGCCGAAGCGTAGCGAAGGCAAGCGAACGAAGCAATCTCCCCTATGGCGTTCTTATATGAACAGGCCTGCGTACGCACATCCTTACCTTGCAAACCTTTTAAGGTGTGTGTACAAGTTTGCCATGTATGTTGATAAACGATATTTTGAAAGAATTAAATAGAGTTCGACAGCAGATCGCCAAAAACCCCCAAATTATTGTGTAATCCTGTGATAAGCCAACAAGATAAGCTAAAAAACTCCAGCATGGACCATTTGAGCCACAAAAGCCGCTCTTTTAACATACCTATAGGTACAGTTAAAGGTTCAGAAAAAATCGACCATCTGTTTACAGACGGCACTTTTATCGTTTTCGACTTAGAGACCACTGGTGGCAACCCCGAGAAAAACTGCATCTTAGAGATCAGTGCCTTAAAATATGTAAATGGCAATGTTGAATCCAGCTATTACTCTCTCGTAAATCCCCGGATGGCTATTCCACCGATCATTAGACGCATCACTGGAATCACCAATCAGGAAGTAAGACACGCCCCTTATATCGAGAAAGTCTTCCCTGAATTTATGGATTTTATCGGCGACGATATCCTCGTCAGTCATAACGCCCAAGGGGATCTCAAATTCCTAGTGCACTTCTCAGCCGAAGTTTGCCGCAAAGAGCTCCCTAATTTTTTCGTGTGCACCCATCTCCTCGCTCAGAAGCTTTTTGCTGATGCCCAGGATAAATCTCTCATGGGTTTAGCACGTCACCTCAACTTGGTTCATAATACAGAGAATCAACACCGAGCTGATGAAGATGCACGAGTGACCTTGGAACTCTTCAAAGCTATCGTTGCTAAGCTCGATGAAAAAGGCGTGCGCCTGATCAGAGACGCTGTCCGTATGCAAGGCGATATGCAGTCTGGCGTGAGGCTTGGGCCTCTGTTCGACGCAGAAGAGCTCAAGAACTTACACCCAACACCTGCTGTGATGTACCTAGCAAACGCTAAGGGTAAAAATATTTTTGCTAGCAGCTTGGTTAATCTACGAAGAGATTTAAAAGCTCTCAATTATTTTGATGCTCTTCCTCGTAAGCTTTTAAAAATCATCCTCGACGCACAGCACCTGAAGATCACCGAGCATCAACACCTCTTCCCTGCTATGTATCAAGAAGCTGAAGAGGTAACGCGTTCGTCGTTGCAATACCTTCCTTATCATTGGCACGGACGCAACATAAACGCTTTGAACTTGAGTAAAGAAGGTGATGGTTACCGTGTGTTCCTAGGACCATTCTCTCCCGGTCTTGTGTCCTCCTATGGTCCTCTCTCTGATTTCAAAAAAGCACAAAAGAAATTAGACGACCTTGCAGAACTTCTTTCGGTGAACATTAGTCGTAACCGCGGCCTTTGGGTTCCCGAAGAAAAAGGTGAGATCCTCGTTGCTTTGTTTGCTGGAACTCTGGAGAAAAAACTCTCCCGTCTCCGTCTTGATATGTTTAAACCTAAAAACGTTTTTAGCATTCAAAATCAAAAGAAACTATGGGACCAAGCAGCTCTTATCAAAAAATTAATGGAGCTAAAACCTTTAGAAAATTTCAGTTTTCTTTTTTCTATAAACGGTGTTATCTGTGTCCCACATGACCGAAAGGCAAATGAGTGGGAACTTTACCCTGTCATTTCCTCCTTTCCGCAAGCGCCCCAAATTGTAAAGGGTGATTGGCAGAAATGGCTCTCTCACTCTGAAGAAGGTGGGATCTTTGTTAAGCAGCTTCAGCAACAGATTCATGATGGCTCCTCTCTTAAACTCCAGGATTTACAGATGGGGGAACTTCTGAAAATAAATGCTGTTCTGTGGATGCAGCAACACCATCAGCAAAGAAAAGACACTGAAGGCTTGTTTTTACCCTTGTCTTCCTTAACTCAGGTTTAGAAAAAAAGGTGCCCTATGAAAACAGATCAAAAAGTAATTGATGCTCTTAACGACGTATTGACTGGTGAGCTCACTGCCATCAATCAGTATTTCCTACATGCACGCATGTGCAAAAGCTGGGGTTATAAAAAACTAGCTGATGTGACCTACGCTCAATCCATCGATGAAATGAAGCATGCTAGCGAAATCACCGATCGTATCCTTCTTCTAAAAGGCATCCCTAATTTACAAAAACTAGGTAAATTAAACATCGGTGAAAGCATTCAAGAACAACTCGAAAGTGATGCTAGGCTCGAAGCCACCGCTCTCGAAACTTTACGCGTAGGTATCACTGTTTGCGAACAAGCAGCAGACCACGTATCTCGCGAATTGCTTGAGCGCATCTTAAAAGATGAAGAAGAGCATGAAGACTGGGTAAAAATCCAGCTTAACCTCATTAAAGATATCGGCATCCAGAACTATTTGACTAAACAAATAGACTAGACGCAGCGCTTCCGAGGGGGCTCAGTCTCGAGCTCTGCCTCCTCATCCTGACGTTCACTACTGTTCTGTCGCATAAATGCCTTCAAGCTCTCCAAACAAGAACCGCAGCAAGCACCTGCCGGACAAAACTTCTGAATATCTTTTACCGTTTTTGCTTTTTCTTTTTCGATGATTTCTTTTACGAAATTTTCGCTAATAGCCTTGCATAAACAAAGATACATCACCCAGACCTTTTGCGTGAATATTATGTTTTACAGCCGCTTCTTTATTATTTCGTTTCATGTATATTGATTAATTTGGTTATAACGTGCTTTTTCTTGAACGTCCACTTAAAATGATAATGATAATAATTTTCAAAGAAATGCTGCTATGAAAATAAATAAACTAATGCAAGTAAGAAGCTTGATCCTGCTATCTGTGTTTTTTTTAGGCTTGTACATCAGCTTTATCCGCCATATTCCCAACCTATCGTTGAGTGTTATGGGTGATGACGGGGATGGATTTTTTAATCTTTGGTTATTAGAAAATGTACGGAAGTTTCTCTCTGACTTTGATCTTAATTATTTAATTAACACTCATTCTTTTTATCCAGAAAATAACTTAGTGCTCTTTTGGTCTGATAATATGATTTTTCCAGGCCTTATTTATTCGTTATTTTATGGATTTTGCTCAAACCCCTTCCTGAGCTATTTTTTAACTATTTTTACCGCGTTAGGTATGGGGTTTGCTTGCCACTATTTATTTTTCCGAGAGGTGATTAGGTCCACCACCAGCGAGAAAAAAGAACTCCCAACTGTCTATTTTCTTTTTGCAATGATGCTCACCTATCTTTTTACCTTTAGTGCTGCCCGCATTCAATACTCACTGCACTTTCAGAATTTTTGGTCCTTTCTCATGTTTTCTGGTCTTTATGGCATGTTGAGGGTTTTGGGTGGTAAGTTACGGTCAGGACTTATTTGGATAGGGTTATCCTTTACTTTGCTCTGCTATATCGCAATGTATTATGCCGTCGGATTAGCGCTTCTTGGGATTCTATTCTTTATCTGTTTATGCGGTACTTATAACAAAAAAAAGTGGCTGCTCCTTATTAGGAAAGGCTCTTTGATTTTTATAACTACTGTCTTGCTTTCCACACCTATCCTCCTTGGGTACCTATCCAACATACACGTAGATACAAGCCAGCATTTATACGGAGCCGTTCCATGGCATTTGATCATGCCTCTTTACGGTAGCTTTGCAGAATATCTCTATCAATCATTAGGGATACCTTTTGTAGGCTATCAAAGCGAATCGCTAGTCTATATTGGATGTTTTAGCGCAGTAGTAGCTTTACCGATGTTCTGCTTCATACTTTTCCAAGCTTTTAAGTTCGTAAGGCAGTCACCTTTTTTGCTAAAGATACTTGCCTTTGTCATCCTTTTTAATGCAGCTGCCTGGTCCATACCTAGAGCTTATGAATTCAAAGTAATCGTCGTTACTTTAGCTATTGCGTTATTTGTTGCTTTTTATTTTTACAGCATGGCGTATGCCCTAAAGCACAAAAAAATAAGCTCGGTTTCGGCTCTACTAGGACTATCTGCTACCGCATTTTATGGTATAGCCTTCGGGTTATCTTCAGGTTATCAACACCCTATTTTTAACCCTTCTTTATTAGGAGTATTTAACCTACTCCTCCCTGGGATGCATTCTATCAGAGCAATCGGCCGCTTTGGTTCTCCAGCTTTTGGAGTTTTACTAGCCATCATTGCTTATATAGCTTTTACAAGACTCTATAAAAAAAGACCCGTGCTGTTCTCTTTAACCATAGGCTGCCTACTAATAAATATCCCTGAGCAATTAAAAATACCTTACATCAACACTTATGCCGCAGAGTTCCTTTTCAATAAAACGCCGGAAGAGCATAAATTTTTCGCCAACCTTCAAGGAGCTCTTGTCGTATACCCTATGCAACCTTTCCACTTAAATAGCTATCCGCAGCTTTATTTTTTACCTTATAAAAATTTATCTATCGTAAATGGTTATTCAGGTAGGAGCAGTAGTTTTAGCGATCAATTAATCTTAAGTGGGGCAGATTCTTTCACTCCCGAATCCTACGCTCTTCTTAAGAGCCAAAACATTCAATATTTGGCCATAAGTAAATGGCGTTATGAAGCAAAAGACTTGGCAGCCATCATGAATGTCTTTAAAGGGCAGATATTATTAGATAGTGAACATTTTTTAGTAGTGCCCTTGTAGGAAGGGATAGAACGAGAATGGAGGGGCGAACGCCCCAGAAAATCAAGGTTGCAAAATCGCTTTACGGAAATAAGCTATCGTATCTCTTAAGCCATCTTCTAACTTAACGTTAGGGCTCCAAGAAAAATTACCTTTAGTCTTTGTCAGATCTGGACGACGCACGGTCGGGTCATCGCTTGGCAAAGGTTTATAGACAATTTCGCTTTTGCTGTTAGTCATAGCGATGATCTTCACTGCCAACTCATGAACGTTATACTCCTCGTCTCGTCCAAGGTTGTATGGCCCAGAAATTTTATCTTGTGGAGCTGCTGCTATTTTGACAATGCCATCCACTAAATCTGAAACATAGCAAAAAGAACGGGTCTGCTTACCATCACCATAGATAGTGATTGGTTTGTTTTCCAATGCTTGTACAACAAAATTGCTCACCACACGTCCGTCGTCTTTACGCATCTGTGGACCATAGGTGTTAAAAATCCTGATCACCCTAGTGTCGACCTTGTGATAACGCAAGAAATCAAAACACAAGGTTTCTGCAGCTCTCTTGCCTTCGTCATAACAAGACCTGATACCGATAGGATTTACACGTCCCCAATAAGTTT
>Ga0206929_1248_pt1 | contig 10432 bp, 8 predicted proteins | sample Alteio_BWOrgHeat_19_FD_152929 | JGI IMG/M metagenome (GOLD analysis project Ga0206929, IMG submission 152929) | Enriched cells from forest soil in Barre Woods Harvard Forest LTER site, Petersham, Massachusetts, United States -... | ecosystem: Environmental > Terrestrial > Soil > Temperate forest > O...
GCTTTGCGCCCACTTCCATGATGCCGTTCGATGACGGTGATTTTGAGCAGATCTCTGCTTACATCAGCCTTCAACCCATCGACATCAGCGCTCATGCTTACCCTAAGGTCTTCGGTCAAAATTTGCCCTGGGATCACCCCTATGGCACGGACCTGTTGCTGCTGCTCATAGTTGGTAACCGCAATCTTAAAATCAGCTTTGCTCAGAGGCTTGCCAATATGCAGGTTTTTCTCTGCAAATCTTTTACTAACCACTTCACCCGCAGCTGCTTGAGCTACTTGCCTTAAGAGAAGCACCGAGGCTCTTACCCCTGCTTTTAATACATCGACCACCTGTAAACCGCTTTGCCAAGCACTCCCATCTTTGGGTCGCACCACACATAAATCAGCTAGAAAACCAGGAGCTACCACCCCTCGGTCGTCCAAACCATAGGCACGAGCCGGAGCAAAACTAGCAACCCGGAAAATATCTTCGGGCCGATGCTGCTTACGCAGAGCCAAGTCGATGATAGCATTGATATGGCCCTCTTTTTTAATGTCGAGGGGGTTACGGTCGTCACTGCAGAGGCAGAGGACAGCAGAGCTATATGAGTTAAGTAAAGGCAGAAGTGTCTCTGCATTTTTTGCACAAGAACCTTCTCGGATCAACACATGCAAACCCTTGACCATTTTTTCACGAGCTTCTTCGAGCGTGGTAGATTCATGGCACGAATGAATGCCACTCACTCCGTAGGCATTGAGGTCCTTCCCCGATAACGAAGGGCAATGACCATCACGTTTCTGCTGCGAAAAAGCCATAAGCTTATTCAATACATCATCGTCCCCGTGCAGCAACCCTGGGAAGTTCATCATCTCTGCCAGTCCAAGTACGCGCTGATGCTCTCTGAATGGTAAAAGATCTTGCGCTAACAGTGTGGCTCCGCTTGTCTCCAAAGCAAACTGCGGGGAAGTTGATGGCACACAGCTGGGCAGCATCACGAACACATCCATGGGTAACTGCTCGACTTCGTCCAAGGCCCATTGAATCCCAGCCACACCTTTAACATTGACGATCTCATGCGGGTCCCAAATAGCCGTGGTCGTACCACAAGGAAGCACGGTTTGCGCAAAGCGTTTCGGGGTCACCAAACTCGACTCAATATGCACATGGGAATCAATAAAACCAGGCACGACATAGCACCCTTCTATCGATCTTTCTTCCTCTCCCTCATAGGACTCACAGGTTACTACAATCTTCCCCTCAAAAATAGCCACATCACCCTTGATGAAAGCTCCTGTAAATACATCTAAAAAACTTCCACCTTTGAGAACAAGTTGTGCTTTTTTCAAGCCTCTAGCTACATCTATGGATTCTTTTAATTTTTGTTTTTGTGTAAATAATGCTTTTGGTAACATATAAAACCCTTGTAAAAAATGTAACTTCTCAAAAATGGTCTACTATAAACCGAGGTTTCCCATGAACAAAAAAGCTCAGACTGCTATCACCCCAACCCGAGAAGAAAACTACCCTGAATGGTATCAACAGGTGGTTAAAGCAGCTGACCTAGCTGAAAACTCCCCGGTCCGTGGTTGCATGGTAATCAAACCCTACGGTTATGCCATCTGGGAAAACATGCAACGTATCCTCGATGATATGTTCAAAGCCACTGGCCATGTGAACGCTTACTTTCCTCTATTAATCCCTTTGAGCTTCTTACAAAAAGAAGCCACACACGTAGAAGGTTTTGCTAAAGAGTGCGCCGTGGTTACCCACCACCGTCTCGAAGCAGACCCACAAACTGGTTTATTAAAACCAGCAGGTGAATTAGACGAGCCTTATATCATCCGTCCCACCAGCGAAACCATCATCGGACACGCTTACTCGCGCTGGGTGCAATCCTACCGCGATCTGCCGATTTTGATCAACCAATGGGCTAACGTTATGCGCTGGGAAATGCGCACCCGTTTATTTTTACGCACCTCGGAATTTCTTTGGCAAGAAGGTCACACTGCTCATGCCACCAAAGAAGAAGCGATTGAAGAAACACTGCAAATGCTACAAGTATACGAGGACTTCTCGCACCATTCAGTAGCTCTGCCTGTGATCAAGGGCCTTAAGACCCCTGATGAAACTTTCCCCGGAGCAGTAGACACCTATACCATCGAGGCGATGATGCAAGACCGCAAGGCTCTGCAAGCAGGTACCTCGCATTTCTTGGGGCAGAACTTTGCTAAGGCCTCAGAGATTATCTTCCTCGATAAAGATGGTGAACGCCGTCATGCCTGGACCACTTCTTGGGGCATGACTACACGCATGATTGGGGCTCTGATCATGCAGCACGGAGACGACGACGGGTTGATTGTTCCGCCTAAACTCGCTCCTAAGCATATCGTGATCATACCCGTGAGCAAGAACGACGAAGAACGAGCCAAAATTTTAGCCACCTGTGAACGCTTGAAAAAAGAATGGCAGGCCATCCCATACGCTCAAGGTTTTGTCCGCGTAGACATAGACAAACGTGACCTAGGTGGTGGAGAAAAAGGCTGGGATCATATTAAGAAAGGCGTGCCCATCCGTGTTGAAGTCGGGCCTCGTGAAATGGCTCAAGCTCAAGTGTTCGTCGGCCGTCGCGATCATGGACACCGAGACAAGAAAGTCATCGCTGAAGCCACTTTTAAAGAACAGATCACTGGCATCTTGGATGAAATTCAAAACACCATCTTTGAACGCGCCGTACAGCATTTAAAAAGCAACATCAAACGCATCGATAGCCTCGAAGAATTTGAAGCGTTCTTCACCGCTCCTGGTAAAAACAAAAATAGCCAGGATGACGATCAGGGGATTTTTGGTGGCTTTGCATACTGCCATTGGAATTTAGCAGCGATGGGCCACAGCCTTCTGAAAAAATTGAAAGTCTCCCCTCGCTGTATACCTTTACCCAATGATAGGTTGGGTATAGGCTTCAAAGAACCAGGCTCGTGCCTATTTACCGGAAAACCTAGCGAGCAGAGAGTGATTTTCGCTCGCTCTTATTAAAGGTAACTTCTCAATAACATGCCAGTTGCTAGGCGTCGAGGAGCGAGCAGCGCAGTTTACTTTCCTGGTAAATGAGCAGCGCAGCAACGAAGACAACAACGCAGATGGTATGTTATTGAGAGTTACTTCGAGGGGATTGTATGACAGATCTTGCCAAGCTTTTTAACGAACATGTCCAGCAACGAGTTCAAACTTATTCCAGCATCCTCAACGATTGCCAATTCGATGGTGTAGTGATCAGTGCTGGTGTCCCCCATGTTTATTTTGAAGATGACCAAGAAGCCGCTTTTCACCCTAACCCGCATTTTGCCCACTGGTGCCCTGAGAGCAGCCCTTATCACCTCTTGTGCATCAAGCCAGGCGATAAAAAACCAACTCTGGTGTTTTATTCGCCCGATGATTATTGGCATGAACCACCTTCCTTAGCTCATAGCGATTGGACGGGTCACTTTCATGTGGTCATGGTCAAAGACATGGATCAGCGTTGGCAGCAACTCGGCTCCTTGAGCAATTTTGCTTTTGTCGGCCCAGAAGCTGACGAAGCCCGTAAGCGGCAACTCATTGCCAATCCTCGCAACCTCCTCGCTCGCCTTGACTGGCAACGAGCCTTGAAAAGCCCTTACGAAGTGCGCTGCCTCGAGCTTGCTAACGCTTTAGCAGCTAAGGGACACAAAGCTGTAAAAGATACTTTTGCAGGCTTTAAGCAAACCGGCTCAGAGCTAGCTCTGCATTTGGCTTATTTACAAGCTGGACCGATGAGCGAGACCGATCTGTCTTACAACAGCATCATCGGCATCAACGAAAAAAGCGCCTTCCTGCATTACCATGCTAAACGCCAGCATGTTGCCAATCCACAGACGATGCTGATCGACTGCGGGGCTCTCTACCGCGGATACTGCGCTGACATCACTCGTACCTTTGCTAAAGATTCCGCTCATCCGGTGTTCAAAGAGATCTTAAAAGGCCTCGACAGCATCCAACTCAAGTTAGTCGATGCTGTGAAAGCAGACGCATCTTTCCTCAGCCTCCATAAGAGCTGTCACGAACAAATAGCCGAGTTGTTGTTACAAGTAGGTGTGCTTAAGTCTTGCGATAAGCACACAGCTGTCAGCCAAAATTTAACCTTCAATTTTTTACCACATGGCCTCGGTCATATGCTCGGCATCCAAGTACATGATGTTGCAGGTAAACAAATCAACGAACGTGGGGACGAAGCGCCACCAGACCAAGAATTCCCTCGCTTGCGCACCCTCAGACCTTTACGCAGCAACGAAGTCATCACCATAGAACCGGGGATTTATTTTATCCCTACTCTATTGGATAAATGCCGAAACGCAGACTCTTCGAATTATTTTAACTGGCGACTGATCGACGAGCTGATACCGTTTGGTGGGATGCGTATTGAGGATAATATTTTAGTATTAAAAGACAGTAGAGAGAACTTAACGAGAAAGTTTATCCCGTTTTAGGGCTATCCAAAACCTCTCAGTTGCAAGGCACGACGAAGATGGGTGGTTTTTTGGATAGACCCTTAATCGTTAAGTTGTTGCCAAAGCATCTAGGACCCATCTAAAGTAGAGCTGCAAGAAACGAACGTAAAGTAACCAATAGAGGGTTCTACAATGCTCTACTTATTCTTATGTGCTTCAGTTTTTTTGTGTGCTTATCTTTTAAATATCACTTACATCAGCGTTTTTTATCACCGAGGTTTGGCCCATCAATCCCTGACCATCAAACCTTGGATAAAAAACTTCATCGTCAGAACCGGTCCTTGGATCACAGGCATTGATCCTAAGGGTTGGGTGATTATGCACCGCTTTCATCATCGCTATTCCGACACCCCGCTGGATCCGCATAGCCCCGTTCAAGTAGGTTTTTTGGGAGTAGCTATCAAGCAACTTAAATATTATGAACGTGTCCTTTCAGGGATTAAACGCCAAGACCCCAAAATAGTAGCCATTGGTGAAGACCTGCAGTTCCCTATCAATTGGTTGAATCAAAAGAAAGTATGGGTATTACCTTATGTGCTCCACCTTTTAATCGCAGCTTTTCTTGGGTACAAAATAGGTGTGATTCTTGGTGTTTGTTATTACGTAGGGATCATGAGTCATCCTATTCAAGGCTGGATGGTGAATGCCTTTGGTCATGCTGTCGGTTATAGAAATTTTAACTTACCCGACAACTCTCGTAACAACACCTTGGTTGCCTGGTTAGTGCTGGGGGAAGGTTATCAAAACAACCATCACCGTTTCCCCGAGTCTCCTAAATTTTCTTTTAAATGGTGGGAAGTGGATGCCGGTTACCTGTTTTGTTTATTGTTCAAACGGCTCGGCTTAGTCGATATGCAAAAACCCGATACTGTAGCAGATACTAGCCTGACCTCTCTTATCCAGTCTGAAGCCCCTTAACTCTTCTCTCTTTGCTCTAAAAAGTTTATCAATTTAGTCTTAAGATCGGGGCCTTGACTAGCGTTAATGGCCTCGATTTCTTTTTCCGTACTTTCAGCATTCTTCGTATCCCCTTGTAGCTGAAAATTCGTTTTCATATCGTTCATATTTGCCAGCATGCTTTCACTATCTTCAGGGCTTAGGTTTTTATTTGCCGTGTCTCGATCAAATTTACCTTCTGCGTTCCTAGTTTTCCCTAATTTATTTGCAATCAATAAAGAACTTAGCATCGTATAATTGTTATAATCATCCTTACTTTTCTCAGGTGACGCTTCGATATTTTTCTTATTGTTAACCATTCTATCCATATCATCTTGAGATAATTTACTTGCTGCATCAGTCAAAGAGTTTATCTTTGTCAGATTATCTTTACCTTTACTTGCCTCGAGGATTTTATTTTGATCCAGACCAATCTTTGATAAAATCAGGAAAGTGCTAATTTTTTCTATATACTTGTCTCTATATTTATCCTTACTTTTTTCCAAAAGTTCCCTAAGCTTCTGCTCAGCTTCTTTAAACCTTTTTTCAAAGATCAATTGCGTGATTTCTTTTTCTCTTTCTTCATCTGTCTGCTCATGAAAAGTCTCATGTGCAGGGGTAAACGCATTGGTTCTACACCCTGAGAAGAGCAGTAGCAGGACCATCCAATATATTGGGTTTATAACGTCCATCCTATCCTCGCCTGTATCGAGTCCCTGATATCAGGGATATCTCCAGGATTTTTTCCAAGTTCCTCTGTGAATTTAGCGTACTCAAGCACCAAGAATTTTAAATGCAGCAGCAAGCCAGCAGTGCCATAGCCTTGGTTCAAACCAACCTCTACTGAAACATAGGTCTGATAAGAGCAGCGCAAGCCCATATGAATATGATTAAAAATAGATGTCTGATCGTTATAAAAAACATCGTTCACGTCAAAGGTTCCAGTGAAGGTTTGCCCTTCTATCTGCGTTTTAACTGCAGTGCCTATGTTTACTTTTTGCAATTCTGGTCGCGGACGCGCTTCTGTGCCTTTAAAGGTGGTGTCACCAGCGTCGAACACCGCTACACCTACAGTAGCATCGGTAAAACGCCCAGGTATCTCCCATAACATACCGACGTCATAGCCTACACCATTGCCACGAGTCGTTACTAACAACTCTTTAATTTCAACATCTTTACGAATCGCGATTTGCTCGATGAGAGCGTGAGGTGTTACCTTGGTGTAGGCATCGAGTTTATTCAAAGCCTTCACATTCACTCCTAAACGTAGATGATCATAAATTTCCCTGCTGCCACCGATGATCACTCCATTAATAGCTACGGTTTCAGCGTTAAAAAGCGAATGGTCGAGATCAAGAAGATTCAAGTCAGTGGTTACATCTGCATAGGCTTTGTTCACAAATCCATAAGAAAGCTTATCTAAAACGGCACCAGTAAAATTCTGTGCATCGACGTTTAAATTTTTGCGATTATATTTTTCCAGGGCTTCTTCAGCACTAAGCTTGAGTTGAGTATACTTAGAGGGATTGCGTGAAAAATCAGAAAGCTCTTCGCTCACAGTCAGCTGAGGGCTAGCCACTACTATGTCTTCAATCAGTTCACCACTAGAACCGAGACCAGCTGGGTTATAGAACAAAGCGTCCATACCATAGGTATCAGCAGTCCCGGTGTCCCCACGGCCTAAGTTACCAGTGGTGCTAAAAGTTCTCGGTAGCGCCTGCTGCGCCCACCCATTCCCCGATACGAGCAAAAGAAATAGCAGCGTATTAGGAAAAATTGTCATAGCTAAAATTTTAGGAAACCATTTCATTTAATATGAATCTCTACCCGTCGGTTCAAAGCTCTATTATTAGGAAGGTCATGTCCTTCTGTATCTCTTTCTGCAACTAAAGGCCTAAAACTAGCAAACCCCTGTGCCGACAGATTCTTTTGTTCAAAGCCATTTTCTATAAACACATCGAGGATACTAAGCGCCCTATCCGTAGATAGATGCCAATTCGATTTATAATGATTAGAAGTAATGGGAACCGAATCTGTGTATCCCTGAATGCGAAATGTGTGACTGGTGCTTATAGATTTTAAGCTCATAATAATAACCTGCAGATTTTTTCTTTTGTCATCAGAAATATCTGCAGATCCGGAATCAAACAGCAGGCTGTTCTTTAAGGTAATGCGAGCCGTATTGCCATTTTGCTCCACACCCACCATATCCTCCAGCCCTTTTTCTTTGCTGTTTTTTACCAATTCTTGCAGAGATTCTTTTAATTTTTCCATATTCTTTTTTTGACTCTCCGACACCACTGCTTGTGGAGAGATCATGATAATAAAAAAGATAAGCAAGATGGTCACCATATCCGCATATGAGGTGATCCAGGTTTGCTTTACCTCGGTTTGACCATCATCATTGAATATTGATTCGCTCATTTATTTTGAAAATCCTCTGTCATAAAAAACCCTGGTTTTTTATCTTTCACCACATCCAACCAAAACGTCGCTTGGTCAAAGCTTCTCGCAATCTTGCGTAATTTATTTTCTAAATGACGAGACACAGGGCTCAGAAGTAAGCTGACAAAAATCCCGTATAAGGTGGTGATCAAAGCCAAAGCCATGTTAGGACCAATCTGACTAAAATCGCTTAGGTCTTTAAGGAGTTTAATCAAACCTAACACCGTTCCAAACATACCGAGAGAAGGTCCTGAAGCGATCATAAATTCAAGAAGCTTAATCTTATAAAGATAGTTTTCTTTTAGGCTTAAGTATTTTCTTTGTAGAAGAACTTTGATATCTGCAGGAGCCACTTTGGCGTCGAGCTGCTCAAATATAGAAACCCAGATACTAGGTAGTTTTTTTACATCGATCAGCTTGGAAACCCCTTGAGGGCCTTCTTTATAATAGGCGTTAGTGATCTCTTCAAATTTTTCATCGGCGTATTCATTGGCTACACGGATCTTAGCCGGAGAATTAATCAGAGTTATTTTAAATAACTCAAAAATATCTTTAAAGTGAGTAGTGGCTAACAATATCCCTAATAAACCAAAAAAGATAATAATGGCTGAAGGTAGATGAAATATTTTTGCTGCGATTTCATAATGGTCTAAGCCAAAGCTACCATAATAGATGGAGACGACCAGGAGAGCGAAACCAAACAAATGCAATAACGTAGCAAATAAAAATGAAATCATGCCATACCTCTATATTCTTTGAGAAAGAGATTTTTTGCTTCTTTCGCAGCCCGCAAATCGAATACCTGGGTTGCTAGTAAATTATCAATGATGCGTTTTCTAATTGCAGAGACAAACCCTAACAAACGCTCTCGAGTCAAAGTATCCACATCAAGCAAAGCTAAAGCCAAAGCTTCATTGCCTACTTTATCCAAGATTTTTTGTAAAAACCCATCGTCGAGCAACAGCAGTTGTTCAAAAGTCATAAAATACTTTTGCAACTGATATTTTTCGATGATCTCTGGGCTAAGCGCTGATTGTGCCAAAGTATCAGCAATATCTGCATCTTCCTGCAGGATAGCACCGAGCAGTTTTTGCGGTTGAATGCTCTCGCTCATTTGCTCTTTGTGATGAACGAACAAAGCTTTCAACTCTCGATCTAACTCGACTACGCCTTCATCAAGGTCTGGCAAACCAGACTTGCCCAACAAAGTTTTAAGCCACTTAGCTTTGTAATCGCCAGGTATAGAGCTTAGTACTTCTGCGTTTTTAGGATTTTTCAAGGCATTCAATACGACCAAGCTTTTTTCTGGACTTAAACCGATGATAGTTTTCACCACTTGACTGCTTGGAACATCTTCCAGGTAACGGAAGGGTAAATTTTGTAACATCTGAGATAATTTTTTATACTGCTTTATATAAGGAGTAATCTTCTGCAAACCATTGACCATTTCCTCCTCAGGCAGGCCTGAGGCTGCTTGTAAAAAATCGATGCCAGTAGTTTCTGATACCAAATTTTTTAGAGGTGTAGACACCACGGCCTCGCTCACCACTTTACTTTCGCTACCGCTTAACGAACGATAAAAGCGGTTAAAAACTCGGGGCTCGGTGATGATAAAATCAAAAAGCTCGTAAGTTAATTTCTCTAAAATCGGTTTCGCGACCGGTATCTCAAGTTGCCCTTCTTCTGCAGAAGCTTCGCTTGCTTCTTCTGCCATCTGCAACGCTTCTGGTTTTTTGCCTTTTGCTAGCAAGTTCCATAGGAACATAAACAGCACTAAGAGTGCTAAAAGCGTTAGGATCACTGCTATAACTAGAAAATAGAACATGTTTTTTCTTACGCCATGCTTGATCAAATCATATAAAGATTCCTGCAAGGCCACTGGCTTTAACTCTAATTCTTTAATCTCCACCTCAGATGTTTTACCATACAGGCTTTTTATTTTCCTTTTTAAGGCATAACTAACGATATCTTTCACAGGACCTGGGAGGGATTTTTCTAAGATCATCAAAACATAGACACTGTTGATCTTGAAATTAGTTTCGATAAGCTTGCTGGTGGTGACCTCTAATTCCGAGTCATGAACTTTGCTATGAGGCTCAAATCCAGGAAGATGATCTTTTTTAGTGCTATTGCTATTCTTGGTTTTTTCTAGCTCATTGATCTCTTGCTTCACCTCTCTGGTTTCATCTGCTACATCAACATTGATTACTGCATTGTAATTTTGCTCCGAAGTAAGCTTGCGCATAAACTCAGAAATCAAACTATTGATTTTAGCTTCGTAGCTACTTCTAGCATCTTCACGACTGATAGCCATGCCTTGATGGCTGAAGAGAAATAAACAAGCGAGTATGAGATAACGCATGGTTAATTTTTCTTATTAAGTTTTTGCAGTCTGGCTTTAATGTCAGGCTGATCTGGGTTGATATCTAGAGACTCTTGCCAATATTTTGCTGCTGAGGTTGAATCCCCCATCTCCATCAACAACGAACCTTTCATTTTTTTAACTCTAGCATTATGCGAATCAATCTCCTCTGCAAGCTCGAGGA
>Ga0206929_1249_pt1 | contig 10303 bp, 7 predicted proteins | sample Alteio_BWOrgHeat_19_FD_152929 | JGI IMG/M metagenome (GOLD analysis project Ga0206929, IMG submission 152929) | Enriched cells from forest soil in Barre Woods Harvard Forest LTER site, Petersham, Massachusetts, United States -... | ecosystem: Environmental > Terrestrial > Soil > Temperate forest > O...
AAACAACAACCCTACCCTGTCCTTCTCCAAACAAGAAAGCATCTTTACGAATAGTACCGTCTGAATTAATATCGAACCCAAATGAACGTGGCATAGCAGATTCTGCAAGTGTTACAAACAATCCTCCGTCAGAACAATCGTGTGCCGATTGAATTAATCCGTCAGCTATTAAACCTTTTACGGCAGCATGCACTGCAAATTCTTCATCAAGATTGAAATGAGGAGCAGGTGAACCTTTCACCTGGTGATATGAATACAAATACTCAGAGCTATTAATATCGTTATGGCATTCGCCAATTAAATAAATAAGGTCACCTTCTTTCTTAAAGTCAAGTGTCATTACCTTATGCTTATCTTTTACTATGCCAAGCATTCCAATTGTTGGTGTCGGGTACACAGGGCCTTCATACGAAGACTGATTGTAGAAACTTACATTACCCCCCGTAACTGGAGTATTGAATTTTCTGCATGCTTCGCCGATACCTTTAATTGCATTTACAAATTGCCAGAATACCTCCGGGTTATATGGATTACCAAAGTTCAGGCAATTGGTTATCGCTACAGGCTCTCCACCTGAACAAACAATATTACGTGCTGCTTCGCTGACCGCAATTGCGCCACCTGTTTGAGGGTCAACATACACGTAGCGTGAATTACAATCAACTTTAAGCGCCAGTGCAGAATTTGCCTTCTTAACATTTACAATGGCTGCATCTGAAGGGCTATTGGTACTCATATTCACGGTACCAACCATCGAGTCATATTGCTCATACACCCATTTCTTAGAAGCTATGTTGGGATGAGTAAGTAAAAACTCAGCTACCTCAGCATAATCTTCAGGTTCTACTATCGAGTCAATTGAAAATTTCTGGAACTCTTTAAAATATGCAGGCTCTTTCTGCTCACGCATATAGACCGGAGCACCACCACCAAGTACAAGTACTTCTGCAGGTACTTCAGCCACCAATTCACCATGCATATAATATTTCAATTGCTTTGAATCAGTTACTTCACCAATAACAGCGTAGTACAAATCCCACTTCTTCATTACATCTTCCACTTCTTTCTCTCTGCCCTTCTCTACTATAACCAACATACGCTCCTGAGATTCAGAAAGCAGTATTTCAAATGGCAACATATTTTGCTGGCGAAGCGGAACCTTATCTAAGTGAATGATCATTCCACTTTCTCCTTTCGCAGACATTTCAGATGTTGAACAGGTAATACCTGCCGCACCCATATCTTGCATACCTACAACAGCACCTGTTTTAATAACTTCGAGTGATGCCTCCAGTAGTAGTTTCTCCTGGAAAGGGTCACCTACCTGTACTGAAGGAAGATCTTCTGCAGAGTCTTCAGTAATGTCAGCCGATGCAAATGTTGCACCATGTATTCCATCTTTCCCGGTAAATGAACCGATAATATAAACAGGGTTTCCTGCACCTTTAGCAATAGCCGAAACCGACTTGCCTACTTTCAAAATTCCTACAGACATCGCATTTACCAAAGGATTCACATTGTAGCATTCGTCAAAATAAACTTCGCCACCAACCGTAGGCACACCAAAAGCATTACCATAATCACCAATGCCTTTCACTACTCCTTTCAGCAGCCACTTGGTTCTTTCAGCATCAATATTCCCGAAACGCAATGAATTAAGCTGAGCTATTGGACGGGCACCCATGGTAAAAATATCGCGGTTAATACCACCAACACCTGTTGCAGCACCCTGGTATGGTTCTACTGCAGAAGGGTGATTATGAGATTCTATTTTAAAAGCACAACCATAACCTTCGCCGATATCCACCAGTCCTGCATTTTCTTCTCCTGCTTTAGCAAGTAAATGCTCTCCTTCGCGAGGCAATGTTTTGATCCAGTGAATTGAGTTTTTATATGAGCAATGCTCACTCCACATTACTGAGAATATACTTAGTTCCGTATAGTTCGGTGTTCTTCCAAGAATAGTCTTGATCTTATCAAATTCCTCAACCGACAGGCCTAACTGCTGTGCTATTTCTACGGTTACTTTTGGTGTTTTTTCAGCTACTTCCATGTTGTATTTTATATCTGTGGCAAAGATAAATATTGCCTTGTACGTTTTAGCGGCTTTATATTAATTGTTGATTACTTTATTTCTACTTTTTTTGATAGTATTCCAAGTAAAAATGGTATAGGCAGTATGAAGTATGAAATATCGGCAGAAGACTCATAAAAGGCTATATGCCAGCCATCTGCCCCTATCCGGAACAGGAAATAAACCAGTACGGTTAAAAATAGTGCCATACCGGAAAAGAAAACACCTTGTACGCTATTTTTCGCCAATAATCCGCAGCCGATTGCAATGGGTATAAAAAGGAAATTGCACCAAAAGGGTATAAATGAGGATGATTCAGTATGAAAAGGGTTACTTTTTATAAATTCCGCAGGGAACATTAAGTATAAAGGAAGGATAGTTAACCCAAATACTACCAGTACTGTTATGCCCCAACTTACCAGATAACTAAGCTTAACTTTTTGTTTTAAAAGATATATGCCATAAATACACAATACTATAGCATACACAAACCGGGTAGATAATAACAAGCCACCTAACACTCCTCCAATTAAAACCCTTTTCCAATTATCGACCTTACCTTCCAATAGTTTCTCTGCATAAATAAACCACAATAAAGAGAAGAAGAAGATGGTACTACGGGCAAAGATCTCCCAGTACATAAAAGGCGAAAACAACAATAAAAGAATTGCAAAAGAATAATCGGTGCCTTCTCGTTTACTTTTTCTGAGCATATAATAAATGAATAGCCCCAATGCTAAAATTGGCATGTATGCTATTTCACCAATAATATAGAAGGGATACGCTGCAGCAAAATACACAGGCAAAGGCCCAGGCGAGTTATTCATATTTGATATAGCACCGTACGGGTAATGGCCTGACTTTAATTCGGTAAAAAACGAGTAGATAACACTCCACCTGTCTACCTTAAGTTTTTCGACAGGTATATACTTCAAGATCATAACTGACGCAAGAACAACTATAATACCCAATAAGATAGTTATAACAGCACCTATGCGCCAGTTCTTCTTTTCCCACAGTATACAGGCAATAATTGCAAGCCCTGCATATAAAGCTGCATGCGCCCATGGATGAGGTATATACCTTGCAGCATACTTACCAATAAATAAAACATTTACAAACACCACAATGGCAACAGCAGAAACTTTTTGCCATGTATTTACGGTTAGGTTCGCCACGATTTATTTATTAATTCTGCTAATTTAGAGTTTTGAAAATACGGCTACAATTTTAACGATTTAAAATTGCCTATTTTTGAGAAACAAACTAAGAAATGGGAGACATTATTTTTTGTTCATTCTATCTGCTCCTGTTCTCGTTCATTATTATAAAGGCACCCTTATTTAAATTACAGGGCCTTAACAGTTGGTACTCATTAGGCGCATTTTACCTGAAACTTGTTTTTGGCATAGCTCTCTGGTACTTATATGCCTACCACTATAAGAACAGGTATTCGTCGGATATTTTTAAATATTATGACGATAGCAAGGTAATATTCAACACTTTACACACCAGTTTTTCTGATTTCTTAAGAATGTTTACCGGCATAGATGATTCTGGCAGTCAGATACAAGCAAAGTATCATTCCATGGTTAGCTGGATAAATGAACACCATACTAACTTATACAGCAACAGCCATTTTCTGATTCGCCTGAATGTATTATTCATGTTCTTTTCAATGGGGCATTATGGAGTGCATGTCATATTTATGTGTTTCATTTCACTAATAGGGCTCATATACATCTATAAATCATTCCTGCCCTACCTTATTGAAATGCCCAAGAGTTTATTCGCTGCCATATTTCTTTTCCCTTCGGTACTTTTATGGGGTTCAGGAATATTAAAAGAAGGATTGGTTTTCTTGGGTCTCGGCTTATCTATTTATTATTTCCGAAAAATCCTTTCCAGAGAAGGCAAAGCGGTTATTAATTTATTGATACTTGCTTTAAGCACTATTTTATTATTTGAAGTAAAGGCTTACATATTGCTTTGTATTGTACCGGGCTTTATGGCAGAGTTCTTTATTTCAAAAGTTGAAATTGCCGGTAAAAAACCATGGCTTACCTATGTAATAGTATTGATAGTCTATCTGGCAATTGGTCTTAATGTCAATTTAATTTCCGATAAGCTACAGCCTTTGCAAATGCTGTCAGATAAACAGGTTGATTTTTTTCGCACAGCAAAAGGTGGAATTTACCTCTCACCTACCAGTGATTCAAACCAGTCAGCATTAATTACTGTTGATGATTCTGTTTTTATAATTCCTGCAAATACAAAAGCCGACTCATTGCTTACTCATACAGGCATACAGTACCTTACTTCATCAGCGTTTTGCTACCAGGAAGAACATTCAGGCAAGGTAATTCCCTTTAAACTAAAAAAAGGCTTACCATTTGCATTGATAAACAATACCCTTAATGATACAGTACAACAAATAGGAAATGACAGTACCTTGTATCGGCTCGATAGCTATATAGAGCCAGCCAAGAGTAGAATATCTGTTACTATGCTACAACCGACAATTAAAGGACTTCTTTCATATATACCGAATGCTTTCATAATATCCATGTTACGCCCGTTTCCGCATGAGATTCATTCCGCCGCAGTATTGATCTATTTTTTTGAGAATATTTTTATGATATTGTTAATAGTATTTGCATTTGCTTTCAGAAAACGAAAGAACCCAAACAACCATATGGTAGCTTTTTGCATCAGTTATTGCGTATTAATGCTTGTACTGATAGGAATAACAACCCCGCTATATGGTGGTATTGAGCGGTATAAGTCGGTGGTAATACCTTTTATGCTTATTTTGCTGCTTCTGATCTACGATAAAGAAAAATTTAAACGAACTCTAAAAGGATAAAATCATACTGCATGGCATTCAAGCACATATTCGAAAAAAAATCGCTTACCAAAATATTAGCACAACGCGATTCCGATGACCTTCATGGAAACTCGCTTAATAAAATACTTTCTGTACGCGATCTTACTGCCCTTGGTATTGCTGCTATAGTTGGTGCAGGTATTTTTTCAACTGTGGGTAAAGCTTGTTTCGATGGTGGACCGGGTGTAATTTTCTTATTCATTATCACGCCTATTGTTTGCGCATTTTCTGCCTTGTGTTATGCTGAATTTGCTTCACGTGTTCCTATTTCAGGTAGTGCATATACCTATTCGTATGTAGCATTCGGCGAAATGACGGCATGGATAATTGGTTGGGCACTTATTATGGAATATGCCATTGGTAATATTGTTGTGGCCATTTCATGGTCATCGAACCTTACTGCTTTTTTGAAAAGCATACATATTATTATACCTGATTTTTTAAGCTCGAGCTATTTTGAAGTAAAAAAGCGGCAACGACTATTTTCTTCATCCCGTAGGCACTTACGGTGGAACAATTCCACCTGAACAGGCCCATAATTTATGGGTAAATGCACCGCACCTAGGCGCTATACCTCTTATACTTAATATTCCAGCACTTGTTATTACCTTCTTCATTACCTGGCTTGCTTTTGTAGGTATAAAAGAATCTCGTACAGGCAGTAACTTAATGGTTGCATTTAAGCTTATAGTAGTAATTGCAGTAATTGCTATTGGCTTCTTTTATATTGAACCAACAAATTGGCATCCGTTCCTACCTAATGGTATGGGAGGGGTGATGAAAGGTGTATCAGCCGTCTTTTTTGCCTATATAGGATTTGATGCTATATCAACCACAGCAGAGGAATGTAAAGATCCGCAGCGTGACTTGCCAAGAGGTATGTTATATTCATTAATAGCATGTACGGTTATATACATATTAATTGCACTTGTACTTACAGGAATGACCAAATACACCAATCTTGGTTCAGAATCTTTCCTTGCCGATGCATTTACCTCACGCGGAATGAAGTGGCTTGGTGGTATAATAGCGCTTAGTGCAGTTGTTGCAACCACAAGCGTTATGCTTGTTTTTCAATTAGGCCAGCCACGCATTTGGATGAGCATGAGCCGCGACGGGCTTTTACCTGCTGCCTTTAAAAAGGTACATCCTAAATACAAAACACCTTCTTTCTCAACCATTGTTACAGGCTTTTTAGTAGGTGTGCCTGCATTGGTACTCGATTCAAACTTTGTTACCGACCTAACCAGTATTGGTACGTTATTTGCATTTATCCTGGTCTGTGGCGGCATTCTTGTTCTGAATAAAGATAAAAACGGGCCAAGACCTAAATTTAAAGTGCCTTATATAAGCGGCAGATTCATACTTCCACTTATTTTCATTGCTACGATACTTATATTCCAATATGCTTCTCCGGGCACCTTGTCAAGCTTTTTTGACTTAAACGCTGTGGCAAAATCAGACAACGTAAGTGTTCTTGGGGCATTTACAGAGCGTATTCCCTACTTCGTTTTTCTTATCATCTGCTCACTCATGCTTGTTTACTCTATACTGCGTAAATTATCGCTTATTCCTGTAATGGGCTTGCTTTCCTGCTTCTATTTAATGACCCAGCTTTCGGTAATAAATTGGGCATGGTTCGCGGTTTGGCTTATTATAGGGCTGATAATATATTTCACCTACGGCATTAAGCATAGTAATTTACGAAGGCCAAATGAGTAAATTTGCCTAATCCTAAAAGGCATATAGTGACTTTTATAAAAAAGGCATACGGTATTTTAATTATAGTAGCACTGTTGCTTTCGTGTGGTGATATAGCCGCTCAATCTAAATCCGATACTTATTTATTTCACTTTTCGCCATTTAAGGATGAAAAACCTGCCGGTGCACCACATGGCAGAAGAGTTAAAGTAAGGCTTGATTATGGCCTGGTTTCACAATTTATAATTACCGACCCTCACTATACATCGAGCCTGCAAACTGACGGGGCATATACCCTTGGGTTAATGTTCGATATACCTGTATTACAAAACTCCAACATACTTGTAGGTGGCGATTTCATGAATGAGAAATTCGACTTTTATTCTTTTTATTTCGCCCCTGGCTACTCCGTTCTGTATACCGGTCATGAACCCTATGACCATGCTATAGAAATGAATGAGCTGCAAATACCAATTGAGTATAAAATGAATTTCAACCCTGAAACAAGGAGCCCAAAAGAGTTTTATGCTACTGTAGGATGGATATTTCGCTCGATCATTTATAACAACGCCCTTATAACCAATGGAAACAGTGATGCATTTGTATGGGAAGGGCAAAACGATATACAAAGTGTATTTCAGCTTTTTAGCCCAACTGGCAGTGGCATGGTAGAGGCAAGCCTCGGATACCAACACAATGGCTTAAAGAGTGGCAACGCCTGGTTCTTTGAAATACAATACAAGTACGGCCTTTCGCCACTTACATACCTTGGCAATGAGGCTGTAGGGTCTAACTATATTCAATTCACATTAAATACATTGGCCTTTAAGCTTGGTATTAAAATTTAAGGTATTAGTTACAATCAGCCTTTAGATTGGAAAAGAGATCACTTATACGAGAAATATTTTCCCTTCTGTTTTGGGTATTCATTATAGTTTTTATTCTTTTCAATTTTGCTGGTTCCTTTTATTATATACCATCTACATCAATGGAAGGGGAACTTATTCCCGGAGATTTCGTATGGGTTAATAAAGCAGCTTATGGTCCCAGAATTCCCTTTACAACATACAGGCTTCCGGGCTATACACATATAAAAAGAAATGATGTTGTTGCCTTTAATTTTCCTTTGGAGTTTGACAAAAAAATAGATAAAAGAACGAACTTTGTAAAGCGGTGCATAGGGCTTCCGGGTGATACCCTGCAAATAATTGAAAAAGAAGTTCTGGTAAATAAGTCAGTAGTAGCCGACCTGCCGGATTACCTGCATGCTTATATAATTGATGCAACTATAGATACTTTAGAGGCATTTGTAGCCCGAACCATGCATATTACGGAAACCGAAGTTTCTACCAATAGCAAGCAATATATTTTCATGTTGAGTAAAGCGCAGACTGATACAATACGCAAATTTCCATTTGTAACGAATGTAAAACCAATTGTGTCAAATCAATTTCAACCCAACCTTTTCCCATCAGGTATTCATTTTTTATGGAACAAGGACAATTATGGCCCTATTGTAATCCCAAAAAAGGGCGTAACAGTTCATTTAAGTGCAGACAGCTTGGCGCTTTATGAAAACATTATACGCCACTACGAAAATCACATTTTAACAATAAAAGGAGATTCAGTTATTATTGACGGTAAACTTTCTACAACGTACACGTTTAAAATGAATTACTATTTTATGATGGGTGACAACCGAGATAATTCAGAAGATTCACGCTATTGGGGCTTTGTTCCCGAGGATCATATAATAGGCAAAGCTTCATTCATTGCATTTTCGGTTAACCCCAGGCCCAAAAATCAGTTTTTCATTAAACGAATGAATGGTAAACGTTCATTCCATTGGATAAAATAATTGAAGTACTTTTGCAGCGCTTATGTCAACCATAAAACCTTTCAGGGCCATACGGCCTGCGGCAGATAAAGTAGAGCATGTAGTTTCACATGCAGTAGAAAGATATTCAACCGGCGCTATTCAACATATCCTTGCAAATAATCCGTTTTCATTTTTGCAGGTTATATATGCAGGCAGGGCGCATAAAACAACTTACACCGAGCAACTGCATACCATTAAAAACAGATTCGACGAATTCAGGACTGAGCAAATATTAAAAAAAGATACGGAGCCTTGTTTTTATGTTTACAAGCAAATTAAAGATGGCCGCTCACATATAGGTATTATAGCACTCGCATCGGTTGAAGAATATCAAAAAGGTATTATTAAAATACATGAGCAAACACTTGCAGAACGCGAAGAAAAACTAAAGGAATACCTTACCGTTTGCGATTTTAATGCCGAGCCGGTTTGTCTTACACATCCGTTTAACCAGGCATTACACGATTTTCTTTACTCAAAAACACAAACCACTCCCGTATATAACTTCTCATATGATAATATACAGCATACTGTGTGGAAATTATCTGATGTGAATGACCTGAATATAATTTCAGATCTTTTCAAAGACATTCCTAACCTGTATATTGCTGATGGGCACCATCGCGCTGCCTCGTCTACACTGCTGGCTGAGTCAAAAAAGAAACAGAACCCCAATCATACAGGACAGGAACCATATAATTATTTTATGTCCGCCATTTTTGCCGAGAACGAATTGACCATTTTCAATTTCAACAGAATGGTGAATAGTTTGAATGGTCATACAAAGGAATCGCTGTTTAAGTCTATTGAACAATCTTTTCAAATTATGCCTTGTTCAACTACAATGCACGAACCAAAATCACAAAATGAGATTAGTGTATATATAGAAAAGCAATGGTATATGCTCAGGCTAAAAGAAGGAGTAAACACCAATGCTGATGTGGTGAATAGCCTTGATGTAAGTATGCTATCAAACCTCATCCTTGGGCCTATATTGAATATTACAGACCTTAGAAATGACAAGAGAATTGCCTTTATACCCGGTATAAGAAGTATTGATGATATTCATTCTATTGTTGACAGTGGTAAAATGAAAATAGCCTTTTGTCTCTATCCTATTTCATTTGCTGAATTAAAGGCAGTAGCTGATAGCGGTAAGGAAATGCCCCCTAAATCAACATGGATAGAACCCAAACTTGAAAGTGGCTTATTAATTTATAGCCTGAACGGTTAGAACTTCGAACGTGTCCTTCTGTGGAATGGCGATGGAGAATACGTCATTGTAAGGAACGTAAACATATACGCATCATTATGTTTTTTGTCAGCACGCTCCTCACCGGTACGGGTTGGTGGTATTTCTTGCTGAATTTGATGCAAAGAAGGATCTGCGAAGTAAGCAGCTATAGGTCCGTATGCTTGCAATATTGCATTATTGTTATAATACACATTATGTGCATCATCAATATAATCGCTACTGGTCCAAATTCTATCTGAAATTTCAAGGCCAATGGTGAATTGAGGAGTAACATTGTATTTGAAACCAATACCTGCAGGAACTGTAAAAGCAAATTGAGAATATTCTTTTGGTCCGCCAGGCATTCCTTCTCCCTCGGTATGCAATGGTCTGAGGTTATACCATGTTCCATCAGTGTACTGACCTTGCGGGTTAAAGTAAGTACCACCTACTCCGGCAAATATATATCCGTCGATATTAAATCGTTTAAAACCACGTGCATGCTTAATATGGTAACGGTGGCCTATA